>QWCO01001297.1_pt1 | contig 12031 bp, 13 predicted proteins | sample 1972611 | NCBI WGS metagenome assembly QWCO01 (sample SAMN09866706, study PRJNA288562) | Human oral metagenome isolate term1_saliva, whole genome shotgun sequencing... | reverse complement strand
GACGACCCAGAGCTCGCTAAGATTCTTTCTGGTGTTAGCGGATCTTCAGATAATTCTGACGATAATCAAAACACTGATGAACTCCAATATGAAGATTTAGACCAAGTTGAGGTTCCAGCTATGGAAGAAGATCAACCAGTTACTGAGCAACCTCAGCAGAATGTAATGCCAAGCTTTGGTGGCTTAGACTTGGATACAATTAAAGGTTACGCACTTGAAGCTTTGCGTCCATTGGTTGATAAGTTAACAGTTTCGAATGAAGAAAAGTTCGACATTTATCTTTTGCTTCTTCGTTCAAGTGATGATAATACTTTAATTGAGCCAGCTTATAATGCTGCTCGAATGATCGAGGATGAGACCAAGCGCGCAAATGCACTTCTTGATGTGATTAAAGAAATTGATTACTTTAAATCTAAATAATTATAAAAACTGCAAAGCTTAGACTTTTGCAGTTTTTTGTTTTTGAAAATATTAAATTTACCAAGCTATAACAAAAATAAGCCCCAAATGCAGGACCTATTTCTATTTTTGAAATTTAGATTTTTTCGAATTTTTATTGATTTTCTAATAAAGAATATAACTACTGGTGCGAAAATTATAGCAATTAGACCGATCAATACTAGTATAATAATGTTATTTTGATGGTTTTTATTTTCAGTTATTCCTTTTAATAATGTACTTAAGATTGTTTTAAATCATATTTGCAAAAAAATCAATAGTGTGCTAAAATTTAAATACTTTTCGAAAAGGGGTGGAAGAAATGGAAAAAGCACTTTTGAATAGATTTGGAAAAACTGATTTATTTTTTTGGATAGCTGCTACTCTTTGTACTGAAAGAGTTAAAGAGCCTGAAAAGTCCTATTTGCTTAAAGATAACTCTAATTTTGGGGAATTAATCCTTGAAATCGAGACTAATCAACCGATTGGGGTTCTTCGTAGAAAGAGTTTCTTTTTTGAGTTAAATGACAACAATCTTAAAGAGGCTGAAAATGCACTTCTTGAGGGGCAAATTGCAAATTTGTATATTCGAAGAAGTAAACCTTCAGACACTAACTTTAGATCGTTTGTCGATCGACTAGACAACCAAGCTATTTAAAATTAAGCCGTTCAAAAGAACGGTTTTTATTTTCGAAAATTAAAATCGCTCGATTTGAGCGATTTTTGGGTTATTTTTTAAAGATTTCCTGAGCAATTTCACGTACGATTTGAGCGTCGTTCCAAGGTGTTTTTTCGCCGTCAATTACGCGGTAAACTTCATGCCCTAAACCTGTAATCAACACAATATCACCTTTGCCTGCAATTTGTAAAGCTTTTCGAATCGCTTCTTTTCGATCTGGAATTTCTTGAATATTTGCTGGGAGTTTGTCGTTCTTTTTCGAGATTCCGGAGATGATTTCTTCACGAATTTGTGTGGCATCTTCGGTGTAATTTTCTTCATCAGTGATAATAATTCGGTCGGCTAAATCTTGTGCGATTTTCCCCATAATTGGGCGTTTTTCGCGATCTCGGTCACCACAAGCACCAAAAACTAAAATCGTGCGATTTTTCGAAATTTCTTTTGCGGATTTGAGGAGTTTTTCGAGCGCATCTGGTGTGTGAGCATAATCAACAATCGTGTCAAATGGCAATCCTGGAGTTGCGTATTCAAAACGACCCGAAACACCTTCAAGATTAGCAATTCCCTCTTGAATATCTTTGAGTGAAATCCCTAAAAGATATGCACCCGCCGCCGCCGCGGTCATATTGTAAATGTTAAATTCTCCCGGCAGGTTTGTAGCAATTTCAAGCTCAACATTATTGTCGATTCGAAGGTTAGCCTCACTTCCCTTTTTATAGAGCTTGATTTTTTCAATTTTAACATCAGCCGATTCTCCTTCGCCATAAGTGATTTTTTGGCTTTCAGTGGCAAAATTATTGAAATAATCAAACCATTCATCATCGGCATTTAGAACTACGAGATTTGGATTCATTTCGAAAAGTTTAGCTTTTGCTGCGGCGTAATTTTCCATTGTTTTGTGGTAATCAAGATGATCTTGCGTGAGGTTTGTCATAATTGCCATTTCGATCGGCACGCCTTCGAATTTATATTGGTCAAGTGCGTGCGAAGTTGCTTCGATTAGTGCGAATTCAACATCGGCTTTTTTTGCATCGCGAAAGAATTTTTGAAGCCGAGCAACCGTTGCTGTGGTAGAATTTGTATCGTTTACGGTTTGTTCACCTGCAATTTCGATGTTTGCTGTTGAAAACATTGCAGTTCGATAGCCAGCTTCTTTTAAAATCTCATTAAGAAAATTAACAGTAGTTGTTTTACCGTTTGTACCAGTTACAGCAATCACTCTCAAATCATGAGCGGGATTTCCGTAACGCGCCGAGATTATTTTCGCACGGCTTTTTCGATAAGATTTTTCCAGCCCAACAAGTGCCGATTTTGGCAAATCTGGTACACGAGAAAGGACTTGAACCTTCACGCCAATTGGCACTAGTTCCTAAGACTAGCGTGTCTACCAATTCCACCACTCGTGCAAAATTACTTTATTATTTTAACTGATATTTTTCGAAAAGTCAAGGATTTTTCAAAAAAATATTGGTTTTGGCGGAGAGAACAGGATTCGAACCTGCGAGAGCTTGCGCCCAACACGCGTTCCAGGCGTGCGCCTTAAACCACTCGGCCATCTCTCCATAAAATTATTTTACTTTATTTTTTAATTTTTTTCAATCAGAACGTGATATAATTTAATTATGAAGCCAAAAAAATATAATCCTGAAGAAATCTATCCAACGCCCGAAGAAAAAACAGATAAAAATCAAAACCCGCAAGAGTCGGAAAATAACGCTTTTATTCTTGAGGAATATAAAATAATTCAAAAAGGCAAAAGTGAAGATTTTATACCAATTCAAACTGCTGCAATATTAGGATTTTTGAGTTTACTTCCAATCCCTTCACCAGCTCCAATCATTAACTACGGTTTTAGTCTACTTTCAGTTATAGCTGTTAGCTATTCACTTAAGGCTGCAAATAAATTCGAAATCGAAACTGGGCGAAAATCAAAGGCAAAAATCTGGGCAGAAATTCTATTAACACTTCAAATTAGCGTTTTTATAATGTATTTGATTTCTGGCATATTTTCTGCCGGAGGAATGTTGAACGGAGTTAAATTATTTTAGAATTACAAAATGTCTATGATAAAATTTAATTGAAATTTAATCTAAATGAGGTTATTATATATGAAAAAATCCACAAAATCACGAAATTTAAAAGATATTATCATCATTTCATTGGTTGTTTTTAATTTTGTCGTAAGCATTTTTGCAATCTTTTTGGGAATTCAATTTTATATTCAAAAAGATGCCCTATCACATTATTTAGTCCAAGACCTCAATACTGACCAAATAAATTACGAATGTCACAAAGCACCTTCAGGCCAGTGTACAAAAGAATATAACCGAATGGTTGATATTAAGCGATATATCCTTTCTGAAAGATTTTAATTTTAAGTTATTCCTGAGCTACCAAATTATGGTGGCTTTTATTTTAATCACTGATCGAAATATGATATAATAAAAATAGATTAATGAAACGAGGAATAAATGAAAACTAAACTTGTAATCTTTGGCTTAACTGGCGATTTGGGGCGTCGCAAGCTTTTGCCTGCACTTGATTCCCTGCTTGAAAAAAATGAAATTTCGCCAGATGAAATTGAAGTCATCGGTGTTTCGCGAAGAAAAATTCAGCCTTTCGAAATTCTTGAAAGTTCGCTCGGATTTTCGCGTGCAGAAAATTCGAAACTTTCGCAAATTTTGAGCTTTTTCGAAATGAATTTGGCCGAAGAGACGGATTATGAAAAACTTAAAAATCATCTTGAAAAAGATGGTGAATCGCAAATTTTGCTGTATCTTTCGGTTCCGCCAGCAAGTGCCGCACAAATTTCAACGCTTGCTGGAAAAGCTGGTTTAAATGGTAAAAATGTTAAAATTCTCTTCGAAAAACCTTTTGGAATTGATTTAAAATCTGCACACGAATTTGTTTCACGAACGGCAGAATTTTTTAGCGAAAAGCAGATTTTTCGAATCGATCACTACCTCGCAAAAGAAATGGCGCAAAATTTACTAATTTTGCGGCACAAAAACTCATTATTTTCGCAAATTTGGAACGGAAAATCCATTTCTAAAGTGCAAATTGTAGCCAGCGAACAGATTGGAATCGAGGGTCGTGGAACTTTTTATGAACAAAGTGGCGCTTTGCGTGATTTTATTCAAAGTCATTTAATTCAGATTTTGGCGCTGTTTTTAGCGGATTTCCCAAAAAGTTGGAGTGATTTGCCAAGTGCGCGCTTTAAAGCTTTGGAACAGATTGAAATTCTTCAAAATCCTGAGGAAAATGCAATTCGTGGTCAATATCAAACCTATCGTGAAGAAGTTGAAAATCCAAAATCTTGCGTTGAAACTTTTGCAAAAATTCGGTTATTTTCGAAAGACGAAAATTGGAAAAATGTGCCTTTCGAATTAATTTCGGGCAAAAACTTGGGTGAAAAACGCAGTGAAATTCACATTCATTTGCACAAAACTGAAGAAAATCAAGCCAATTTGATTCAGATTTCGCTTGATGATTCGGCAAGTGTAAAAATCGAACTCGCGACAAAAATTCCAGGCTTGAATCGTCGCACCGAAATTCGAAATTTAAGTTTTTCTTATGATGAAAATGCTCAGCCTGCCGAGGCTTATGAAAAAGTTTTGGCTGAAGCGATTCGGGATGAAAAAGCGTTTTTTGCTGAGAGCGATGAAATTTTGCGTGCATGGGAAATTCTTCAACCGGCTTTGGATTTTTGGCAAAATTCGAGCGAAGAAACTTTGCGATTTTATAAAAAAGGAACAGATTGGAGTGAAATTTAATGCAAGAAAAATCAATTTTTACACGAATTATTGTGGGTGAAATTCCCTGCTACAAGGTTTATGAAGACGAAAAAGTTTTCGCAATGCTTGACATATCACCGCTTTCAAACGGCCACGTTTTGGTTTTTCCGAAAAAGCAAATTGATTTGCTTTGGGATTTAGAGAAAGATGATTATGATTATCTGTGGCAAATTGCTAAGAAAATTGCCAAGAAAATTCAAGCTGAAATGAACCCAATTCGTGTGGGCGTTGTGGTCGAAGGCTTTGGTGTACCACATGCGCACATTCACCTTGTGCCACTTTATGATAAAAATGTTTTGCAACTTCATCACGGCTACCCCGCCGAAACTACTCCTAAAGAACTAGCGAAAATTGCGCAAAAGATTACTTTCGAAAAATAAAAAATAACCCCACAATTTTGTGGGGTTTTGAAGTGAGTCGAAGGCTAGAGTAAGATAATTCCGTGTTTTCCCCAGAATTCGATTTCTGACCGCACTATATCTGCGTATTTTGCATCATGTTTCGATGCTACATGCATCGAATAATTTCCGGTTTCGCCTTTGGTAAAATAGTTATCGAGCTGATGATTTTCGCGTTTTATAAACAAGATAAGATCTTTAACCGTAGCTTCTGGGGTGAAAATTACACCTTCAACTAATTTTTTAGTTGAGTTTTCTTCTGAATGAAGGAAGAGTTGTAATACCAGATTACCTTTTGCGTCTGTATTAACTTCAAATTCTTTAAATACCTTAACCATTGTTTTCTCCGCGTTTAAAGCCCGCCCGGCTATTAATTTTTCGAAACTTTCAGCTTCGAAAGCTAAGTTTAATTTTTAAACTCAATTTTCGAAACTGAAAAATCGATCAATAGCCAATTTCTCACTTCTGAAATGTTCGCTTGCCAACGCAAGTAGCTTAATTATATCACTAAAATTGAAAAAAGTCAATAGTTGTAACATAAAAAAGAAAAAGCCTCGCAAAAAGCAAGGCTTTGTGTTTTGAAATTGAGCTATTTATATCTGCACAATACTTGGCAACCGATGATTTGGCCGTCATCATTTCTAACTGTTCTGCCAGTTAGAAGCAGATCTTCAGTACTCCGACCGCTTAAGCTTGCAGCTTTGGCAGCCAATGCACTAACTATATAATATACACCCCAACTGGGCTCTGGCAAGCCAAATGGTTTGCCAAAAGTTGACTCGATGATTGGAATATCTTCAAGCATTCCAATCTCAATATCTTCTTGCGCAGCTCTTACCACACCTTCTGATTCGAAGGTTTTGATTACATTACCTTCTTCGTCGACGATGTTTACTTTGTGTGGAGTTAAATTAAAAATTGCCATTGTTCTTTTTCCGTTCTCTTTTCGAGACCTTTCTTTATTTTTACCAAGTTTACTACTTAGCAAGAAATCTTTAAATAATCTTTAAAAACTTATTGCTAAGCAGTAAAAAGATAATAAAATGAACAATATTTTTTAACTCAATTCTGGTAATGTTCCATCGTTAGTTCACCAGCTAACGAATAATCTTATTATAGCATAATAATAGTAATAAGTCAAGTATTTAATCGAAAATAGTTTGAAAAATCCTGTAAAAATGGTAAAATCTAATTATGAAAATTATCGCGATTGGCAAAAAGCATGAAAAGTGGGTTTTGAATGGAATTGAGATTTTCGAAAAGCGTTTGAAAAAGCCGTTTGATTTGAGTTGGGATATTTTGCCACATTCGAATTTTACTGAGGAAAAAGCGCGAGAAGAAGAAACATTACGAATTTTGGCGAAAATTAAACCGAGTGATTTTGTAATTTTGCTGGATGAACGCGGTAAAAATATTTCTAGCCCAGAGCTCGCTAAAATGCTTTCGAACGGTTTTGTAAATTCGCAAAATTTTGTGATTGTGATTGGCGGTGCGTTTGGTGTGGCTGATGAATTACGCCAGCGTGCAAATTTTGTTTGGAGCCTTTCGAAATTAGTTTTTCCGCATCAAATTGTGCGCTTAATTTTGGTTGAACAAATTTATCGTGCGCAAGAAATTTCTTCAGGCGGAAAATATCACCACGAATAAAATATTTATTGTGGAAAAAGTTGTGGAAACTTCTTGAAATTTCGAAAAAATCATCTGAAATCATTTGCGAAAAGCCGTAAAAAAATATATAATAGAATTACTATGGCTAAAAATGAAAAAGAGATTGTTAAACTTCGAAATTTGAAAAAGCGTTTTGGTGTTGGTGACGCTGAGAATTATGCTTTGAATGGTGTAAATTTAAGTATTAAACAGGGTGAATTTATTATAATTATGGGGCCTTCTGGATGCGGAAAAACCACATTATTGAACACTATTGGGCTTCTCGACCGAGCAACTGAGGGTGATTATATTCTTGATGGGCGAAATGTTGCAAGGATGTCGCGACGCAAACAAGCACAAATTCGAAGTGAAAAAATAGGGTTTATTTTTCAGAATTTTAACTTAATTCCCCGCTTAACTGTAATTGAAAATGTTGCCTTGCCGTTAGTTTATAAAGGTGTCGGAAAGGTTAAGCGTCTCGAAAAGGCCTCAGAAGTTTTAAAACAATTTCACCTTGGTGAGCGTGAGTTTTATATGCCGTGGCAACTTTCGGGTGGCCAAACTCAGCGAGTTGCGATTGCGCGCGCACTTGTGAATAAACCTTCAATTATCCTTGCAGATGAACCAACGGGAAATCTTGATTCGAAAAGTTCACATATTATTATGGAAGAATTGGCTGAAGTTCACAAAAAAGGAAATACGATAATTATGGTGACTCACAACCCTGAATTGATGGCTTATGCGACTCGAATTATTACGATGTTTGATGGTAAAATTGATACGGATACGAAAAAGAAAATTTCGAAAACCTCTTCGGAAAAATCTGGCGAACCAAATACTTTGGATAAGCTTGAACAGGTTGAAGAAAAAATCGATGAACTAAAAGAAGAATTGGGAGTTTAAATGAGTCCGCGAGTTTTAAAAACTAATATCGAAAATGCACTCGAATCGCTACGTGCTAATCGTTTACGAACCTTTCTTACTATGCTTGGCGTGATGATTGGAATTTCTAGTGTTGTGATAATTTTTTCGCTTTCAGGCGGCGTTAGCTCGATGATCTCCGATCAAATTATGACCGAAGGCGGTGCTCTGGCTGTGGTTCGTCCGAAGGAATTAACTGCGAATAATAAGAACATTATTACAAATTTGGCAACTTCACGAAATTTCACGCAGAGTTCAATTAAGAATGAAGATTTGGCATTGATTTCAAAAACTAAAGATGTATTAGCTGTTGCACCACTTGCGAATTTTTCAGCAAAAGTTAAGGGTGATGGAGATGAAAAATATGCAAATTTGTTGGCAACCAGTCCGAATCTCGACCAGACTGTTAGTTTAAAGGTTCGTGAGGGTCAATTTATTGCAGAGAGTGCTAATGCAAACACTGTTGTGATTGGTGACCAGATGGCAATTGATTTATTTGGTACGACCCAGGCCTTAGGAAAAGAAATTACGATGAAGGGCGAAAAATTTATTGTAATTGGGGTGCTAGCTCATCAAAGTTCATCAATTAACTTTAGTAATGTTGATTTCAATAACACAGCAATTATTCCTTATTCCACAGCGAAAAGAATTATCGGTGACAATCTGCAGATTCAGCAAGTTAATATTCGTGTAAAAAGTATTAATAGCTTGAATCAAGCCCATCAAGAAATTGAAAAAGGAATACAAAAAAACCATAACGGCGAAAAGGATTTTGAAGTTTTGGTTGGTAAAAATATTTCGCACCCATCAGATAAATTCATCGAACTTTCAACATTAATTTTGGCAATTGTTGCCAGTGTTTCATTGGTTGTTGGTGGAATTGGGATTATGAATATTATGCTAGTGAATGTTAGCGAACGAACACGAGAAATCGGAATTCGAAAAGCGCTTGGTGCTAATAATCGTCATATTTTGTTTCAATTTTTAACAGAATCAATGATAATTTCATTGAGCGGTGGTTTCTTTGGATATCTTGTAGGTTATGCATTTTCATTTGGGGTGAGTATGTTTTTGCCGTTTAGTCCAATTATATCTTGGCAAATTGCACTTTTGGTTTGTGGAATTTCAGTAGTTGTTGGCGTTATTTTTGGTCTATACCCTGCTTTCCGTGCCGCCCGAAAAGATCCGATTGTTAGCTTGCGTCAATATTCATAAAAAATAATTAAAAATAAAAGTCACTCAATAATTGAGTGACTTTTTAGATTTGAAAATTAAACATTTGTTGGTGGGATACCGTTTGCTCCATTTGAACCACCGCCAAATCCAGCTCCTGTACTTCCCGTAAATAAGCTAATAATAAAGTTTATAATTGCATAAGAAAGCATCGCTATAATCAAGCCAACAATTGCGTAAAGGATGGTATTTTTTGCAGCATCAACTTTTTTCGAATCTCCGTTTGAGAGAATATAGCGAAGACCGCCATAGATTAGCATAACAACGCTAAGAATTCCTACTGCGAAAAGCATCATGTTAATCATTTGGGTGAAAATTCCAGTATTGCCCTCACCAAAAAGTTGAGTTGGAACACCTTCGCCACGGCCTTTATCGGCTCCACCTTGAACGCCACCGCTGAACATATTTCCTGTTGCAAAAGCATTAAGCGCTAAAAATGCTGATGGAAAAGTTGAAGCGATAAATCCGCTAATTGAGATTTTCGAAACTTGTTTTAAATTCTTCATAATAGGCATATTATATCAAAAAAATGGTTTTTTGTCAATGCTCTTGTGTTTTTTGGTAAAATTTGATAAAATAGAAATATTGGAGGATTACCCAAGTGGCTGAAGGGGACGGTTTGCTAAATCGTTAGTCTGGGGAAACCTGGAGCGGGAGTTCGAATCTCCCATCCTCCGCCAGGGAAAACAGTTCGCAATAGCGGACTTTTTTCTTTCAAAAAAAAAAATGTAAATTTGATATTATTGAGTATTATTAATCTCATTCTCAATATCTGATTTAATTTTTTGATATTTATCCATTTCTTGGTCACTAATCAGGCCATGCGCGTGCAAGAAAAATGAGAGCTCGGCTGATTTTAATAGCGAATAATATTGCATATTTTGTATTTTTTCAAAACATTTACTATTTTCTCGATTATGTCCTTTTTGAGATAGTCTTGATACGCCTTTATCGATTTTTTTAGCGATATCCATATAATATTCTCGTAAGTTTTCAGTATTTTCTCTGTCTTCTGGTGACTTGAAATACCCTTTGTCTCGGATATCCTTAATAAAATCACTTACAAGCGGTTCTCGCTCAACGATATTCATTGATAGCGATGCGTATTTTGATAAATTGCCATCTAATTGACCCCAAGTTGGGTCTACATTAGTGATGGCGATTCCATTATGAGTAAAGGTTATGAATTGGTTATATTTATGACCCACAGCAGGTTTAGACTTGAAGGGGTTTATAGCATCCCACGGGGATTCCCCCATAATTTCTCGACAATAGGTGTTGGCAAGGCGAGTTGTTTCTGGATTTTGAACTTTTTTGAGTGCCATAAAAATGATTTTAGTCATATCGGCATAATTCCTACAAACACCAAGTGGCGAATCACCTTCCTTCGATAGGTGCTTCATTATTTCTAAAGTTGACATTCTGTCGGCTTTTCTATGTCCGTCAGATATTTCGGAGTGATCATAATTCTTTAATTTCATAACTATATTCGTGCTCAAAAGCATGGCTTGTCGAGGTGACAGCTCTTTCAGATCATTAATATCTTTAATTTCTGATAAATCCATAAGGTTTTTGTCTAAAGCGCATAATTTTGCTGAAAAATTAGCAACTTCTAAAGCAGAATCTCTAGAAATTGAGTTTTGGTATGTTTTGTTGTTAGCTTCTTTAATCCTATCTTCAGAATAGTTTTTTATTCTCCCTGATAAGATTGTATTTGCGGGTGAATTTTTATAAGTTTCTCTGTGAGTCTCTATTATTACCGTATCGGAACGCTCGCCAGGAGTGACCTGCGGGTCGAAATTACTCCTGTTAAAAAATCCATGTCTTAGGCCATCGTGGAATAGCTCAAGACTTGGCTTACCACCAAAGTTGCTAACCTCAATAGATTTATCATTTTCTTGAGAGCTATTTTTTGGATTGTCTTCTACTGACTGAGAAGTCGAGTTTAGATTATTGAAATTTTTCATTTTAATATTTTTTTGTTTTAGCTACTTAATGATAAGTTTATTATACTATATAATTGTTAAAAAGTCAATATTATTGTTATGGTTTTTATAAGAATATACTCCAAAACCAAAAGAGCTCTCATTTTCGAAAGCTCTTTTAAAATTTTATTGTCTTACACCTTTCATTGTAAGATTCAATCTTCCCTTTTCGTCAATTTTATCTAGTTTGACCCAAATCTCTTGATCTTGACTTAAGACATCCGTAACTTTTTCGGTTCGCTTTTCAGACATTTGTGAAATATGAAGCATTCCGTCGATACCAGGAAGAATATTTACGAAAGCACCGAAGTCTTTAATTGAAACGACTTTTCCGCGATAGATTTTGCCAACTTCAGGCTCTTCAACCAATGATTTAATCCAGTTTAGCGCTTTTTCAATTTGTTCAGCATTCGAGCTTGCGATTGTAATCAAGCCGTCTTCCTTAATATCAACCTCAGCACCAGTTTCAGATGTAATTTTATTGATTGTTTCGCCACCTTTACCAATAATTGCACCGATTTTTTCGGGGTTAATTTTAAGTTTTTCAATTCGTGGTGCGTAAGGTGAAAGTTCGGCTTTTGGCTCAGAAATTACGCTTAACATGTGGCGCAAAATATGCTCGCGACCTTTTCGTGAAGTTAGGATTGCTTTTTCGAGAACTGAAACTGGCAAACCATGAACTTTCATATCCATCTGGAGTGCTGTAATTCCGTTTTTTGAACCCGTACATTTGAAGTCCATATCACCAGCAAAGTCTTCGGCGTCGGCAATATCGCTTAGAATGTAAGGTGTTTCGCCATCCATCATCAATCCCATTGCGATTCCTGAAACAGGATTTTTCAAAGGCACACCAGCACTCATTAAGGCCATACAACTTGAACAAGTTGCTGCCATTGAAGTTGAACCATTTTGGCTCATAATTTCGGTTACGCTACG
>QWCO01006713.1_pt1 | contig 12044 bp, 9 predicted proteins | sample 1972611 | NCBI WGS metagenome assembly QWCO01 (sample SAMN09866706, study PRJNA288562) | Human oral metagenome isolate term1_saliva, whole genome shotgun sequencing... | reverse complement strand
TGACAGACTTGACCACTCTGTCAGTGAATTTGGAGAAAGCAGTAAGAATACTTCTCGTTTGGCAGCTGTGAGTGTGGGCAGATACACTTTCCTGATAGAGTTGGCTTTCGCTCTGATGGCTACAATCGGTCTTTGGTGGACTTGGCACGGAGAATTTTCCGTTTTCACCTATCTTATGTTCATTATTGTCTCGAAAGAGTTCTACAAACCTTTTGTCAATATGGAGAGTCATTGGCTGAATTACATCAAGGTAAAGGACAGCTATGGACGCATTTCCCATTTGTTGAATGCCCCTGTTATCACCAATCCTGAACAGCCGAAAACAGCGGAACGCTTCGACCTGTCATTCGAAGGAGTCGGTTTCCATTATGAGAAGGAAGGCTTTGAGATGAAAGCTCTCACGTTCCATGTTCCCGAAGGAACGGTAACGGCACTTGTTGGTTCGTCAGGTTCTGGTAAAACAACCATTACCAACCTTTTGCTCCGTTTCTGGGAACCGCAGGCCGGCAGAATCTGTATCGGAGGTATAGACATTCGAGAAATGGACTATGATTATCTACTCGGTGAAATCAGTGTGGTGATGCAGAATGTTATTCTCTTTTCAGACACCATTGCCAATAATATCAAAGTGGGCAACCGCAATGCTACGCAGGAAGAAATTGAAGAAGCAGCACGTAGGGCGATGATACACGACTTTATCATCAGTCTGCCAGAAGGTTATGATGACCCTGTCAATGAATATAAGATACAACAGGCAATGTCTGCCCTTATCCGAAATCGCACAGTCTTGGTCATTGCCCATCATTTGCAAACCATCCGTAACGCTAATCAGATTATCGTGATGGACAAGGGACAACTTGTAGAGAATGGAACGCACGCCGAACTCGAAGCAAAAGGTGGAGTGTATTGCAAACTATTGTCAATGCAATAACTTAATCAATGAAAAATATGGAGGTATGGAGTTTGAGCCATACCTCTTTTTTTGCCACTTCCATCCATATCGACGCCACAAGTACGCAGTTATCTCAAACCTCTAACATACACGGTTTCTTTGGTTTACTTTTGTCCGTGCACACGGACGAGAAAGGCGGACTGAAAACCGTTCCGCCCACCGCCGAGCATGAACAGAGCTTCCTGAAGTTCGACAAGCACAGCAATGCGCTGGAAAACTTCCTCTCCAACTTCATGCGGCAGTTCAAGCACCCCACACCGCTGAACTTCTTCAAAGTGCCTTTTGAGAGTGCCGTTGCCAGTGCACGTGTGCTCTCGGAGATGCTTAAAGCTCCGGAAGTCCCCTCCAATAAGGAGATGCTGGACTCCGCCCGTGTCAATCCCTCGGACTATGCAGGCGAGCAGAAACAGTCCTTCCAAGGCATTGACCCCGACAAGGTGAAATGGGAACAGTTTGAGCAGATGGGCATAAGCCGTGAGAGTCTGGAAAAGGGCAAGCATCTTGATGACCTGCTTCAATATCGCAAGACTCCGCTTGTTCCCATCAGCATCAAAATCGGCGAAGTCTCCCTCTACACCGATGCCCGTCTTTCCCTGAAAGCCTCCGGAGACGGTACGTTTATCCCCGTCGTCCACGCCATTCGCAAGGAACCACAGTTGGAACGCGAGTTCTTCGGGAATACCTTCACCGACGAGGACAAGAAAGCCCTAAGAGAAACGGGTAATCTCGGTCGCACCGTGGAGCTGACCTTCCCCGGCAAAGATGAACCGACCCGCAGTTTCGTGAGTATTGACCGCCTGACGAACGACATCATCGCCCTGAGTACCGACCGGGTACGCATCCCCGATGAAATCAAGGGCGTGAAGCTGACTGATGAGCAGAAAAAGGAACTGTCAGAAGGAAGGAGCATCTATGTAGAGGGCATGACTTCCAAAACGGGAAAGCACTTCAATGCCAACCTTCAATTCAATGCCGACAAGCGGTCGATTGAATTTCGTTTCGGCTCTCTCAAACAGAAACAACATCAAAGACAAGCCCCCGAAGGGCAGGGACAGTCAGAGCAGAAAGAATTGCGTGTCCCCAAAAAGATGCTGGGACGTGACATCTCTCCCGAAGAGCAAGCGAAGCTCAAATCAGGTCAGACGGTCTATATGACCGGGCTTATCGACAAGAAGGGAGAGCCTTTCAATGCCTATGTGCGTCCAAACTTCGAGAAGAACAAGTTCGACTTCCTCAAATGGAATCCCGACAAATCCCAAGCCAAAGAAGTTACTCCAGACAATGCTTCCCGCACGCAAGTCGCCGTCAATTCCGAAGGCAAGACCAACGAGGCTACCAAGCATGTGAAAGAGCCGCTCAAGCAGGGGCAGACAGAACCTACCGCCCAGCAAGAGCAGAAGGAAGAAGAGAAGAAACGTTCCAAGGGAATGAAAATGTAATCCGCCACCACTAACATCCAAAAAGTAAGAACAAATGAAAGTCATCATAGCAGAAAAACCGAGCGTCGCTCGTGAAATCGCCCGTGTCGTTCGGGCAACCAACAGGAAAGACGGTTATATCGAAGGAGGCGGCTATGCCGTCACTTGGGCACTGGGACACCTGATAACGGCAGCCATGCCCGAAGCCTACGGCATCAAGGGTTTCCACAAAGAGAACCTGCCAATTCTTCCTCCCGTCTTTACCCTTATTCCCCGTCAGATAAAGGAGGGCAAAGGTTATAAAGCCGACCCTGCGGCAGTAGCCCAACTCAAAGTCATCGAAAAACTCTTCCGGGAATGCGAAGGCATTATCGTAGCCACCGATGCAGGAAGAGAAGGTGAGTTGATCTTCAGGTTCATCTATGAGTATCTCGGCATCGCCAAACCCTTCGACCGCCTATGGACCAGTTCCTTGACGGACAAAGCCATCAAAGAGGGACTTGCCCATCTGCAAAGCGGAGCGGCGTATGACAATCTCTATTATGCCGCCCGTGCCCGCAGCGAAGCCGACTGGTTGGTGGGTATCAATGCCACCCAAGCCATATCCATTGCGGCAGGAAGAGGCACCTACTCCTTGGGCAGGGTACAGACTCCGACTCTCTGTATGGTCTGTTCCCGTTTCTTGGAGAACAAGAAGTTCGAGCCGCAGCCATTCTGGCAACTCAGCCTTACTGTAAAGGAAGGTGATGAGAGTTTCCGTTTCTCTTCTGCCGACCGCTGGTTTGATAAGGCAGAAGCCACTGCTCTGTATGAGAAACTCCGAAATGCTTCTGTAGCTACCGTGGAAACGATTGTGCGTAAGGAGATCAAGCAGGAGCCACCGCTTCTGTATGATTTGACCACCCTGCAGAAAGAAGCGAACAGCCGTTTCGGCTATTCGGCGGAACAGACCCTTTCCTTGGCGCAGAAACTCTACGAAAAGGCATACATTACCTATCCACGCACGGGCAGTCGCCATATTCCCGAAGATGTCTTTGCCGAAATACCTGCCTTGATAGCCTTTTTGCACGACCACCCCGTCTGGGGTGTCCATGCCCGCCGACTGACCGAATTTAATGCGCATTCGGTGGACGGCAAGAAAGTGACCGACCACCATGCCCTTCTCATCACGGGCAAGAAACCGATAGACATGTTTGGAGACGAGGCGGTCATCTACGATATGATAGCCGGACGTATGCTTGAAGCTTTTTCCGCCCGTTGTGTGAAAGATGTCAGTACGGTTACTGCCGTCTGTGAAGGCGTAAAGTTCATCCTCAAAGGTGAAATCATCAAGGAAGAGGGTTGGCGTGCTATCCTCAAAAATAGCAAGAAGAAAGACAAGGAGCAGGTAGAAGCCGAAGAACGAGAAAGTCGGGAGAATGGAGAAGGCATCATCATCCCCCAATGGGAGGAGGGTAAGCAACTTCCGCTCTGCGCCTGTTCGTTGGCACAGGGAACGACCAAGCCCAAGCCCCTGCACACGGAAAGTTCGCTGTTGGCAGCGATGGAGACGGCGGGCAAAGAGTTGGAGGACGAAGAATTGCGTGCGCAGCTCAAAGATTACGGTATCGGTACGCCCGCAACCCGTGCCGCCATCATCGAAACCCTCTTTGCACGCGAGTACATGGTGCGCCAAAAGAAATCGCTCGTCCCTACGGAGAAAGGACTTGCCGTCTATTCCATCGTCAAGGGGATGAAAATCGGCAATGCGGAGATGACCGGACAGTGGGAGGCGGACTTGGCGAAAATCGAACGGGAAGAATTGAAAGAGCGGGACTTCCGCAAGGGCATCGAAAGCTACGCCACACAGATTACCGAAGAACTGCTCTCCTCCAAAATCCTCTTCCCTCAAAAGAGAAGCGACATCAACTGCCCCAAATGCGGCAAAGGCTCACTGGTCTTCTATCCTCGATGTGCCAAATGTTCCGATGCCGATTGCGGGCTAACCCTTTTCCGCAATGTGGCAGGCAAGAGCCTCACAGACGAACAACTGACGCAGTTGGCGGTAAACGGAGAGACTGGCATCATCAAGGGCTTTACCTCCAAAACGGGCAAGAGCTTCGAGGCTTCTCTCTCCTTGGATGGGGAGTTCAAGACGGTCTTTGTCTTCTCCGAGCGTAAAAAAACGGGCAAATCCCGAAGGTAAATCCCCGTAATTTGCTAATTTTGCCACTGAATGATGCCACTGAATGATGCGGTCATAAACAATCATCTTGTTTTTACTGCGGATTTTAGTGGTGGCACTCGGCGGGGACGTCGAGTGCCTTTGCATTATATACCCATTAAAATCACAGATATGACAGCCATTCGATTTTCCTATTACGAGCTATCCCTGCTCTCTTTTCTTCGGGAAAGCCATCCCGAAAAAGCCGATGACATTCCCTTCGTCAAAGAGCGTGCGGCAGCCGCTTCCGAAGTCTATGCCGAGGCCTTCGATGCCGGTCTTCCCATAGCCGAATGTATCGGCATTGCCAATAAGACGCTCTATGCGGGTCTGCACTTTTCCCGCCACGATACCATCTCTTCCGTTCTTTGGAATGATTTCGGACGAGTTCGCCTATATGCCCGAATACAACTCCCTCTATACGGAGATTACGGGTTTTGTTCAACTAAAACTCGAAGAAGATGGCAAGTTATAACAAGAAGGAGCATCTAAGGGCGAACATAGAAGCCATCAAGACGGTCTTTGCCCTGCATCGGGAACAGCGCACGGCGACACCCGAAGAACGCACGATATTGGCAGCCTATACGGGCTTCGGTGCACTGAAGTGTATCCTTTCTCCTGCAAACACGATGGAAGACATCGCCCGATGGAACAAGTCGGAGCTGGAGCTATTCCCCTTGGTGATGGAACTGCATCGCATCATTCGGGACAACACCGCTTCCGAATCGCAATACAAGAGCTATATGCAGAGCCTGAAAAACTCCGTGATGACCGCTTTTTATACTCCTGCGCCCATAGTGCGGGAGATTGCCGCTTCCTTACGGGAGGCAGGCATCGTCCCCCAACGAATCCTTGACCCTTCAGCGGGAATGGGCGAGTTCATCCGCTCTTTTGACGGCATTGCAGCCGAAGGGCATACGACCTTCGGTTTTGAAAAAGACATCCTTACGGGACAAATGCTCTCCGCTCTGCATCCCGAAGACAAGATACGCATCCGAGGCTTCGAGGAAATCGAATCCAAGCTCGGAGGTTATTTCGATGTGGTCAGCAGCAACATTCCTTTCGGAGATGTGGCCGTCTTCGACCCTGTTTTCAGCAAGACGGACGAACCTGCCCGAAAGGTCGCCCGCATGTCCCTGCACAATTACTTTTTCGTCAAGGGGGTGGATATGCTCCGTGAAGGCGGTGTGTTGGCATTCATTACCTCGCAAGGAGTTATGAACGCCCCGACGAACGAGCCGGTACGGGAGTGGCTGATGAACTATACCCGACTTGTCTCGGCAGTCCGTCTTCCGAATAATCTCTTCTCGGAGAATGCGGGGACGGAAGTGGGCAGTGACCTTATCGTCCTGCAAAAGCAGAGTGGCAAGACAAGTCTGACCGAAGAGGAACAGCGTTTCATCAAGAGTGAGAAACGCCCCAGCGGAGTGCTGTTCAATACCTATCTGCGAAGTATGTCGCAAATCGTGCATACCGAGTGGAAGCAGGATACCGACCCTTACGGCAAGCCTGCCATCCTGTTCCATCACGAGGGCGGAGCGGAAGGCATCACCACCGATATGGGAAAAATCCTGCGGGCGGATTTAGCCAAACGCTTGGATATGGCATTGTACCAAAAGCATATCTCCATTCAGGAGCAGCCCAAAGTTGCCGTTTCTCCCGAAGTCAAGCAGGAAGAAGCTACGCTTACGCCTGCCGCTTCGACAGAGGAGCAACCGCACCAAAAGGTGGTGCAGCCGAGAGAGGAACAGCCTGTGGAGCAAGCCCGAAGCAGTGTCACACCACAGGTACAACTGCTCGACCTTTTCGGCAATGTTATCCCGGAGGAAAAGCCCAAACGTAAAGATGCCGCAAAACTGAAATCTGTCGTATCACCCTCCATCTTTTCCGAGACTTCACAAAGCAATGATACGGCACTGGGGCTGAAAGACACGGGAGAGCTGTGGTGGCAGCAGGACAAGGAGAAAGGGATGCAGCAGCGCCTCTATGAGGGGGAATGGCACGAACACCTCAGAGAGGGGGCTTTGCTGGCTTCGGACTTTCAAGTCGGAATGCTTGTCCGTGATATGGAGGACAACCGAATGTTCCAGCCCATAGACCTCCCGTCCCAAGAACGACAGAAAATGCTGCTCTACATAGACCTGCGTGACGCCTACCACGCACTCTATGACTATGAAGCGGAACGCAAGGTGGCGAATGAATCCTTGCGAGAGAACCTCAATGAACTGTACGACCGTTTCGTGCGACTGTACGGGCATCTGAACGACCGCAAGAACCACGAGCAGATCCTGATGGATGCCGGTGGTAGGGAGATCCTTTTCTTGGAACGGAAGGTGGATAAAGAAACGCTCAAAGCCGATATTTTCCGTCAGCCCGTTTCTTTCAGCCTGCACGAAGTGACAGAGGTGGGCAATGCCCAAGAGGCTCTCTCGGCTTCACTCAATAAATTCGGAGCGGTGGACATCGAGTATATGCTCTCTTTGCTTCCTGACATCTCCGAAGAAGAGATGCTCTTCGAGCTGCACGACAGGATTTACTACAATCCTTTGGAGGGAGAGTATGAAATCGCCGAGAAGTTCATATCGGGCAATGTGGTTGCCGCTTCGGAGCGTATCGGACAATATCTTTTGGAGCATCCGGAAGACACAAGGGCGCAAGCCTCCTTGCAGGCACTGAAAGATGCCATTCCCGAACCGATACCCTTCGTGGACTTGGATTTCAACTTCGGGGAGCGATGGATTCCCGTAAATCTCTACTCAGACTATGCCTCGTACCTCTTCGACACGGAGGTGATGATACGCTACAATTCAAGTTACGACGGCATTGCCCTGATGAAGCACGCCCTGCTGAATACAACGCCCGACATCACCAAGAAAATCATGGTCGGCGACAAGGAGGTCAAGGTACGGGACACGGAAGCCATACAGATGGCAAACGCTAAAATCGATGAGATACGAAACGGCTTCACCGATTGGCTGAACGAGCAAAGCGATGAGTTCAAGCAGCGGTTGGAGAAACTCTACAATGACACTTTCAATTGTTTTGTGCGTCCCCAGTATGATGGTTCCCATCAGACATTCCCTGACCTTAATCTGAAAGGCTTGGGCATCGAAAGCCTGTACGATAGTCAGAAAGATGCCGTGTGGATGCTCAAACTCAATGGAGGAGGGATCTGCGACCATCAGGTGGGGGCAGGAAAGACGCTTATCATGTGTACCGCAGCTTATGAGATGAAGCGGCTCGGCTTGGCGAACAAGCCGATGATACTCGCTCTCAAAGCCAACGTGCAGGAGATAGCACAGACCTTCCAAACGGCTTACCCGAATGCCAAGCTGCTCTATCCGGGCAAGAACGATTTCACGCCCGATAAGCGGCAGCGGATTTTCCACGACATCAAGAACAACAACTGGGACTGCATTGTCCTCACGCACGACCAGTTCGGCATGATACCGCAGTCGGACGAGATACAGCAGAAAATCCTTCAGGATGAGTTGGACAGTGTAGAGGAAAACTTGGATGTCCTGCGTCAGCAGGGACGCAGCATCTCCCGTGCAATGGAGAAAGGGCTTGTCAAGCGGCAGATGAACTTGCAGGCGAAGCTGGATGAAATCAAGTTCAAGATAGAGAACCGAAAGGACGACATGGTAGATTTCAAGACCATGGGTATAGGGAAAAGACTTGGGAGCCACTTTCCTTTCGGGAACAACCATCAGTAACTCACTCACGGAGTTGTACCTGCTGTTCAAGTACCTGCGTCCCCAAGCCCTTGAAGCACAGAACATCAAGACCTTTGACGCGTGGGCAGCCATTTTTGCCAAGAAGTCGGTGGACTATGAGTTCTCCGTCACCAATGAAATCGTGCAGAAGGAGCGTTTCCGCTATTTCATCAAAGTGCCGGAGTTAGCGGCGTTCTACGCTCAAATCACCGATTATCGGACGGCAAAGGACATCGGCATAGACCGCCCCGAAAAGAATGAGATTATGCACAACATACCGCCCACTCCCGAACAGGAGGAGTTCATCGCCAAACTGGTGGAATTTGCCAAGACGGGCAACGCGGAACTGCTGGGACGTCCCAAACTCTCCGAACGGGAGGAAAAAGCCAAGATGCTCATTGCCACAGATATGGCGAGGAAGATGAGCTTGGACCTGAGGCTCATTGACCCGAACAAGTACGGAGATCATGTGGACAACAAAGCCTCCCACTGTGCCGCCAAGATTGCGGAATACTATCACAAGTTTGAGGAGCAGAAAGGAACGCAATTTGTATTCAGTGATCTCGGTACGTATAAGCCAGGCGAATGGAATCCCTATTCCGAAATCAAGCGCAAGTTGGTGGAAGACCACGGCATACCCGCTCAGGAGATACGCTTCATTCAGGAAGCCAAGACCGACAAGGCACGAAAGACGCTCATTGCAGGCATGAACGAGGGAACAATACGCGTGTTGTTCGGTTCCACCTCCATGCTCGGCACGGGTGTGAACGCCCAAAAACGTGCCGTCGCCATCCATCATTTGGACACGCCGTGGCGTCCTTCCGACTTGGAGCAGAGGGACGGACGAGCCGTGCGCAAGGGCAATGAAGTTGCCAAATTCCATGCGGACAATAAAGTAGATGTCATTATCTATGCTGTGGAGAAGTCTCTTGACAGTTATAAATTCAACCTGTTGCATAACAAGCAACTCTTCATCGAACAGCTTAAAAACAACCGTATGGGCAGCCGTACCATCGACGAGGGAAGTATGGACGAGAAATCGGGAATGAATTTTTCCGAGTATGTCGCCATCCTCTCCGGGAATACCGACCTGCTGGAAAAGGCAAAGTTGGAAAAGAAGATTGCCGGTTTGGACAGCGAACGGCAGGCGTTCATTCGCAGTAAGTCATCCTCCCGAGGCCGATTGGACGAAGTTATGAGAACGGTGGACGGAAACAAGGAATTGATTGCCCGTTTCCAAAGTGACTGGGACTTGTACCAAAGCCGTGTGCAGAAGGATAAGGATGGCAATATTCTCAATCCGATAACGCTCAAAGGGGTGGAAGGAAGCGACCCGAAACGCATTGCTGCCAAACTCGCGGAAATCAACGAGAAAGCCTGCACACGGGGAGAGTATTTCAATATCGGAACACTCTACGGATTTAATCTCGTGGTCAAGACGGAGTCCTCCTCCAAAGACCTTTTCGACCTTTCGCAGAACAAGTTCTTCGTGATGGGCGAAAGTGGAATGAAGTACAGTTACAACAACGGGAGGATCGCGACTGACCCGCAACTCGCCTGCATGAACTTCCTGAACGCCTTGGAGAAGATATCCGGATTGATTGAGAAGTTTAAGGCTGACACGGAAAAGATAGCCAAGGATATTCCTGTTTTGCAGGAGGTCGTGAACGGCTCTTGGAAGAAGGAAGAGCAGCTCAAAGACCTCAAAACGGAACTCGCTGCCCTTGACCGCAAGATACAGCTCTCTCTAAAACCCATCGAGCAGGGAGAGAGTGAGCAAGAAGGAACGGAGGTGATGCAGGACGGCGAAGGAAAGACGGAAGAATTGGAACGGTCACGTCCGATTGAGCCGACTGTCACCGCTCCCTTCGTCAGCACCTCTGCGGCTCAAACCGACAGACCGTTGGAAAGCAGCGGGCAGAGTATCTCCGCTACACAACCCTCTATGGACGGACTGCCGTCGTCTCTGGCAGAAAAGGTGTTCGTTGTCAGACCGAAAATATAATCTGTAATGTTGTCATCACATTCAAACGGCAGCCCCCGACTTGTCATTACGACAAAACGGGGGCTTTGCTGTTGCGTACAATCCGAAATTACGTGTCTTTGGGCGGTCTCTTCCTCTTGCGTTTGAGGTTCTCCGTAAAGTGGGTTTGCATAAAGGCAAGGATTTCCGATTCCAAATACCACGTCTTGTGGTAAACGATGTGGAAAGGAAGTGTACCTGATGCCCGATAACGTTGCAAGGTGCGCTTGCTGATTTGGAGCATCAGACAAACCTCTTGGTTATCCAGTAGCGGTTCTCCATCTATCATCGGACGTTGGGGGATGTCGGGCGCCGTCTGTTTCAAGTCATCGAAACGCTTCATGATGCGTTCCATCCATTCAAGGAAAGTCTCTCTATCCAATAGTTCCATTCTTTATCCTCCTGCTTTTAAGTTCGAAGTTATGCCGTAGCTCTTTCAGGTTCTGAGGATTGCAGTACAGGCTCTTGTTGCGTATCGCCTTCTCGATGTCATGCAGGTCGTAGTAGCAACGCCCATAAATCATCTTGTAGCTGATTCTGTCCGTACTGCGCATACGCTGAAGGGTACGCTTGCTGATACCGAGGATCTCGGCTAACTCATCGTTGGTAACAAGGCGGTTTTCGTACTCTATCTTTGCCTTTTCCTCTTTCTCTACATAACGGAGGATTTTCTCTATCTTGCCCATCAGTTCGTGGTAGGCTTTGCTTTCGATTGTTATGACATCCATGACGCTTTGAATTTGATTACGATGCAAAGTTCGGGAGTTAAAACCGTCCGGATTGTATGCTAAATATGTACTGAATAGAGATTTTTCTGTCTGATTCCAAAAGCCATACGACAAAAGCATCCATATTGAAGCCACAAGTACGCAGTAAAGGAAATGCTGATTTTGAAAACTTACTCTGTAAGTACATTTGCAAAAAGCGTAAAATCAAAAAGGACAAGGATATGGAAGTAATAACAATCGAGAAGAAAACGTATGAAGCCATGATGGCACGTTTTCGCATTTTGACCGCCAAAGTCGATGCCCTGTGTCGGGAATGTGACGAAAAGCGTATGGGCAGGTGGCTGGACAATCAGGATGTCTGCCAAATCCTGAACATCAGTTTGCGTACCCTGCAAACTTACCGCAGCAACCGAATGCTGCCCTATACGCAAATAGGGTATAAGATGTTCTACAAGCCGGAGGATGTCGGGAAACTGCTCGAACAATCCTCCGCTTTATGACCAATGAATAGTATCACCACTAAATCCGATGTAAAATATGGACAACGATGTAAAGACCAAGAACAACGAAGAGATTGCGCACTTTCTCAACGCGAGCGACCGCATGATAAAGGGAATAGATGTCCTGCGGAAAAAGAACAGACCTCTGCTTAACGGGCATCGCTATCTGACGGACGATGAACTGTCCCGTCTGTTGCATATCAACCGGCGCACGTTGCAGGATTATCGCAACATGGGAAGAATCTCCTTTGTTAAGTTAGGCGGAAAGGTACTCTACCGGGAAGAAGATGTAGAAAAACTGTTGCAGGAGAATTATCGCCCTCGGTTTGAGAAGCCTTGACAGAGAAACAGGCAGTAAGACAAGAGTTTCTTACTGCCTGTTCTCATATTCAGTTGTACCATCCACCTTTGCCATAACACACAAGTAATGGAGGACTTGTTCTCTTCTTTTCGGTCAGTCTTCCGATTATCCATTGACGGAAACTCTTTGCCTGTGGAGAAGCA
>QWCO01001063.1_pt1 | contig 12048 bp, 8 predicted proteins | sample 1972611 | NCBI WGS metagenome assembly QWCO01 (sample SAMN09866706, study PRJNA288562) | Human oral metagenome isolate term1_saliva, whole genome shotgun sequencing... | reverse complement strand
TTATCGAAGAAATTTTGCCTGAAGATGCTACGAAAGTGACGATAACAGAAGAGGCAGACGGCAGCAGGAAAGTAGTGTGGTAACGCTGCTTCTGCTGTCAACTTTCTTCCTCGTTTTTAACACTTTTAGCCGCGCCCAAATAGAAAATAACTCTCGCTTTCTATGCTTGCACGAAGCCGTTTTATGGCTTCGATACTCCCATTTCTATTCCTTGGCCTTGCAATCTCAGTCACTTTACCATGCTGTTTGACTGAGATTACCTCGCATTTTGACTCAAAACACACGATGATTTGACGCTAATCACGGTGCTTTTCAGAGTGATTTTATCTTGTAATTTGTGTTGAATTTCATAACAACTTGATATTCAGTAGGTTGCAAAAGGCTAAAAAACAGCACTTATTTGGAGCGAGGAAGACATCCGTTTTGAATTTGCAAGTTTTATGAAGACAATTGTAATGTCTTTTCATAAATACTGAATTATACTTCCTTATTTGCAAGTATATGGAGCAATCTTGAATGTTTTGTTAAGCATAATGGGTTGAACATGCAGCACATGCTGTGTGAGTTGCACACGCTGAATAGCGCTTTATTCAACCGTCCAGATATCATTTGTTTCGAGCAATTCAGTGAAATTGTGATACCTTTTTCGGGCTTTCACCTCTTTAATCTGACTGTAGATGCAGTCTTCATAAGTAGGGGCGGCAACGTCGCGGATAACGCCTAAGGCCACAGGAAAACCGTGCTCATTGTCCATCATGGCCAATTTCAGCTGCAAAGTGTTGTCTTCACAGTGGGCATCATGCACAAGAATGTCTTGCTCAGTGATGCCGTTTTCGCCTAATTTCACGACTTTAAGTGCGAAGCCTTCTTGCATTAAGCCATATTCTTTGTGCTTTCCAAAGCGCATCGGATGGCCATGTTCCAAGTAAATGGCATGCTCGGCACGTCCTTCCCGTGTATAGATTGAGGCATAAGTCCCATTGTTGAAGATCATGCAGTTCTGCAAAACTTCGCATACCGAAGCCCCTTTACGCTGTTGGGTTGCCTTGAGTGTTGCCACCGTATGGGCGCCGTCGTTGGCCACAGTGCGTGCAAAGAAGCGGCCACGTGCGCCGAAACATAGTTCAGCCGGACGGAAAGGATCTTCTATTGTGCCGTAGGGACTCGACTTAGAGACAAAGCCTCGCGGTGAAGTCTTAAGGCGTGTATGAAGTGGTTACCGCTGATGGCAAGTCCGTCTCCATCGCCCGAAATCTGCCACACTGTGAGCTGCGGATTGGCCACTTTCACGCCGGTTGCAATAGCAGCCGCACGCCCATGAATAGTCTGCATGGCGTAGGTGTTGACGTAGTAAGACAGGCGTCCGCTGCAACCTATGCCCGAAATGACTGCCATTTCATGAGGTGGAATGCCTGATTCGGCCATTGCTTTCTGTAGAGAAGCCAAGAAGAAATGGTCGCCGCAACCTGGGCACCAGCGTGGTTTTCCCTTCTTATAATCGTTGACTGTGTATTCCATAGCAGTGTTTTATTCGTTGATAATCTGTTGAAATGCAGTGACAAGAGCATCGACCATGAATGGTTGTCCTTTCACTTCATTGTATTGTCTTGGGCAGAAACCATCGATTTTCATGCGCAGATAGCCTGCAAACTGCCCCATGTTCTGTTCTGCCACCACCACTTTGGGGTAGCTTCTGAACACTTCTGCCGTGTTCTTGGGCAGCGGATTGATGACTCGAAAGTGTGCCAATGCCACCTTGCGCCCATGCTTTCGCAGCTCTTCCATGGCTGTATAAAGGTGTCCGAAGGTGCCTCCGAAGCCGACTATCAATAGGTCTGCATCATTCTTATCCCCCAGAACGTGGATGTCAGACACTGGAATTCGGGCCACTTTCTCGGCTCTTAACCGTGTCATCAGGGCGTGGTTGTCGGGTTTGTTGGATATGCTTCCGGTCTCATTGTCCTTTTCCAATCCGCCAACAACATGCTCGCAGCCCTGCATTCCGGGCGTAGCCCAATAGCGGGCGAGGCTCTCCGGGTCACGTTGATAAGGACTGTAAGGGGTTGTTGAGTTGGCTTTTACCTTGTGAGGACGTATCTCCGGCAGTTCAGTTACAATGGGGAGGCGCCATGCTCCCGAGCCATTGGCGATGTAAGCATCGCTCAGTACGACAACAGGTGTCATGTGTTGCACTGCAATCTGACAGGCTAAATAAGCTGCGTGAAAGCAATCTGTGGGCGATATTGGGGCAATAACCGGCATCGGACTGTCTCCATTGCGCCCGAAGAGCACTTGAAGTAGGTCGCTTTGTTCGGTCTTTGTGGGCAAACCTGTAGAGGGACCACCGCGTGTAACATCAATAATGACGAGTGGAAGTTCGTCCATAACCGCCAGATTTATAGCCTCCGATTTGAGGCAGATGCCTGGTCCGGAGGTCGAAGTAACAGCAAGTGAGCCAGCAAAAGAAGCTCCGATAGCCGATGCGCAGGCTGCCAATTCGTCTTCACATTGCATGGTAACGATGCCAAGTGACTTGTGTTTAGACAGCTCAATGAGGATATCTGTGGCGGGAGTAATGGGATAACTGCCGAGAAAGAGCGGCAAGTTGGCTCTTTCTGCTGCAGCAATGAGACCGTAAGACAGGGCTTTGTTGCCCGTGATGTCCATGTAGCGGCCCGGCTTTTTGTGAATAGATTCGATGCGATAGGTGGCAGGAACCGACGCATGGGTGTTGTGCCCGTAGTCGTATCCGGCATGAAGTACGCGGATGTTGCAGTCGGCAAGCTGTGGTTTGTCCTTGAACTTATGGGCAATATAGTCAACAACTCTCTTGCGACTACGGTTGAAAAGCCAGCAAACTATGCCCAAGGCAAACATGTTTCTGCATTTAAGAACTGTCTTTGGGGCAATGTCTTCGCCTTTCAAGCAAGCCTTGACCATAGTCGTTATAGGGCAGGCTACCACATGGTCGGCCTTGATTCCGAGTTCTTTGAGATAGTTGTTTGTCTTGAATTCTGCCTTTCGAAGGTCTTCTTCCTTAAACGAATCAATGTTGATGATGATAGTAGCTGTGGGTGAAGCATACTGTATCTGTGTTTTCAAAGCGGCTGCATTCATGGCTACAAGCACGTCACATTTGTCGCCCGGAGTATGTACCTCTTCATCGCCAATCTTTACTTGATAGCCACTGACTCCAGTCAGAGAACCTTGCGGAGCACGTATGTCGGCAGGATAATCCTGTAGAGTTGAAATGCTGTTTCCGGCCGTTGCCGATACCAAGGAGAATATAGTTCCGGCCAATTGCATGCCATCTCCCGAGTCGCCTGAAAAGCGGATGACCACTTGTTTGAGTTCCTTTACTTCAAGTCCTTTCATGGGTGAATAGATAATGTCGTGTCAAATATAGAAGAAGAAAATGGAAAAAGCAAGAAAAAGCGTAAGAAAAGAGAAAAGAAAATGTATTCAGTTCTCTCGTTTTAATAATCATTAACGCCTCTCGAGTCACAATTGTTACCAAAGCAAAGGATATGGATGAGCTAACTTTGCACCACAAATTGAAACATAGATAAACAAAAACATGATGACAGAAAACAAGATGTTCTGTTTCCAATGCCAGGAAACAGCGAAGGGAACAGGGTGTACAATTCAGGGCGTTTGTGGCAAAACAGCTGAAACCAGCCAATGGCAAGACCTGCTGTTGAGCGTAGTTCGTGGAGTAGGAACCATTGACCATTGTCTTAAGAAGGCTGGAAAAGAAAGTTTGCCTGCTGTAGAAGACTTTCTTACGGATGCCCTCTTTACAACGATTACGAATGCCAATTTCGATGATAATGCCATTCTTCGCAAGATAACCGATGGCATTGTGTTGAAGAAACAATTGGCAGATAAAGCATCAGAAGAAAGTGTTTCACTCCCGGATTGGCCCGAAGTGAAGTGGGGAGGAGATGAAGATGACTTTGAAGCAGAGGGTAAACGCGAGGGTGTTCTGCGCACAGAGAATGCCGATCTGCGTTCTCTGAAGGAACTTACCGTGTTGGGTTTAAAGGGAATGGCAGCCTATTATGAGCATGCTTCACGTCTTGGAGAGCATAGTTCTGCTATCATTGATTTCATGAGTGAAGCGCTTTACACAATCACTGACCCTGATTCAAGCATGGAAACACTGCTCAATTGTGTGCTCACAACAGGCAAATACGGTGTTGATGTCATGGCACTGCTCGATAAAGCCAATACAGAAGTCTATGGAAATCCAGAGCTTACGAAGGTCAATATCGGTGTAGGCAAGAACCCTGGCATACTTATCAGCGGTCACGATCTTAAGGATATAGAAGATCTTTTGAAGCAGACCGAGGGCACAGGCATTGATGTTTATACCCACGGTGAAATGCTTCCGGCCCATTACTACCCACAGTTGAAGAAGTATAAGCATCTTGTAGGCAACTACGGTAATGCCTGGTGGAAGCAGAAGGAAGAGTTTGAGACGTTCAACGGCCCTATCGTTTTCACGACCAACTGTATCGTTCCTCCTTCTCCGAAAGCCAGTTACAAGGACCGTGTCTTTACGACTAATGCTGCCGGTTACCCCGGATGGAAACATGTTGAGGCGGGAGCTGACGGACATAAAGACTTCTCAGAGGTGATAGCCTTGGCCAAAACGTGTCAGGCTCCGACTGAAATTGAACACGGAGAAATAGTGGGTGGCTTCGCACATGCACAGGTCTTTGCCCTTGCCGACAAAGTAGTTGAGGCCGTAAAGAGCGGTGCAATCCGTAAGTTTGTAGTCATGAGTGGTTGCGACGGACGTATGAAGAGCCGCAATTATTACGAAGAATTCGCTGCAAGATTACCGAAAGACGTTGTTATCTTGACGAGTGGCTGCGCGAAATTCAAGTATAATAAGCTCGATCTTGGCGCCATAAACGGCATTCCCCGCGTGCTTGATGCAGGCCAATGTAACGATTCTTATTCCTGGGCTGTAGTCGCTTTGAAGCTTAAAGAGATATTCGGAGCCAACGATATCAACGAACTTCCTATTGCTTTCAACATCGCTTGGTATGAGCAGAAAGCCGTTATCGTGCTGCTGGCACTGTTGTCTTTAGGCGTGAAGAATATCCACATAGGTCCTACACTGCCTGCATTCGTGTCGGAAGGTGTGCTGAAAGTCCTTGTAGAAAACTTCGGGTTAGGTGGTATCACTACTGTAGATGAAGACATGAAACGCATGATTGGCTAAGTTTTGTCATACACTATACATCAAAAACCGCATCGAGTAATCTTCCCGATGCGGTTTCCTTTTTAGATAAAATGCCGGAAAACAAATCTTTTCCCTCTTTTACTTTCTTGACTTTTTCCCTTTCTATGCTCCGTGGAACAGGTATTCATTCTGTGTGTCGAAAGTCATTTGAGTGAATAGTTCATTGAGCAGATGGTCGGCCACATCAAGCGCGCGATGAAGCAATCGGTCTGAGAATTGCTGCAACATCGTGTTAGCTCGCTGCGGATTGTCTTTGTAAACAACGAGATACTGGGCTTCGAAATCATGTTGCAAGCGGTCATTTTCAATCTCCAACTGTGCATAACGGTCTTTGATGATTGGTGCATAAGCATTGTAATTGACCATTCCTAAGGTCATCACCTTACGGAACTTCCAGTATGCCGACTCATGATCTGCTTTCCCTCTACCGCGGGTGTAGGCTTCAGGAACACGCTTTACACCTTGATAGAGCGGTAGAAATACGCCTAAATCTGCCATGCCGAGAGCCACATAAGTGATGTGTCCGATGCTCTGTGGAAGGTTTGGACGCACTTGAATGATGTGTGTCTGTGTCGTGCGGAAGATAGAAACCGGCCGATAAGGTTCCTTGCCGTTGTTGTGCAAGTAGGGGTCGTGTGCGGTGCCATCATAGTGAAAGCGGAAAGCTTTACGCAATGTTTGAAGACTTATTTTCTCGTCAGCTTTGGCGAAAACAGGGAACGTATTGCGGCTCACATCGTTCTTGACAGAGGGCGAAAGCAGTTTCTGAATGCCCCACACACGGGGGTAGTTATACGTGAAATCATCACGATCGGCATCCTTACAGTCGTGTGAATAGGCTTCATGGAAATCGAACTTGCCTTGCTTCGGGTCGTAAAGTCCGTTCTTTTCAGCAAAGGAAATCAAGTCATCTGAAGCCAAATAGTTTTCTTTGTCGTTGGGATCAAAGTCGCGGAAACGGCTTTGATTGCCTGTAACGAAATATTGGTCACGAGGCATTTTGCAAGCAAGCCAACGATGACCGCATGCGTTTTCAAGATACCAAATCTCGTTATCATCAATGAAACCGATACCGAAACCCTCGGCCGAACCATATTCTTCAATCAGTTTCCCAAGGCGTTCCACACCTTCACGTGCTGTGTGAATGTAAGGCAAGACGATGTTATACGTGCAGTTTTCTGCCAGTCCATCTTTCACATAAGGGTCGCATTCAAGTGCCTTTTGGCTGCTGAAGATAGTCTCTGTTGAACTCATTCCCACGCCAACTGTATTGAAACCGGCACTTCCCCATTCGCCCGGGAACTGGTAATCCGGCAGAGCTGTGTAGCCCAGAGCAGTCTTGGGAAGTGGGCATCTGAAGCCACTGTCCTTGGCTACAAACTCAGTTGGCCCGTCAGTTGTGTTTTCATGAAACTCATAGTTGATAGCCATCATCGCATCAAAATCGCTCGAACGGCACAGATAACGTGAGCCGTCAGTGCTCATCTGGTCGCCGACAATGATGGTTGTACACTCTGATGACAACGTTGTTTCCCTGATATTCTTTTCTTTCTTCATGTTCATTGATTTATGTAATATTGTTTATATTGTCAGACTTTGCAGCTGTTCGGGCAGTTGAAGTGAGTCACATGTAAAGTGTTCCAACAGCTCTTTTCCATCTTTGGTGATAGCAAAGCGCATGCAACGCTTGTCTTCTTTACATGTCTTTCGCTTGATAAGATTTCGGTTTTCCAAAGAGGCAATCACCTTTGATGCATTTGACGGCGTGAGTTGCAGCTCGTCGGCAAGTTCTCCCGAACTGATGTTTTCATGCTCTGCAACGATACATAGCAGCATGGCATCATTCATATTCAAGTGTAGCTGCCTTTGAAGTTGAGCTTCAAAAGCAGCTATATTACGGTAAATGTCTCTGATTTTACAAATACATTCCCTGTCCATCAGCATTCATTTTTTATTTGAGCAATGTGCTTTTAATTGCATCTTCCAACTGTTGGCGGTTCATTGCACCCACCTGCATGTTGGGTTTCCCGGTCTTTGGCACAAAGAGAAGCGTTGGAATACTACGTACACCGAAGAGGGCTGCAAGTTCTTCCTGTTTGTCAACATCAACCTTATAGAAATCTACTTTGCCGTCATATACGCCTGCAAGTTCGTCTATCACCGGGGCCGTTGCCTTGCAGGGACCACACCAGGTGGCATAGAAATCAATCACCGCAGGACGTTCACCTTCGAACACCCACTCGTTAGGATGCTTCTCATAGTCCATCACTTGCTTCTTAAATACATCTGCTGTCAGCTCTGTTACTTTCATCTTTTTCTCCTTTACTTGTTTTTGATTATTTTGCTTTGTCTCTGTAGGCGTCTTGCCACTCTTGTTTTGTGAGCATGCACTCAGGCCGATTGTAGCAGCCAAGGCCATGAAGATTATCTTTCTTTTCATATTTCCTCATTAGGGGTGAATACTTGTTTTACTTTTGTTTCCATTGGAAAACATTGCAAATATAGAGGTTAATTTCCGAATAAACAAATTTCCATTGGAAAATAAATACTATTTAACTAAATGGCCCTTTGTTTTAAGTTGTGCGCTGTTGACAATGGAATTGTTCACCTTATTATATTAATATGGGTGCTTTGCTTATATTAATATGGGTGCTTTGCAAAGCCACATTGAATCGTATCAACAATGTATTCTCCATGCAAGAGAAAATAAGACACAATTATTTACAAATTGCTTCATGAGATTTGCACAGTTTTCTTGAAAGTCAATCTCACTCTGAAAACGCGAGTTTTCAGGCTGTTTTGTAAAATGTTATAAGTCAGCTGATTATGGAGATAAAGCCGTTTTAATAGTTCTCTTTACATGAAAAAACGAAGTGATTTGCACCATTTCAGCGGCTCATTCAAGTCATTTTACGTGCTGATTTGATGCAAATAGCGATGCTTAATGACGCAAGTTACAATGTAATGGGCTGCAAATGAGCACGCCAAAACCATGAAAAGGGGCTGCATCATCGTGGAAGAAAGCATTTCTGTTTCTATTTGGAAAGGAAAAAAGAACGGTTTTATTGCGAAGTTTCCTGACATTGTTTTTCCAAACATTCAGTGTTTCTTGCCAGACTTTCTGCGGGGAGATATAACATAGGGAAGACTTTCAAGAGCGTCTTCCCTATGTTAAGTTCAATGTCTTCTAAAGGTTAAGGCAGATTCGGTTTGCATTTAATTTGCAAAGAGGTTGCCTGTAACTGTATCGTTTCAGTGGTTGTTTAGAACACGTAAACCAAGCTGACATCCATCACACCACGGTCAATATCAGAAACAAACTGATAGTAGGTTTCGGCATTGAAATGCAGGTTGGGGGCGATATTTAACTGTACACCGCCTCCAAGATTAAGGCCGGCTTTGGTTGAACTGACGCTCGCGCCGGGGCCGTCATAGTCAGCTCCGACGATAGTCATACCGCCGAGAGGATATACTTTGAACCGATTGGTGATGTGAAAGAGGTAATGTAAGTTCATGTTTACATCCCATGCACTGACTTTGTTGTCGCTCTTCGGATAGAAATTAGCAGTGAACTCCGGTCTGAAATGATTGTCGATGTTGTATCGTGCAATTGCTCCGAAGCCCAAGTGAGGCTGTTCGGTGGCGTAATTCAACCTTGCACCCAGCTCAATAGTCTTGGCTTGGGCAAACGCTCCAACGCTTATCAGCATGAGCGTTAACGTGAATAATAGTTTCTTCATGTTGCTTTCTGTTATGTAATTTATAATTGATGATGCACTTTCCACTTTGTTGTTTGAACGCGGACCTGTGCTTTTTTATAACTCTCTTTTACGTTTTCTTTGTTTTTGTCTATGCGTTATACGCCGTTATCCATAAGGTCTTACGCTGCAAATATAGGCATTTTCTTTAGTTCTTAGGAAGATATGTAGGTTAAAAAGCGTTATCGAAGAGGCGTTTGTCCATGCTGATTTCTTCACAAAAGGCCTTGCTGCAAGGAATGCGCAAGGCCTTTCTGATGATTTGTTTTATCGGTGTTGTCTTCTCTTTGATGTTTATCTTACAATTCTTTTGCAGGCTTTCACGCTCCCATCGGCAAAGGCTTGCACAACGACTACCATGCCTTGAGTCTGCGCATTGCATGCTGTTCCGTCGGGACGAAAGTAGTTGGTACGGACGACTTCTTTGTCATTGGCTGACAGGTTGCGCAGATTGGTGGTGACAGATGATGAAGTTGGTTCACTGAAACCACCCATGGCGTTGGCTGTCCGCACAGAATAGATTGCCCCGTTCGCTACATCTTTGAGCGTATATTGCAGTGATTGGGTGATTGTGAGGAGTTCATTGTCTTTGAAAACAACATACCATGGATTGGGTGTTACCGTTGAAGAAGCTGTCCACGACAGTGTTTTCCCGTTCAGTTTCACATCAGGTGAGGTCGCTTGTGCAGCCAAGTCGGCCGGTTGCCAGTCAGGAAACACCTTGTCAAGTGTGAACAATGCTGCCGAATCTGCACTCATGGTGGTGTTGTAGGTGTAGTTGCCTGTGCTGTGGGTAAAGGTTACAACGTTTTTCTGTGGCGTCAGAATGTTACCTTGTTCGTTTTTAGAGCCATACTCCTTGAACTGATAAGCCGCAATGTTCATACCGTTGACAGTGAACCGTTTGATGCTGTTTTCTTCATTGAGAGGCTGTTCATTCATCGTGGTTTCTATCCAGGCAAGTTTCGATTTGCCTCCCCAGCTGCGGCCAAGTGAGTAGCCTTCTCTGTTGAGATTGGTGATTTTGCAGTCGTGCATTACGTAGCCAAAATGGTTGTTTTCAGCAGGGTAGGGGGCTGCGATGACGTCGGTTCCGCCATTGTTCAGGCTGCGTGGTTCGTTCACGAAGTTCACTTTATTGAAGAAAACATCGCCACTTCCGCAGACATAATCCACAGTTCCGTGAATCTCTCCACCCTCGAAGTAATACTGTCCGTTGCCATTGCTGTAATAAGTATCTTGATATGAGCGCAGATTTACATGTTTGCAAATGGTGCGGTTTCCCTTGTCTTGAATGGTGACAGCACGTCCGGCTGCACCGCTGCTATAGTAGTCAAGTGCATTCTCTATGGTCAGATCCTGAAAGTAAGTGTTGTTTCCCGTGATGAGAAATGTGGCAGTTGTGGCAATGCCTTCATTGGCGACGCATGGTTTGTTGCGGATAATCGTCTTTTCTGCACTGGCACCTATGAGTGAAATGTTATTGCCGTTGATAGGTGTAAGCACCGTTTCGCCGAGGTCATAACCCCCATTTGGAATGAAAATCTTAGTGCGGTGACTGCCTGCTTTGGCATTGGCAATGAGTAAAGTATTCAGCAAACTTGCTGCATCTCCGGCCTTAACGACATAATATCCCGCCTCATTCTGTACGACAGGATTGGTCTTGGTGTTTGCAATAGTGATAGCATGGAGGTAGGCGTTATTGTCAAAACACAGATGAAGTACATCTGCATTGCCTTTATATTCATAGCTGATGACAGCACCGTCTGTGGCAGCTTTTGCCGGCAGTGAAGCCAATTGCTTTCCTTTACTGTCTTTAATGATGAGATTACCCGATGAATAAATGCAGCCTTTCAGAAAGATATAAGCGTCTCCACCCACTGATAATTCAACATCATCTGATGCTCCAAAGGCCCAACCATGCTGCCCGTCATGATGCTTTGCAGGGCCTTTGCTGTTGAAAGCTTCGTGATCTTCATCGTAGAAATAGCTGTCGGTGAGGTCAAAGGTGTATCGTTTGCTGGTGCTTTGAACTTCTTTTTCCGTGGCAACAGCATAGAGAGCAGTGTTTGAACTAACCTTGTCATTTATGCTCATTTTACGGTTGTGAGTGCCTGATGCAGCAGCAAACCAGCCACGAAACACCTTTCCTTTGCCCACGGTTACATTTGAAGCATGATATGAAAAGGCTGTGATAGGGGCATCTTTCTCTATCTGTTGCTTCCCAATAACACTGCCGTCGGTGTTGTAATAAGTAAGCGTGATATTCGATTTCCTGATAAATTCAACCACATAGTTCATGGTCTTATCCCCCGAACTGACCTTTATTGTGACGCGACATCCCTTGTCTGTTGTTGCATAGGCAATATGTTCTATCGTGCCGTTCTCGGCAATAACGTCGGTCAGCGGATTGCTTTCGCCAATCATGGACTGCGTTTTCGACAGTTCAATCGTAGCCAGTTGGCTGCCGTCGGCTTGCTCTTTGAACAGCGTAGCAGCCTGATATACCTTGCCGTTGGCTTTGAACGATGCCAGAACAGGCGTTGAACTCTGATCTACTTTGCCATAGATAGCGAGTTCAAAGAGATAGGCATTCTGATTTGTCGTGAGGTTGGTGAAGCGCAAACAACAATTGGTTTTGTTCACCTCTACATCTACATCGGCACCTGATGAAGGGTTGGCTTCACTGCTGCTCAGCGTGACCCAATCCTTGTCTCCGCTACCTTTTGCTTCGAGTTTCCAGCCACGTTTGCTTCCCGTTGCACCGTGTTTGAAATGCACTTTCGTGATGTTTTTCAATGCAGAAGTGGTCACCATAGGCGTTGGAGTCTTTGAAGCCATGAGATAACCACCTGTCCATTTCGGGAATTTAGCAGTGTTCTTGTTGGTCGAACTGACCTCTGTATCAATGAGAGTGAAGTTTAATTCCTCATGACTATAACGTGTCTGGAGGCTTACTGTGCTTGCCGTTGCAGAGGCTTTAGCACTCGTCCAGTCAGAAAAATCAGTTGAATAGAGTGTCTTTTCAACGCTGAC
>QWCO01000867.1_pt1 | contig 12062 bp, 9 predicted proteins | sample 1972611 | NCBI WGS metagenome assembly QWCO01 (sample SAMN09866706, study PRJNA288562) | Human oral metagenome isolate term1_saliva, whole genome shotgun sequencing... | reverse complement strand
AAGATGTTTCAATGCCCAAAGAACAATAAAATATAAGATTGCCATGAATAAAAGTCCTATAGTATTAAATTTAGACTTGTGAGGATATGTCAAAACAAGCTTTAGTTTATCTTGCGAGAAGTCACGTTCCATAGTTTTCTCTTGTCCTTTCATTCAAATTGCGGTATCTAAATTCTATTTTCTTTTTATATTATAACATACCTTTAATTCTTGCATTTTGTATAGCGGTAATTACATGTATAATACTTTTGAATAGGCAAAAATCCAAGTAGTTTGAGTTATACCAGTCCAAATATAACATGAAACCTATAATTTAACTGCTTTAGTCGCAATAAATGTTTTAATATTAAGATTATGTAGTCTGCCGGAACCATTCGTATCTTCATATAGATCAAGCAATGTGAATCCCGCTTTTAACTGTCCCCCGATCTGCTCTGTCATATTGTGAGAAAACTGCATTCCCGCATCTTCTTTAATCATATATTCTAGAGAAGCTTTATCTTTTAAAGGATTAAAAGGCATTCTCCAAATAATTTCTCTTTCTTCACTATCTACAATGTAATTTATTTCATTATTTAAACCTGCAAGTAAAATGCCGTTCTTTTTTAAAACTCTATATGCTTCATTAAAAACATGTTGCACATCTTCAACATAGCAGTTGGAAACTGGATGAAAGACAATATCAAATGTTTCATTATCAAAAGGCAATTTCTTTGTTATATCACCTTCAATTGCTTTGATAATATAACCCTCTCTTTCAGCGACTAATAACTCATTTTCTATTTGCTTTGGAGAGTAATCAATAACCGTACAATCTGCCCCTAGCGCATTAAATATTGGCATTTGTTGCCCACCTCCTGACGCTAAGCCCAGAATTTTCTTACCTTGTAAATCCTCAAACCATTCATGAGGAACCGATACAGTTGGAGTAAGAAAAACATTCCATTTTCCTTTTTTGGCTTTGATATATTCATCATGTGAAACTGGCTTCCCCCATTCCCAGCCTTCCTTAACCCATCTGTCAATTGTTTCTTTGTTTATATCCTGATAAGCTTTCATTATTTTTATTTCCTCGTTTATATGCATAAATTACACTTTATAGCAAAACAAATCGCTATACACATTCAAATCTAAATGCATATAGCGATTTTGTCAACTCTATTATAGCTCTTGCGCTTTAAACTCAGCGTATCCTTCGTAGTAGTAGCTATGATCTATGCCCTTCATGTATATCTCACGGTCATTGATATCGTCTATCAAAGCTTCACTTAGTATATGCTTAATCTCAATATCCTTGATAGGGCTTCTCTCCATAGCCATGAAGTAATCTTCCTTGTCTACCATGCTCCAGTCAATCGCCTTGCCGATTTCCTTCTTAAGCATCAAATCAAGCCATATTCTCATGCTTCGTCCATTGCCTTCTCTGAAGGGGTGCGCTATGTTCATCTCCACATACTTTTCAACGATTTTATCAAAGCTACCTTGCGGCATCTTTTCGATGTTCTCAAGCGATACCTCTAGGTACATGACTGGTGCAAATCTGAAATTTCCCTTTGATATATTGACATCTCTCAGCTTGCCAGCAAAATCGTATATATCCTCAAATAGAAATCTATGTATAGCAAAAAGTGCCTCACAGCTACCTGGTTTTAGCTGATCAAAGATATTTTTATCGAACAGCTCAACAGCCTTTTTTTTACTTATCTTCTCTTCCGCTTTAGAAAGCTCCACGGAATCTGTTATCCCTAGCTTATTCTCCAAAGTCATGAGATTCTCCATTCTATTACGTGCTAGTATAGCTTCGCTCCTGCCGGAATTCTGTTACTTAGCATGATTAGGTTAAGCTTTTCCTCACCCTCTTCATCGTGGATAGCCGATAGAAGCATTCCGCAGGACTCTATACCCATCATAGCTCTAGGCGGAAGGTTTGTAATTGCTAGAAGCGTCTTTCCAACGAGTTCCTCTGGCTCATAGAAGTTGTGAATTCCGCTTAGAATTGTGCGATTTTCGCCAGAACCATCATCTAGTGTGAACTGAAGTAGTTTCTTTGACTTAGGAACTGCAACGCATTCGAGAACCTTAACGGCTCTGAAGTCTGACTTTGAGAAAGTCTCAAAATCAACCATCTCCTCAAATAGCGGCTCAACCTTAACCTTTGAGAAATCAATCTTTTCCTCGGCTTCCTTAACTGCTTCACTCTTGCTTTCTCCCTTGTCTGAGCCAATTGGCTTCATTGTAGGGAAGAGCATTGCATCTCTGATGCTTGGAGCATCCGCAATCAGCATGATTGCTCTATCGATACCGATACCGAGTCCACCTGTTGGAGGCATACCAACCTCAAGAGCATTTACGAAGTCCATATCCATTGGATGAGCTTCATCGTCGACGCCTAGATCAAGCTGCTTCTGCTGCTCAGCAAAACGGTTGTACTGATCGATAGGGTCGTTAAGCTCTGAGAAAGCATTACCGATTTCCCATCCATTGATGTAGAACTCAAAACGACGAGTTATTCTTGGATCCTTAGGGTCACGCTTTGCTAGAGGTGAAATATCTACTGGATGTCCTGTGATGAAAACAGGTCCGTCTAGGTAGCCAGGAACATCCTCACAGAACTCATCAAACATCTCTGCTATGAGCTTACCGCGAGTTAGACCCTTTACATCCTCAGGCTTCATACCCTTTGATATTGCTGCTTCCTGAGCTTCCTCATCAGTATCAATTTTGCTGAAGTCAACGCCGGTAATTTCCTTAACTGCGTCAGCCATATCTAGCTTTCTCCATGGCGGAGTAACATCGAATTCCTTGCCCTGATACTTGATGATAGGAGTTCCGTTAACGGCCATCGTAGCCTTGTAAATAATCTGCTCAGTTAGCTCCATTACATCTTCCATGTCGCTGAATGCCATGTAGCATTCCATGCTGGTGTACTCAGGGTTGTGGTTTCTGTCCATACCCTCGTTACGGAACATCTTGCCCATCTCGTAAACTCTATCAAGACCACCAACTATCAGCCTCTTCAGGAATAGTTCGTTAGAAATACGAAGCTTCATATCTAGGTTAAGTGTGTTGTGGTAAGTGTTGAATGGGCGAGCATTAGCACCGCCAGCGATGGTCGTCAAAATAGGAGTATCAACCTCTAGGAAGCCGTAATCGTCTTCTAGAACCGACTTAATCTCTTTGATGATGCGAGCTCTCTTGTAGAAGGTTTCTCTCACGTCTGCATTCATGATAAGGTCAACATAGCGCTGACGATATCTGAGATCCTGGTCCTGAAGACCGCTCCACTTGTCAGGGAGAACCTGAATTGATTTGCTCATCAAAACAAGCTCCGTAGCGTGGATTGAGACCTCACCAGTGTTTGTTTTGAATACCTTGCCGACAACACCGACAATATCGCCTATATCATATGTCTTGAACCACTTATACTCGTCCTGACCTATGTCATCTCTCTTAATGTATGACTGGATACGACCCTGCTTATCCTGAACATCGATAAAAGCAGCCTTACCCATGATACGCTTACTCATGATTCTTCCTGCGATGGAAACCTCCTCGTCCTCCATTGCATCAAAGTTTTCTTTGATGTCCTTGCTGTGTGCAGTTACATCCCACTTTTCAACAACAAAAGGATTTCTGTCCGCATCCTGCAAAGCTTTTAGCTTCTCACGTCTTATCTGTCTTTGTTCGTTTAGATTTTCTTCAGTCTGACTGGCATCTCTATCAATAATCTGAGATGTGTTAGTGTTGCTATCGTTCTGACTCATTTTCTTCACCTTACTTGAAATTTATTTCTCTATTGCAAGAATCTCGTAGTGTATCATTCCATCTGGAACAAGGATTTCTACCTTGTCACCAACCTGCTTCTCAAGCAGGCTCTTGCCTACTTCTGATTCGTTTGAAATCTTAGCAGGCTCAGCAAAAGGATCTGACTCTGTAGAACCAACAATGATGAACTTGTTCTCCTCGCCACTATCTACATTCTTTACTGTAACTGTAAGACCAACGTTTACACGGTCTACAGTGATCTCATTTTCGCTGATAATCTTTGCATTTCTTAGCATCTGCTCAACCTTGAGGATTCTCTCCTCAACCTCAGCCTGCTCTTCCTTTGCTGCATCATACTCAGCGTTCTCAGAAAGGTCACCGTAGGATCTTGCCTCTTTTAGCTTCTCAGAAACGTCCTTTCTTCTTACCGAAACCAGCTCGTCTCTTTCTGCTTCTAACTTATCGTAACCCTCCTGGGTCATCAAAACTACATCTGCCATTCTAATCTCCTTTTGTTTAAACTATGCATCCTTGTTTGATTCAACAAAACGCTTTATCTTCATACCCGTCGTCTTGTTAAAATCAGTCTTACGGATATTTAGCTTTTTGATCTTTTTAAATAGTGGTAGGCGCTCGTTTATCTTGTCGATTTCGCCCCATACCAGTTCCTTAGCCTGCTCGTCTGTATATTCCTCTCCGAGAACTTCCTTAACCTCATCCTCATCTAGGGTTACAGTTGCCGCGATTGTTGTGCTGTTTACACCCTCGCCTTCGTTATCGCCCCAAACCATAGACTCAGCGATGAATGGAATATGCGAAAGCTCATACTCTAGCTCCTCTGGGAAAACATTCTTGCCATTCTCTGTTATTATAACATTCTTTTTGCGTCCTGTTATATATATAAAGCTATCTGTATCAACCCATCCGAGGTCTCCAGTGTGGAACCAGCCGTCCTTGAGAACTTCATCTGTAGCTTCCTGATTGTTATAGTAGCCGACCATTACATTCGGTCCATTAAAGCATATCTCTCCGACACCATCTTCGTCAGCATCGACAATCTTTACCTTCATGCCTGGAAGCAAATGTCCCACTGACTCGTTCTTCATATCCTTTTCAACATCTGGGTTTAGCGCCGTCATAGGAGAGCACTCCGTTAATCCATATCCCTGAACTGCGATGATTCCTAGGTCATTGAAGAACTGTAGAATCTTTGGATCTATTGCGGCACCGCCCGATATCAAAACTCTCAGCCTTCCGCCAAACACATCCAAAATGTCCTTAGCAAGCTTCTTTGCGATGTTGATATTCAGCTTCTTGGTCTTCTTGTTTAGCTTCATGAGCTTTTCGAGCTTCTTATCCTTACCCTCGCTCTTTGCCGTCTTCCAAATCTTCTTATATAGAGTTTCTATCAAAATAGGAACTCCTAGAAGCATTGTCGGCCTTACCTCCTGCAGGTTCTTAGTTATGTACTTTAGACCCTCGCAGAATGCGATTGAAGCACCCTTGTATAGCGGCATCAAGAATGCACATGTGCACTCATATGTATGATGTACCGGAAGTACTGAGAAGAAGATATCCTCTGGATGTACCTTTAGGATGGTAGGGGCCATCATAAGGTCATCTACGATATTTCTATGTGTTAGAACTACGCCCTTTGCAAAGCCTGTTGTTCCTGAAGTGTAGAGGATTACGGCAGGATCTGTTCCTAGAACCTCAGCATCGATGAACTGTCTATCACCTAACGCAATAGCATTCTTTCCATCCTCGATAAGCTGTTTCCAAGAGTAGATTATATGTTCCTCTTCTCCCTGTTCCTTATTCTTATCCTTGCGTCTTCTCACCTTATCCTTAAGACTAGTTTCCTCACTATCCATAGGTCTTAGGCTTCTGTTCTCATCGATATCGAGGTTTATTAAGGTCTTGAGACTTGTATCTCCATCCTCTCTTATCTGCTCAAATATCTTCTCAAACTTATTGCTATAAAGCACTGCTGAAACATCGGCATCCTTTACAAGGTTCTTTAGTTCCTCTGCGCCAAGCTCCTTATCTAGAGGTACTGCAAGGCCTACGCCTCCAGTTACTGCAAGATATGAAGTTTCCCACTGATAATACGTTGTTCCTATTATCGCAATGCGCTTACCCTTTAGGCCAAGGTTTATCAAAGCAGTTCCAAGTCCGTTTACATCAATCTGAGCCTGCTTGTATGTTATCTGAGTATATTCCTCGCCCTTATTAAACTTTTGATGGAATGCCACCCTATCCCCATAAAGTTCAACACTGCTGTTGAACATGTGCTTAATATCTGTTATAGGTCTTCCATCCTTATATCTTAGGTATGGATCTATGCTCTTGCCGATGTTATCAATCAGCTCTTTAGCATGCTTGCGATCCTCTGCCTTCTTTTCTAGGAAGTCTGGGCTTCCCTTCTCAGCAGCACCTTCGACGAAGTTTCCGTATCTCTTAACCTTACCAGTCGTAGTCATAGCAAAACCATTTTCTCTGATATTGATTCGCTTGATTGCTTTATATGGTGGCAAGGTCTTGTTTATCTCATCGACTAGCTCGCGATAGAAGTGGTAAACATCACTACTGCTCATCTTGCCGCGCTGCTCCTCTAAAAGTTCATAGTTTGGCTGAATGTCAGCTGTAACGATTACGTTTCCGACAGTGTTATCCGTCACGCCGTGGACTATTGTCTCCTTGATAAGCTCGTTTTCCTTTAGGACTGCCTCAACCTCTTCAGGGAAGATGTTCTTTCCGCCCTTAGTAACGATTACTGTCTTCTTTCTACCTGTCAGATAGAGGAAGTCGTCAGAGTCAAGGTATCCAAGGTCGCCCGTACGAAGCCATCCATCCTCGATAACCTCATCTGTCGCTTCCTGATCCTCATAGTATCCAAGCATCACAGATGGGCCCTTAACTACGATTTCTCCGATTCCGTTTTCGTCGGCATTATCGATTCTTACCAGAGTTTCTGGCATAGGTCTTCCTACTGACCTTGCTATACTGTAATTATCCTGGTTTACAGCGATAATCGGTGCATACTCCGTCATTCCGTATCCCTGAATCATCGGAATACCCATTGCCTCAAATGACTCTGTAATCTCAGGATCCATAGCAGCACCACCAGCTATAAATAGCTGCATCCTGCCACCGAAGGCCTGATGTACCGGCTTAAATAGCTTGCGGATTAGGCTGCGATTGTTATATAGCTTGAGGCGACGAGAAAGGGCTATAGCATTTCTTACCTTTTCACCTTCTCCACGACCTTCTGCCTGCTTCATTAAGCCCTTGAAAATCTTCTCAAACACTAGAGGCACGCCGACCATACAGCTCGCCTGAACCTCGTTCATGTTCTTCAAAATATATTTGATTCCCTCGCATACAGCGATGGTTCTTCCCTGATAAATTGTTACCCAGTCGATGGTATTCTCGTAGGTGTGGTGCACCGGAAGAATTGAAAGTACAACGCATCCCTTCTCTAGGGTTACACGCTTTGATACATTCACAACATTTGATGCAATGTTCTTATGTGAAAGCATTACACCCTTTGATTTTCCTGTTGTTCCCGATGTAAAGAGAAGTGAAGCCATCTCATCAGGATTGATTTCGGCATCAACAAAGTCTCTAACTCCCTCACTTAGAAGCTTGTTTCCTTCCTCGATTAAGTGCTCAAGTGAAAGGATCTTCTCGTTTTCGCTCTCAGACATAGAGATGAAATACTCAATTTCGCCTGGCTCGTCAAATAGTGGCTTTATTGTCTTTTCCATTTTCTTTGAGAAGACAATTGCCTTTGCATGAGACCTTTCAATCAAACTCTTAAGCTCATCCTGAGGCAAATTCTTATCCAAAGGAACAATTACGCCTACTCCACAAACAGTTGCAAAGTAAGTTAGGAACCAGTGGTAGCTAGTCTCACCGACAACAGCAATCTTGCTGCCCTTTAGACCCATGTCTATGAGCTTTGTTCCTAGAGCGTCTACATCGTCCTTAACCTTGCCATAGCTGACAGGCTGAAAAGTTCCGCCTGGCTTGTCCTTTTCTAGAAATGCGGTATCATCCTTAAACATCGAGCAGCTGCTAACAATGATGTCCTTAAGGTCCGTTACTTGTCTAACAGGATATTCCCTACCGTCGTATTTCGCTTTATTCATCTTTTCCCTCCAGCTGCAAGCTGCAATAACCTTAAACTCTAAACTATTTCAATACTACCTTTAGGAATTTCTTCTTTCCCTTTTGTATTAGAAGCTCACCGTCCTCAAAATCGGCTTCGGTGACATTCTTCTTCGGATCCTCCACCTTCTTGCGGTTCAGTGAAAGTCCTCCCTGTTCGATGGTTCTAAATCCATCTCCATTACTCGTCACAAGTCCCAGCTCCTTTATCAAAGAAACTAAGCCCTTGCCTTCTCCCTCAAAGACAGCCTTATCAAGCTCCACAGTTGGAACATTTGCCACAGCCTGACCGCTAAATGCCGCACGGGCAGCATCTAAAGCCTTCTTGGCCTCTTCCTCACCGTGAACTAGCTTTGTTACTTCGTAAGCTAGGATTTCCTTAGCCTTATTTATCTCAGCGCCCTCTAGAGAAGCAAGTCTCTTAACCTCATCCATAGGTAAGAAGGTTAGCATTCTCAAGCACTTTTCTACGTCCGCATCGCTAACATTTCTCCAGTACTGGAAGAAGTCAAACGGACTTGTGCGGTTAGGGTCAAGCCAAAGCGCACCCTTCTGAGTCTTACCCATCTTCTTGCCCTCGCTCGTTGTGAGAAGGGAGAAGGTCATACCGTAAACCTCTTTGCCCACCATCTTTCTCGTTAGGTGAACACCTCCGATGATATTTGACCACTGGTCGTCACCACCGAACTCCATGCGTACATCAAAGTCTCTAGCCATAACCATAAAATCATATGACTGCATTAGCATGTAGCTGAACTCAAAGAAGGTAAGTCCGCCCTCACGCTCCATGCGTTGCTTAAAGGCTTCAGCTCTAAGCATGTTATTAACATTGAACTTTGATCCGACCTCTCTTACGAACTCAACGAAGTTTAGCGGTCTAATCCACTCGCCGTTGTTTACAGCAATGGCCTTGCCTACCTCAGGAGTCTTGTTCTCTTTACCCGGGCAATATACACCCTGATTTCCCGTGTACTTCCACTCCTCGTCAAACTCGATGAACCTATCAAAGAGCTTCTTGAACTGATTGCAGTTATTGTCGATTTCCGCAACATCCATAACCGTACGCATATCTGAGCGTCCAGAAGGATCTCCAACCATGCCGGTTCCACCACCTAACAGAACGACTGGAGTATGTCCAAACTTCTGCATGTACATGATTGCGATAACCTGCATGAAGTGGCCAACGTGTAAGCAGTCAGCTGTAGGGTCAAAGCCTATATAGAACTTTATTTTCTCCTTGCCGAGAAGCTCGCGAACAGCCTCTTCATCTGTGCACTGCTCGATAAATCCTCTCTCCTTGAGAACATCAAATACATTATCGTGTTTACTAATATTATCAGGTATAAAACTCTTCATTCCCACTGGGCTCCTTAATTTATTTTGTTCCGTAGAGTCTGTCTCCAGCATCTCCAAGACCTGGCAAGATGTATGCTTTCTCGTTTAGTCTCTCGTCCTTAGCAGCGATGTAGATATCAACATCTGGATGTGCATCCTGAAGAACCTTGATTCCCTCTGGAGCTGCAATTAGGCACATGAATGTGATGTCCTTACCACCGCGCTTTTTGATGAAGTCGATAGCTGCCGAAGCACTTCCACCAGTCGCAAGCATTGGGTCAAGAACGAAAATTCTTCTCTTCTCAATATCAGCAGGAAGCTTGCAGTAATATTCAACAGGCTCATGTGAATCAGGATCTCTGTAAAGACCAACGTGTCCAACCTTTGCATTTGGAACTAGCTCAAGCATTCCATCTACAAATCCAAGACCAGCTCTCAATATTGGAACGATAGCAATATCCTCACCCTTAAGCATATTGACCTTTGTCTTGCACATAGGTGTCTCGATTTCAACCTGCTCTAGCTCTAGATCTCTAGTTGCCTCAAAACCCATCAAAATAGCGATTTCCTTAGCTAGCTGACGGAAGTCCTTAACATTTGTCTCCTGCATTCTCATAAGTGCAACCTTGTGCTGAATTAGCGGATGGTCAAAAACATATATCTTACCCATTTTTCTCTCCTACTTTGTATATTTAACTATTGACTTTATTAACTATCAAAATGCGATGCGATTCCTAGAGCGCATCTAGCTGAGCAACTCGTCTTGCATGTCTTTCCTGGGTGAGACCAGCCCACTCAGTGTCTAGCCAGATGTCAACCATCTTGCAAGCCTCTTCAGGCGTGGTCATTCTTCCACCGAAGGCTAGAATATTAGCATTGTTATGCTCCTTTGCCAGACGAGCGATTGCCTCTGAGTAACAAAGCGCACATCTAGCGCCTTTTGCTTTATTTGCAGCCATGGAAATCCCAACACCACTTCCGCAGCATACTATGCCAAGGTCAGCCTTGCCTGATGCAACAGCATCTCCGCAAGCTTTTCCGTACTCTGGATAATCAACCGCCTCACCGTCATTTGTTCCGAGGTCCAAAATCTGAAATCCTCCGCGCTCCTGAAGATGCTTTTTGATTGCGTTCTTTAGCTCATATCCGCCGTGGTCAGCGGCCATTACCATTATCATATTATCCTCCTGACATTATATCCTGCCGACTTTAACATTCTATTCATAACTGAAAAGCCAAGTCCCTGTTCAGGTAGAGCCTCTGCCAAAATCACATCGGCTCCAAGTTCGTCAGCCTCTCTCAGCTTTGCAAACAATTCGTGTGCAGCTAGCTTCTCATCTGTGAAGCTCAGCTTAAACACTGATTTCCCTTGTTTCTCAAGCTCATCTGCTTCTGCGTCCATAGCCTTTCTTACAGAATCGCCTTCTCCATCAAAGATAATCATCTCAGCGCAAGGTGCATAGTGCTTGTACTTCATTCCTGGCGATTTAGGATGAAAATCCTCATCAGGTGTCCCAGTATCTTCTATCTTCTCAGGATCTAGTATATTCTGAGGCCTCTTGAAAAGACTTTGGTCAACAGCAACTTCCCTTCCTAGTGCCTCAGAAAACATCTCGCAGGTTATAGCTCCAGGTCTCAAAATCATAGGCGTGTCACATGTCATATCGATGACCGAAGACTCTATGCCAAAGTCACAATCCTCTCCGCAAATAATTCCGTCGATTCTACCATACAGATCGTGTATAACATGCTCTGCTGTAGTTGGACTAGGTCTTCCCGAGATATTTGCACTAGGTGCCGCTATCGGGCAACCCGATTCTTTAATAAGTGTCCTTGCGACCTCGCTCGAAGGAAGTCTCACTCCCACAGTATCAAGTCCACCTGTTGTGACATCTGGAACTATATCCTTTCGTCTTACAATCATAGTCATAGGACCTGGCCAAAATGCGTCCATCAAAGCCTGCATATCGCTATTTATATCATCCGTAAGCTTTGCTAGCTCGCTCGTCTCTGCTATGTGAACAATCATCGGATTGTCTGAAGGCCTTCCCTTTGCCGCATAAACCTTGCTAACTGCTTCGCTATTCAAAGCGTCAGCTCCAAGTCCATATACTGTCTCCGTTGGAAATGCAACTAGTCCTCCATCTCGGATTATGTCCGCTGCAGCCCTTATATTTTCAATTGTATCGTTAAATAACGATGTTTTCATTAGGACTAATCCTCCAAGTAGCTAAAGCTTAAAACGCCTTCATCTTCTCAGCCTGGTCGTTTGTGATTAGGCCATCGATGATCTCGTCTATATCTCCGTCAAGGATAGCATCAAGTCTATAGAGAGTCATGCCAATGCGGTGTTCTGTGCATCTTCCCTGTGGGAAGTTATATGTTCTAATACGCTCAGATCTATCTCCGCTTCCTATCTGGCTTCTACGTTCAGCAGCAATCTCGCTCTGCTGTTCCTGAAGCTTAAGGTCATAAAGTCTTGACTTAAGTACCTTGAAAGCCTTCTCCTTATTCTTAATCTGCGACTTCTCATCCTGACATGTTACAACAAGTCCTGTTGGAACGTGGGTAAGCCTTACCGCAGAGTCAGTTGTGTTTACGCACTGTCCACCGTTTCCGGAAGCTCTGTAAACATCGACTCTTACATCGTTAGGATCAAGAGCAACATCAACATCCTCAACCTCTGGAAGCACTGCAACTGTAGCAGCTGATGTATGAATTCTTCCCGAAGACTCAGTCTCTGGAACACGCTGTACACGATGAACTCCGCTCTCGTACTTGAGTCTTGA
>QWCO01000863.1_pt1 | contig 12104 bp, 15 predicted proteins | sample 1972611 | NCBI WGS metagenome assembly QWCO01 (sample SAMN09866706, study PRJNA288562) | Human oral metagenome isolate term1_saliva, whole genome shotgun sequencing... | reverse complement strand
ACATTGAGAAGAGCCCTACCTCGACAGTTAGAAGCTGCCTGCCTAATCCATTCAGCCAACCGAGCGTATGCGTTAAATTTGTATATAACGCTTTCATAGAGCAGGGATTATCTCAACTGATATCTTCTGCTTATTATTAGACTTATCGATAACTTCGATCTTCATCTTAAAGTCCAACCATCCACATTATCATTCGAAATATCCCAATTATTATCGCCAGGGAAATCAATGTTCCAATAATCGTTCCAATAGTTTCTGGCAAATCTTTCTTCATATATCCTCCTTATTTATTAACCTTAAAACCATATTCCTGAAGTCGGGAAAATGGTTTTAATTTACTTTTGGCAATTAACCGTAGTGTTCAGCTTAGCTTTAGTGCTTTTGAGTTCAGTTTCTGAGCCGATAAATAGCCCGAATGCGCCTGAAAATAATAGCAGGGCGATGATTGCAATCGCGCGCCAAGCCGACATTTTAAATTTCAGATCTTGCATAATTAAATGCTGAATATTAGGTTGATTCATAATTAATCCTTTCATTTTTGATTATTAAAATTCGACTTTCTTTGGTTTTGGCTCGCCGAGATACTGCTGAATTTCGAAAATTGCTTGTTTGTAACCGATCGCAAATCTTGCACGATAACCTTTTTTACTTAATTCTTTAAGCATTTTATCCTGTTCAATTAAATGCTTATTCTTTCTAATTTCGCCATTCCTCTTAAAGACAATAACATTTTCAGCTTTGATTTCGAGAAATAGGCCACTGGCTAAAATATTGCTTTCTGCAATGAATAGATCTGGCCAAGCTCGGGATTTCTGAAATTTCTTGTGTTTTGCTGCTTGGCCTGGGCTCATTTTCATTCCGCTTGAGAAATCTGTGCGAAATAGCACATCAGGGTAGTTCTTGCGCAGGTAATCGCAAATTTTAAGGTGCAGATTTTCTTCAGTTTTTCTCATTAGCATACATTAACTCCTCGTATCTTTGCCATTCTGGCGAAATAATATTAACTTTGACTTTAACTATTTTCGAAATATCATTAATTGGAATTTTCATAATTGAACTTATTTTTTAAAATCCTACTGCTCGTCGATAATCATCAAGCTGCTGTGAACGCTCTAAATTATTTTCTTTACATTCTTTGAGATATTCATTATAATAATCGTTTTGCCAATCTTCGAAAGGGAAGTCTTTAATATCCATCTTTTCGGCAAGGCCATTACCAATTTCGTAATATCTGCAAAATTCGTCAAAATCCATATCTTCAAAACCATCTTCGTAAAGATTGCGATTTTCTAAAATAATATTTTCCAGAAAGTCACGGATTAATTTTTGGTCAAAATTCATAGCTTAACTCCTTTATTAATTTTTCGCTGTTCCTTCGCAAGAAATCTTCACAAATTTGCCGATCTTCACAATCCATTACATATTGCAGCATTTCCGCTTTTAAAGGGAGAGCGAGTTTTGAACTGAAAATTTCTTTTAACTCTGTGATATCTGCGGCTGAATATTTATTAAAAATTTGACTAATTACTGTTCTGAAATTCATTTTTGATCCTTTGTAAAAAATGTTCGTTGGCGATTTTGAGTCATTCTTTGCACACGAGCTGCAATGACTTTTTTAATTTCTTGCCGCGTTTGAGACGGCATTTTTTCATAATACTTAGTCACAAATTCTCGTATTTCGTCGACTTCAAACTCTTCGAAGACTTCTGTCACTTGGCGTTCATCTTTCATTTCTATCAGCTTTGAGCGATAGGCGGCGACATAGTCCGCCCACGCTTTCGCTGAATGATTTTCTTTATAAAATTGATACGCTAGTTGTTTAACTAATAGATATTCAGGTTTTGTCATAGATAGAATCCTTGTAGTCGTTCAAGATGATTAGCTCGCGGGTCTTGATAGAGCATATCACCATTACCAGTGAGCATTTCTGCGCCAGTTTCGTCGAGAATAATCTTACTGTTAATTGAGTTGGTTACACTGAAGGCAATCTTTGTCGGAATATTCGCCTTGATTAAACCTGTTACAACATCAGCAGAAGGTCGCTGAGTTGCGAGAATCAAGTGAATTCCTACCGCTCGAGCTTTTTGCGCAATTCGGATGATTGAGCTTTCTGCGCTCGGTATTCCTAGATCTGAAGCTTCAAGAATTGCTTTTTCGAGCTCTTTCATCGCTTTTTTCTGTTCCTTAATCGTTTCTTTTTCAAGCTCTGACATTTTTGGGTTAATTTTCAGATCTTCCAATGATTTTACTTCTGATAAATCAAAATCTTTATTAAAATGCAGAATCGTTTCGATCATACCTTTAATATTCAATTTAAATTCTTCGCGTTTATTACCGGATGTCATCATCAAGTCGGCAAATTCATCAATTACGCAAACGATTCGCGGCATTTTGCCTTTGTAATCTTCAATCTTTCGCACACCAGCTTTTCGCAAAGTTTTATAGCGAGATTCCATTTCTTCCACTAAATCTGCAAGTGTTTCTTGCGCATGAATTGGATTGGTTATAATTGGTTTCATTAAATGCTTACTATCTTCATAAAATCCGAGTTCAACTTGTTTTGGATCGATTAGCACAAGCTTGAGCTCTTCTGTCGAAAGCTGTTTGGTCAGCGATTCGAGAATTACATTTAGCATTACCGATTTACCAGAGCCAGTCTGTCCAGCGATCAAAAGGTGAGGCATTTTGGTGAGGTCGCCGTAGTGAGTTTTGCCAAAAATGTCTTGGCCGAGCGGAATTTCGAAAGTGCCTTTTTTAAGCAAAGAGTCATCGAAATCTAGAACTTTACGCTCAGGGTTTGGAATTTCCACGCCGATCAAATTTGTGCCGTAAATTGGCGCAAGAACACGAACCGATTTTGCCTGAAGAGCGATCGCGAGGTCATCAGCGCGTGAGCCGATATTTTTCATTGCGACTCCACGATTTGGCCGGAAAGTGTAGCGAATCACGCTTGCACCGGTGAAGGTTTCGCCAATTGCACCACCAATTCCGAACTCTAAGAACTTTTTAATGATCAAATTCTCATTAGTTTCGCCATCAGTTTCGAGTAAATCAACAGTCGTATTCTTCTCGCTGAATTTTTCCGCCACGTTCATCTTGCGCTTAGCCTTAGCTTTATCAAATCCAGTTTCGATATTCGCAAGAACTTCCATCGATTCTTGCCCGTTTAAAATATCACTTGGGTTAGGGAAGAATTTAGCATTATCGTTGTTGACATAGTCGAAAACGTTCGTGATGAGTTTTTCGGTTGTTGGCAAGAACTCAAGTAAATCATTTCGAGAATATTCGAACTCGCGAATTTGCGGCGAACCATCTCGATTTTTAGTTTTCTTGATTTCGATAAAACCAACGCTTTCAATTTCTTTTTTAAGAACTTTTTCGGCCAAAACTAGATAAATTGAGCCCTGAAGTAGATATTTGTAATTCTCCTGATACTCCGGATCGAGTGGATCGTTAGTTGCAGAAGAATAAAACGAAACTGTTTTGTAATCTTTAAGCTTAATTTTATCTTCGCTCGAGCCTTTAATGATTAAGTCGATAATTCCAACCATTGGCACTTTCGAAATCTCAGCTTCGAGCCGTTTTTCGGCATCGATAACTTCGAATTTTGGTGCTTCCTCAAAATAAATATTGAGTGAATCGTTAAATTCTTTAATCATTTTTTCACGACTGCCAGTTTTTCCGTAGTCGATTTCATAATCACTGGTTGAATTTATCTCATCAAGCCCAGCGGCTGCAGCTTCGTCAAAAGTTCCGCCTTTGTAGTAAATTTCGAGCGCTTTATGAAAGGCTTTACCAACTACCATTGATGGGCTCGAAGGGTTATCATAAACCTTGGCGATGTAACGCTTTTGAAACTCCACCTGATTTCGTAGGAAGGTTACTAGAGCGGAGTAGCTTAAGTGATCAACTCTATTCATTGATTTTCTCCTCAGTTTGGTTAATAATTTGCTCATCTTCGCGTGAAATTTCTTCTTCGATATAAATTCCAGAGATGTCAAACGCTTGGCGAATTGCATTTGCTTCAGCACATTTAGTAAGCATTACAATTGGCATTTTTTTCCAAGTCGATTTTGGCTCGCCTTTTTTATTTTTCTGGACGAATTCTTCATAAAAGGCTGTGTATTTAGTAAACTCTTTTGGCTCGCCATTCACTAAACCGAAGACCGGCACCGTGACACTCTCGAGAATGCCGTTTTCGTCTTTTTTAATTTCAGCAGTTCCAGTGTGGGAATATTTACCACCTCTTCGAGCGAGTTTTCGAAGACCGTGAATTGATATGATCGGCGTAAGCTCTTCGCGCTCAGTTGAAGAGTTCCAGACATAAGTTGCATAAATCTCATTCTTGAACGGATTAACTCCAAACTGGCTTGAGATGATCATAAATCGTTTTAAATCTTCAATCGGTCGAGCTTGTTTTGTCTTAGTTAGTCCGAGTATCGATATATGGATTGAGGCAAGCATGCGCTCTTTGGAAGCAGCAGTCAAATCTCCTTCGAAAAGATCGTTTGCATATGGCACGACTTCACCGTATAGCGCACGACGCTTTTTATTCGCTAATTTCTTTGCATCTTTTTCAGATTTATCCATAGAAAAGCTCCTTGTTGTTAATTATATAAATTTCAAGTAAGATCCGTTATTATATGCGCTCCATGCTCGGTAGCCTTGGTTCTGCCAAATCCTAAACGCAATCTCGATGTTCCGGATCGGGTCTAATCTTTCCGCATCCGAGAAACCATGAATTGAGTTGATTTGGAATAATCCTTTATCATTCGAGCCGTCGCGGTTTAATCCAGTATTATCTGATCTTGGGTTACAACCACTTTCGGCGCGCATAATTGCTAGCATAATCTTTGAATTCCACGGGTATTTTTCAACTATCTCTCGAAACTCTTCGCACCGATTCGCAACCTTTGAACTCGCAATAATAGGGCGAGGGCGAGGCGAAACCTCCACAGTTTCGCGCTGGCTTGGTTGTTGAACCGCAGCTTCGAGAGTTGGTTTTATTTGTATCAAATTCGATACCTTTGGACTTACTTGTTTTGACTTAAATTTCGAATAGTCTCAACTAATTTATCGTTATTTACTTTCGTGTTAGCTTCGCCTTGTTTTAATCCACAGTAGAAAGCTAAACCTGCAATTACAGCAGTGTAAATTACAATTGTTTTAATTGTTTCGATTAATTTTTTCCAGTTAAATTTCTTAATATTTTTCATTTTATTTTCTCCTTTTTGTGTTTTTGGTTTGAGTTTGATTTTAGAGTTCTTGATTTTTTCGAACTCTTTTTCAAACTCGGTTTCGTTAATATTTTTCATAAAAATCTTTCTTCATTAGCTCAGCTAGGCCGATAGCAAAGTTGGGCAACCTATCAGCCCGACAGAGCTAATGAATGAATAAACTTTGAACTATTGGCTCGCAATCTTTAATCTTTACTATTTTTGCGGTTTTCGTTCTCAGTTTATTTTTAATTTATAGTTACCAAATTGTTAAGTTTCACATTTGAAGGTTTTGCTAGTCCTCAGAGGTGATTTACATGGAATCGCCTCAATTGGAGCAACAAAAAATCCCTGCAGAATCGTACCTACTGCAGGGATATAAAAAAGACTGCTTCATTTTCACAAAACAGTCTCAATTATCAAATTGGTGACCTCACGGGGAATTGAACCCCGATTGCAAGGATGAGAACCTTGTGTCCTAACCGTTAGACGATGAGGCCAATGTTTTAATTTTACCAAATTCAACCCAAAAAGTCAATTATAGTTTTCAAAACAAAGCCTATGTATTTTAGGGCTACTTTTCGTTTGCTTTATTTGAAATTATTTCAATAGTTTCAGTCAATAAGTTTAATTCCTTTAAAGAAATATCGCCAAAGGTTTCTTCACACCATTTAACTAGAATTTGCTGCCGAATGTTCAGTTTTTCTTTACCTAGTTTTGTAATTTCAATTTCACGAATTCGCTTATCTTTCTGTGAGTTTTTCTTTAAAATTAAATTTTTCTCTTCCATTTTAGCTAAAACTCGCGAAATATAAGCCTTATCAACACCTATTTCTTTAGAGATTTCATCTTGCGGAGCAGAAGAATTGCAAATCTTGGTTAAAATTGCAGCCTCGATAGCTGAAATATCATTTTTCGAAAGCTCACGTGTTGCATATTTTTGTGCCGAGCGATAAATTGTATTAATTTTTTGCAACAAATCAAGAATTTTTTCTTCCATAAAATAATTATACCAAATATTGTTGACTTTTACAACAATATTTTATACAATAGAGTAATCGTTGATAAATACAACTATTTTTATTAGGAGGAAGATGAAGAAATATTTTAGAAAAATAAAGCAAAATCGCGTGCTTCTAGCCACTTTATTTATAGTAAGTTTTATTCCTGTTATCTATGCTGGAACTTTTTTGGCATCAATTTGGGATCCTTATTCAAAAATCGAAAATCTAAAGATATCAGTAGTAAACGAAGATGAACCTGTCATTTTTAATGGTCAAAATATTGAACTTGGCAACAAAATTAGCAATAACCTTAAGCAATCAAGAACTTTAAACTGGCAGTTTACGGATTTAAAAACAGCCGAGAAAGATTTGACCGATGGCGACACTTTCATGATTGTGCATATTCCAAAAGATTTTTCGAAAAATTCAGTTAGTTTTTTGGGAGAAAATCCGCAAAAAGTGAATATTTCATTTAAAACAAATGTTTCGAAAAGTAAATCTGGCGAAGTGATTTCAACCAACGCCGCACAAAAACTGAGCGAACAGGTTCGAGCGCAAATTAGTGAAAACTACAGTAAGATTCTACTTTCTCAACTTTCGAATGTTCAAAACGGTTTTTCGAAAGCAGCGAGCGGTTCAGAACAAATTTCAAACGGGATTAGTAGTTTAGGCAATGGTTTAAATTCAGCAAATTCTGGAGCTATAAAACTAAAAAATGGCGCGGAAAAATTAAATTCAGCAAACCAGAAAATGGCCGAAGCGAGTAATAAACTTGCTTTTAGTGCAACCGAAATTTCAAATAAAACCAATCTTTTAAGCCAAAATAGCGAAAACTTACAAAAGGGATTACAAGATTTTTCGGCCAAAAGTGAAGAATTTTCGAATGGTTTAACCACACTAAATTCTGCGATAAGCGATAATTCTGATGCAAAAAATCAAAGTGAACACTTATTGGAATTAAATCAAAAAGTGGCAAAAATACGCATTTTAGCTGAACAAACCAATGATCAGAATATTAAAAATCTTGCCGATGAGCTGGCGGTTTCGGCAAAGAATATTACCGCTGACGCCCAAAAAAATGCTAAAAAATCACAAAACTTACAAACGCAATTTTCACAAAAAATTGTTCCAGCCGCACAAAGCTTAGCGCAAAATTCACGCAAAATACAAAATTCGCATAATTTAATTCTAGCGGGCGAAAAACAGCTTTCAACCGGAGTTGCAACTTTCTCAACAAAAATGAACGAATTCAACGCTAATGAACAAAAAATCCCTGAAAGCACAACTCAACTTTTGGGCGGAATCAACACTTTAAATTCAGGAATGGGTGCGCTAAATTCCGGTGCCGCAAAACTGCAAAACGGCTCAGATCTACTAACTTCACAACTTTCGTCTGGTGCAGAAAAACTTTCGAAAATCAATTTCTCAGATGAATCTGCTAAAAATATCGCAACGCCAGTTAAAAGTGAAATTTCAAATAATTCTGGAGATGCAACATACGGAAAAGCGATGGCTCCATATTTCATTGCATTAGGTTTGTTTGTTGGAGCAATTTCGTTTAATATTGCGTTTCCGATCCAAAATAAGCCAAAAAAGAGTCGTTCAGCGTTTAAATGGTGGCTTTCAAGGGTATGGATTATGGCTGGCTTTGCCGGAGTTGAAACTCTAGTTCTCACAATTATTTTTAGTGGAATATTCAACATTTCACCTACAGATATAAATTCTTTCGTTTTGAATTCTTATGTTTCGGCATTTTCATTCCTTTTGATTGTTCATGCATTAATGTTTGCTTTCGGCAGAGTTGGTCAATTTGCCTCGATCGTTTTCATGATTTTACAGCTTGCAAGCAGCGGAGGAATGTTCCCAATTGCGACAACACCTCAAATTTTTCAAAACATGGCGCCATTTATGCCGCTTTATTATTCACTAACCGCTTTCAGGCAAGCAATATTAGGCGGATTGTCTCAACCGATTTTCGAAAGCTCCATCTTTAGTTTGATTATTTTTGGTTTAATTTTTGGTGCTATAAGCCTATTGGCGTATTATATTAAAATAAATTCTAGAGAAAACAAAACTCTTTCTAGCAACAAAATTTAGTTTTGACTTTTTCTCAAAAAATTGTTATAATTAAAAGGTTAATAATCAATGTTGGGAGGCGTAAGCCGTTATTACCACAGAAAGGATAGAAATGGCAAAGAAAAAAGCCGACTTGATCGAAGAAGCTAAAACTCTTGGGCTTGAAGTTTCTGAAAAAATGACAATTGCTCAAATTAATGAAGCAATCAAAGGTGCTAAAGCTGAAGAAATCGCAGAAGAAATTGTTGAAGCGGTTGAAGTTGCTGAAATCGTTGAAGAAGCAGTTGAAGTTGCTGAAAAATTCGCAAAAAGCGGAAAACGCAGCAAAAAACACGCCGAAGAAGTTGCTGAAAAAGAAGCTAAAGAAGCTCGAAAAGCAGCAGGCGACACAACTCCATTAGATGGATCTGAAGCTGTTGTTAAAAAAGGTCCAAAACCAATCACTCGACCACGAATCGAACGACGAGGTAAAAAATACCAAGAAGTTGCGAAAAAAGTTGAAAAAGATGCTGTTTACAGTCTATCTGAAGCTCTTAAACTTGCAACTGAAACAAACCCAGCTAAATTCGACGCTTCAGTTGAAATTCACGTTCGACTTGGCGTAGATCCACGACAAGCTGACCAGAACATTCGTTCAACAGTTATCTTGCCAAATGGAACTGGTAAAGATGTGAAAGTTGCTGTTTTTGCACCAGAAAGCGAACATAAAGCCGCAAAAGAAGCTGGCGCAAATATCGTTGGTGATGAAGAATTCTTAAAACAACTTGATAAAGAAGATCTTAACTTTGACGTTCTTATTGCAACTCCAGCATACATGCCAAAACTTGGTAAATACGCTCGTCTTCTTGGACCACGCGGATTAATGCCAAACCCTAAAGCTGGAACAGTTGCCGCTGATGTTGCTAAAGCTGTTTCTGAAGCTAAAGCCGGAAAAGTTGAATACCGCGTTGACAAACAAGCGATTGTTCACCTTTCAGTTGGTAAAGTATCATTCGGTGTAGAAAAACTTGAAGAAAATGCAAAAGCATTCTTCGATAGTCTTGCTTCACAGAAGCCATCTTCAATCAAAGGTGCTTACGTAAAGGGCGTTTCAGTTGCAACCTCACAAGGTCCAAGCATTAAAACAGAAAACCCAATTGCTTAATTTTACTAGCAAACACAAAGAATCTGCCAAACTGGCAGGTTCTTTTTTATATAAAATGGAAAGAATCTTTGTGCTGTGATATAATATATCTATTATGTTAAAATTCTACAATACTCCTGATCGAAAAATAGAAGACTTCCAGCCAATTGATCCACAAAATGTTAAGATTTATACCTGCGGACCAACTGTTTATGCTACACCCCATATCGGTAATTGGGTTGCGTTTATTTATTGGGATATTTTAGTCCGAACCTTGCGTTTAAATGGCTATAATGTTACTCGCACAATGAATATTACTGATGTTGGTCATCTAGTTAGCGATGAAGACGAAGGTGAAGATAAGCTCGAAAAAGGAGCACGCCGCGAAGGGAAAACAGCTTGGGAAATTGCAGAATTTTACACAGAAGAATTCTTGCGCGGAATACATGATCTTAATCTAATCCAACCGGATCATCTTTCGAAAGCGACAGATTTTATCCCTGAGCAAATTGCTATTATTGAAGATCTTTCAAAAAAGGGCTTCACATACGAAACAAGCGACGGAATTTATTTCGATACAAGCAAGTTTCCTAAATATGCTGATTTCGCGCATCTTGATTTAGAGAATCTAAAAGCGGGCGCTCGTGTTAACTTTAACCCCGAAAAGAAAAATCTGAGCGATTTTGCGCTCTGGAAATGGTCGCCGAAAGATCAAAAACGTGATATGGAATGGGAATTTCGTGGTCGAATGGGTTTTCCGGGTTGGCATTTAGAATGTTCAGCAATCGCAATTAACACTTTAGGTCAAACAATTGATATCCATACCGGTGGAATTGACCACATCCCAGTTCATCACACAGATGAAATTGCGCAAAGCGAAAGTTTCACAGGTAAAAAATTTGCTAATTACTGGCTCCATTGTAACCACATGACCAGTGAAGGCCGAAAAATTTCAAAATCACTACAAAATGGGTTTAGCTTAAACGACCTTCAAATACGGGGTTTTTCTCCATTAGACTTCAAGATGTTTGTTCTACAAAGCCAGTATCAAACGGAAAGTAATTTTAGCTTCGAAAGTCTAAAAGCTGCACAAAATAGGCTTAAAAACTGGCAAAATATTGCAAACTTGCGCTGGCAAATTGAAGGAAGCAAAGGCGAAATTCCAAGCCTTGCAAGCAAACAAATAATTCTTGAGCAAATTAACGATAACCTCGATACACCAAAAGCGCTTGCAAAAATTGATGAAATTTTTGGTGAAATTTTAAAAGCAAACCCAGAAAAACTTAACCACCATAATCTTCAAGAACTTTTGGAATTTATTGATGATCTTTTAGGCTTAAATCTGCTTGGTTCAACTCCTGATATTCCAGAAGAAATAAAGAAAAAAATTATCGAAAGAAATGCTGCCCGAGCCGAAAAAGACTGGGCAAAAAGTGATGAAATTCGTGACGAACTGCTTTCGAAAAATATTGTTCTGCGCGACACACCAAAGAAAAGTTTTTGGGAATATCGATAAAATCAAATAAAATCAGCCAACTTTCGAAGGCTGATTTTATTTTTTAGTTGCTGATTTTTTTGAGAAGTTCGACAAATTTTTCAGAGTTTTCTTCACGCGTTCGGTGCTTTCGAAACGTTAGCTGCTCTTGAATGAGAATTTTTATACAAGCTGCCAAAGGAATTGCGAGCAATGCTCCGAGCAAACCAAATGCATAAACACCAACTGTTAATGCTATAAAGATAATTAACGCTGAAAGCTGATTATTTCGCGCCTGAATCATTGGTGAAATTACATTATTTTCAATCTGTTGGTAAATTAAGAAGTAGATCAGGAAGAATAGCCCAGCCGTTGGAACATTTAACCCCAAAATCACCGCAGAAAGCAATCCTGCGATTGTAGCACCAACCATTGGAATCATGCCAAAGATAAAGAGTAAAACTGCAATTGGTGCAACTAAGGAAATTGGAAAACCAAAAATTAATGATAAAATAGCTGTCGCAATTGAGCCACAAGTAGCGCTAATTGAACAGATTGTAACGATACTTGAAACATAGCTCGAAACAGTTCCATACATTCGCGAAAGAATTCTGCGGTGATCTTTCTCGAGCATTTTATCGGTATAAAAAACTTTAAAAATTTTGTCAATCAGTCCGGGACCCTCAACAAGCATTAGAAATGCCATCGCAAGAATCATAAATAGTGAAATTAACCAACCAACGATAGAAGCAATACTTCCAAAGAATAAATCGCCAAGTTTAGAAACTGAAGAATTAATTGATCGCGTAATTGAATCGACTGCTTGCGAAATCATTCCTTCAAGATGGTTTTCAACAATAAATCTGCGGAATCCAGATTCCTCACCGGTATAATTTTTAACAATTTGAGGCAAATCTTTCGAAAAATGTTTCACTTGGTCAGCGATGATTGGTGTGAGAAGCGAAATCAACGCGCCAAAAATTAGCACAATCGTAAGATATGCGACTGCAGTCGCCGCCACGCGGTTTTTATTTGAACCGGGTAGAATTTTCGTAATTCTCGCCACTGGATCATTTAGGGCAAGAGCCAAAAAGGCCGCAATTATTATCATGATCAGAACGTCTTTTGCAACCCAAATTAATCCTGCAAAAATAATAAAACCAAAAATCACCAGCCAAAAGCGAATTAGTGTTTTTGTATCGATTTCAATT
>QWCO01000894.1_pt1 | contig 12122 bp, 10 predicted proteins | sample 1972611 | NCBI WGS metagenome assembly QWCO01 (sample SAMN09866706, study PRJNA288562) | Human oral metagenome isolate term1_saliva, whole genome shotgun sequencing... | reverse complement strand
GTTGGTTGTCAGCTTATCTACTAACTCACTTTCAGGTGCCAAGACCATAAACGTAACGCCAAAGATAGTATCTGCGCGTGTCGTGAATATCGTAAAGCTACCCTCTTCGGCGGTTTCCTTGGAACCTTCTGCGTTATTTGAAGACGCGTCCGAGCCAAGACAATACTTAAATTCCATTTCCGTTCCTTCCGAACGACCTATCCAATTGCGCTGAGTTTCTTTGATAGAATCGGTCCAATTGATATGTTCTAAGCCGTCAAGTAGCCGTTGTGCATACGCCGAAGTACGCAAACACCACTGTTGCATCTTCTTTTGTACAACGGGATATCCACCGCGTTCGCTCACACCATTAACCACTTCATCGTTTGCAAGCACTGTACCTAAGCCGGGACACCAGTTTACTACCGTCTCACCGAGATAGGCAATGCGATAGTTCATCAGTGTTTTCTGCTGCTCAACCTCACTCATCGACTTCCACGTTTCAGCCGAGAAGTGAAGCGATTCGCTTTGAGCAACATTGAGATTCTCCGTTCCTTCGGTCTCAAAATGCTTGATAAGGTCAGCGATTGGATAGGCCTTCTGCGCGTCGTTGCAGAAGAAACTATTAAACATCTTTATGAAAGCCCATTGTGTCCAATGGTAGTATTTCGGGTCACAAGTGCGTACTTCGCGATCCCAATCAAACGAAAAACCAATCTTATCCAGTTGTTCGCGGTAGTGATCGATATTGGTTTCGGTCGTGATTGCTGGGTGTTGGCCAGTTTGAATGGCATATTGTTCAGCGGGAAGTCCATAGGCATCGTAGCCCATTGGATTGAGAACATTGAATCCTTGCAGGCGTTTGAAACGTGCATAGATGTCACTTGCGATGTAGCCTAAAGGGTGACCAACGTGCAATCCAGCCCCAGAAGGATAGGGAAACATGTTGAGTACATAGAACTTTTCTTTCGACTTGTCCTCCGTAACCTTATAGGTCTTGTTCTCAGCCCAGGCCTTTTGCCATCTTTTCTCAATTTCACTGAAATTATATTCCATTGCTATCTTGTTTTATTTATATTCTTTTTGTCTTGTGTTTTCGTCTTCATTCAGACATATTTTCACGTGTACAAAGGTAAGGTTTTTAATTTATAATTCATTCATTCGCCTTGTATAATTCGATGATTGCTTGCGTGTTTTTTCTAAAAATCAGTGACATGGTGGTGAGAACGAAAGCGAAACAGATTTTTTTTATTGGGGATAGCTACATGATTTCCCACTTTTTACCGCATGAAACGAGGGATATAGTGTTACAAAATATATGTTTCAACGCCATCGGTGTTGTGCTTTTTTGGATTAATCCACCATATTTTCTGGCACAACATAATGTAATTCATGTTATGGATTGAATGTACCAACGCCGTAGGTGTTACGCTTTCTAAGCGTAATTCAACATAAAACACCCCACTATAACCATGCTTTCATAGAAAAAGCTCAACACCTACGGCGTTGAATCTCCTTGCGAACGTTGACCAGGGGTAGGCTCGTCCCTCGCCAACCCCGGGCTATCAAAAGAACAACTCGTACCGAGTTGCACCATGAGGGCATTTATAATTTAGAGCACCTTCATTGAGAAAATATCACAATACCAACGCAGTTACGTGGTGGAAACATTCATAATGGCAAATACGTTCATTAGAAAATTGACATAATACCTACGGCGTTGCATCATTACAACATCTATAATGGAAGATATATCCATTGGAATATTGTCATATTTTGCTATTTATTTATTCGTATATTGGCATCAATTGTATTATAAAATAAATGTTTCAACGCCATCGGTGTTGAGCTTTTGATAGCCCAGGGTTGCCAAACGATAGTGCAGGCTACCCTGGGTTAGTGTGTGGTTTGCGGGGAACAACGCCATAGGTGTTGAGCTTTTTTGGATTAATCCACCATGAAAGGTTTCATTATAAGCATGCCTTCATAGAAAAAGCTCAACACCTACAGCGTTGAATCTCCTTGTGAACGTTTACCCGGGGTAGGCTCGTTCCTCGCCAACCCCGGGCTATCAAAGGAACAACTCGTACCGAGTTGCACCATGAGGGCATTTATATTGCGAAATTCATCCATTGGGATAATAGCGCAATACCAACGTAGTTGCGAGATGAAACATGTGTGGGCGTGGCGTGGTTGATAATGAAAGGAGTAATAATGTAAGGCAGACAAAGCCGAGACACCAGCGCCTTTCAGCCTCTCCCCCAGCCCCTCCCCGAAGAGGGAGGGGAGTTGTTAGCTGTGGAAATAGAGGAGGTTATTTTGGGATTAATTGGAGATGGTGATATTCTTGATAATTAAAGGTGAAATGGTTTGCGTCATTTCATCGTGTAAAATACGGCAAAACATGTGACCATTTGACGCAGATTAGTGCGTAAAATGATGCAGATTATAATGCCTTTTAAGTTCAACGCTGTAGGCGTTGTACCTTTGATAGCCCAGGGTTGGCGTCAGCCTACCCTGGGTTATGCATGTAGTGAGGAGGTCAACGCCGTAGGTGTTGTACGTTTTCTGCGTGGAATGCCGTAATAAAACACCAAAGAATAAAAGGTACAACGCTTACAGCGTTGTTGCCACGCACGGCAAATGACCCAGGGTAGACTTCGCTTTCGCTTGTCAACCCTGGGCTATCAAAGGTACAACGCTTACAGCGTTGTGTATTAGAATATTTGTAATGGCAAATGGGTTAATTAGGGGTGTTAACGTGATTGACTATAAAAGGTAAAATAAAATACGGCAAATCATCGTGTGATTTGCCGTATTTTACCGCGTGAAATGACGCGAATTGCGCGATGATTTGTGTCATTTCACGCCACGATGTAATGGCACATGTGGCGAGAACAAATGGCATGTATTCTGCAAAAGAACGGATAGCGTGTGCTATTGTCGGTTGATGATAGGACCGATGGAGGTTTATTTTTGTTCCACTTTGCCGCTATCAGTGTGATACAACCTCTTTACACACACGGCCATTACTATATTTTACGAGGTTGATTCCTCGCTGTGGACCATGTAAACGGCGGCCATCGAGGGTGTAACGCGCTACTTCAACGGCTGTGTTTTGCCCTTCTTTCACGGGAGATATGCCTGCAGGGGCGGCATCGGTGATGCTACATTTGGCTGCATTTTCAATCTGTCCATTCGCCGTATTTATCAATAGTACGCATACTTTCAGCTTCGTTTTGTCGTGAAGCAACCTGATTTGAGACACATTGAACACTTGATTGAAGCTTTGTGGCTTATCAATCTCTATCGGATTCTTTATTAAATATTCTTCGCCTGGATTGTAAACACCCCTTGCTGCGACTGCAGTGAAGTCGTTGGGATAGCCCCTTAGCGCTCTTGGAGAATTGATAAACTGATCAAGTTCAGTGGAAATACCGAGTAATCCGGTATCTCCCGAATAGTGATTATTTTGTACCCATGCCGTGTTTGCCTTTCCGTCTTCTGTCAGTACATAGGCAATGGCGTATGGTTTGTCTTGAGGTGTGGTACGAAAGGTAACGCGAGGGGTAATGGTGACATTCTCTTTAGCCTTATCCCACTGTGCAGTTACGTCAACATCCATGTCAGCTCCCATAGCCATTTCCTCTTCAAACTCGGTAACGGCAGTGAAATTAGACAGCAAACGGCTTCTATTCATTTGTAGAGTAGGGTATTTTTGGATTGCAGCGGCATTCCAAGCATAGTCTGAACAGGTAAGCGGATCACCGCTATGAATGGCAATTCCGATGAAGTTTTCAGGGTAATTCCGTTCTAAATTCTTCATAAGTGCGATGCCACGTGGGCAGTATTGGCACCACATTCCCGTGTATTCTTCAACCACAATGCGTCGATGGGCCACTTGTGTAACGGTGATTCTCGGCAGGTTTGCATAGGGAAAAGTGGCTGTATTGGCTTCACCATTGACCTTGGTAATTTCAATCTGCAATTCTGTTTTCGACAGTTTAGTGTCTGGCGGCACGTCTATTGCAATGGTGCCCACGTCCATTCGCCTTAAAGGTTCTTTCATAACATATTTCTTTTCATATAGAACTATGCCCTGAAACGAAAGCTTATAAGTGAAATTTTGAACCGGGATTCTCCCGTAATTGGTAACCAATAGTTGACCTTTTGCACTCTCTGCGCCGATAGGCACATAGACTTTCCGCCCTGTGGAGGGGGCTAAGCTATAATCATCTGCACTGATGTGGCTCGGATAACAAAGGAGGATGATGAGTGCAAGCAGCTGAGTATAAAAGCGTTTTGTCATATCTTAGAAGATGTTATTTGGGGAATAATGGCTTAGGATGCAATATATTTGCGAGTGAACAGCTTGCCTTTCTTCCCTCTGTACTTAATAATATAGACTCCCTTAGGTAGCTTTGTCAGCGTGGTGAGCTGTTTATAAAGCAACATACCCTTAGTGTTGAAAACATCAAATGTGCTTCCTTCCTGTAGTGATAAGGCTGTAATGCCAGCGTCATCAGGCACAAAGTCGACTGTGATTTGAGGTCCTTCCTTCTCTGTAATCACTCCGTTTGCTTGCACTTCACTGATGAAAAGTTGCAGGGTTACTTTGCATTTACCCTTCGAAGTGAAGATATGTTCAATAGAAAGTTCCTCTTTTCGTGAGGCATTGAGCGTCGAAGGTCCCAATTGGTAGACGCCCGTTGTCTGTTGAGAAGTGCAATCTCCCAATGTACATACCGTTAGATTACCTTCTTCCATGTTAGTAATGGTGTAGGAAAGTTTCACATTCTGCGCCTTATTTGACTTGTTAGAAATGAACAATCTCATAGCCATTTGTTTCTTTTCTTGGTCAAAGAGAGCACTTTCTACTTTGTCTTGAACAAGAGTAGAATGAGGAGTTATCGTTTCATCTTTGTCATTAACAAAAACAACTTCATTTGTTGTAGACTGTGCTTTTGCACCAACGATGATGCAGATGAACAGACTTAATAAACTAAGTAATCTTAATCTCATGCCTTATTTTTTAGAGTTTCTGATTTAATTATGGTTGGGTTATCTTGTGCCGGGTGACTTGTAACACCCCACTTTCATTATAGAAGAAAGCCACTATCCATGCTTTATCAGGCTTGATACCTTGGGGAAGTGTGTAAGTTGTTAGCTCTTTGTGAACCTGTTTGGCAGAAAGCGTGAGCTCCTTCCCCCAATCTCCGTTGATAGCAGCACGCAAAACATGGTGGTGTATGTAGTTCTTGTCAAGCTTGTTGTTAGGGAAAAGCTGTGGCGCTACAATGCCGTCTTCTACAAGCCAGAGTTGAAGTAGGCCATGTGTATCATTGGTTAAGGTCTTCAAATCCGTCTCAATCTCTACCCGTTGGTTTGTAGTGGTGTATTGACATTTAAGTTCTATGCCCACCGTTGTAGTCCGGTTAAACTCTTCATAGACTTGTCCTGGCCACGCTTCCTTAGGAAGTGCGCCACCACGGCGGTCGAAAATGGCTTTGGGAACATTGGGAATAGCCCAATGTTGATAGTAAGTATCTCCTACATCCGTGCGTAATCCAACAAAGTTAGGTGTCGTTTGGAGAGCAAGTGGGCCTGCATGGATAGCAACGGCTATCAATTTATCGGCTCCATAGGTAGCTTGTAGTTGCGAAATTGCCTCAGTTGCCTGAGGACAATAAATGCAACGCTGCCCTGTAAAGTCTTCAATGAGCACATTACGCTGTATAGTTGCGGCAGGAACTTCAATGAAACGATGATCGGAATCAATCGAGTCGCAGCCCATTAGCAGTGTAATGCCAGCCAAGAGAAGTGCATATAAAGTTTTCATTTCAATCAGAAGTTATAGTTATAAGATAGCGTAAGCCCTTTAGTTGCAGGGATATAGCGACACACTCCGCCTGAACAGTTAAAGCCAGCACGCGTGCGTCCGTAGCCCATTTGCAATCTGTGTGCTCCCCTATTGTATGTAACAAAGCCTTGATAGTAGTGTATATGGGTGCTGCCGAGATTGTAGAGATCACTTAATGTGACCATCCAGTGCGGAGCAAGTGACAATTCTGCCAAGCCAAAAGCCCAGTCTTTATCGCCATTTTTCGATGAAAGATACTGACCTTCTATGCGTAGTATCGTCGTCGTTGATAGCTTTTGTTTCACCTCAGCGACAAAGATTTGTGAGTTTAACATGCCTCCATGTCCTTCAAGTAAGGTTTGATTGTATCGCTGATTCATAAGCATGACGTTGAGTTTTGTATCTTTTCCAAGGCGCTTCTCTAACTGCACATCAACATCTTGATAGTAAGTAGAAGGTCCCCACGCCCAAAACGGACTCCCATATCCGTCAGTTCCGCTCCCACCTACATTATTCTTGCGCACGGAATGAATGTGCGAGAAGTTCAATTTGACTGTAGTTCCATATCTTCCCCCAAGACTTGAGCCTTTCGGAAAGGTGTAAGCGCCGGCTGCTTGATAAGCCCACTCTCCCTCAGGACGTGTGGCATAGGGATAGAGTGCAGCCAAAGTATAGGTGTGTTCTATAGTGAAAGCCGGCATATGATTAATGAAAGAAGACGCTCCTTCCATTCCTCTATTACTGCGAAATGCCATATTTGTGCTCCTCTTTGCTTGTAGAAGTAGGCTCTTACCACGCTTAGAATATGAACAAGAAAGCATTGAAACATAACCATTTCTGTAAATATAGCCGTTGTCTTTTGAAGGATCTTGTGTCTTCATTGCTATCTCTGCAAGCACATTAAACGAGCGATGTTGCAGATGAAAGCGAACATCATACGCATTAACATAGCGAGGAAGACGTAGTCGATGGGTAGGATCCGTCATGACAATATCCTCTTTCTCATATTTATTAACGTAGGAAAAGCCGAGCATTACATAGGTATTATGCTGCTGAAGTCCTTTAAACCACTCGTCAATATTCCACTCAATGTCGCCTCCTGTCAGCCAACTATTGTTGTGTTTCCAATATCTTCGCTGACGTCCTGCAAGCATTTTCACCGCTAAACCAGCCCAAGGACGAACGGAAAATCGTAGTCCTTGCAGTGAGTTATCAATGCCGAGACTTCGTTCTTCGTAAGTGCGAAGGATGAAACCTGAGCCAAATTGCTCATAGAAATCACCTAAGGTTAGTTCGACATTCTTATAGTTTCCTTTCACATAAAGATATGGAAGACCCCACCCTTTGAAGTCTTTCTCAAATCCAGGAAGTGGATGTTGCAGGTATTCCAGCCTTGTTCCAGCCTCTACATAGCGGCTTGTGGCCTTTAAATTCAGATAAGTATTCGTCAAGAAATGCCCGGCAAGAGCGTCTGCTCCCGTTGATTTGTCTCTTTCAGGAAGCAGAATATCGCTCTGAAAACTACCCGAAAGGTGTAATTTATCAGGCTGCTCCTGTGCACAAAGTGATATATTTGCTGCGCCAATGAGCAGCATTATCATCGTCCATCTCTTCATAATCCTATCTACTTCCGACGGCTTTAATCTTCTCATAAAGCTCTATTTCCGCGCCATCTGTATACCCATTATGCTTATAAACGATGTTTCCCTGGCCATCAAACAATATGGTATAGGGAATCATCTGAATGTTTAATGCTTGCCGTAATTCGCTGTTTGGGTCAAGCAATACGTCATAGCGCCACCCGTTTTGGTCTACTAAAGGCTTTACTTTATTGATATTCTGCCCCTCATCTACGGCAACAGCTATGATTCTTACACCTGTTTCTTGCCGCCATTCATCGTAGAGTTCGTCTATGGTTTTAAGCTCACGATTGCAAGGTTTGCACCAAGTTGCAAAGAAAGCAATCATAAAAGGTTTCCCATTATTAGATAAAGTATCCGTCTGTATGGTTCTACCTTCAATGTCTTTAAGTATTATTTTGGGTAATTTTCCTTGCGCATAGCTTCCTAAACACACAGGTAACAGGCAGAGGAATAGCAGAATTTTTCTCATCTTATTTGTTTATAGAGCTGTTATAATGATATAAAAAAGAGCGTGAGTTGAAATGAATGATAAAGAGAAGTGTCGGGATTCGGCGAGACAAACCCTTTATTTCTTTACTTTCTTTCCGTTAATTATATAGATTCCCTTAGGCAATTGGTCGATAGGAGTGGCCATACGAATGCCTTGAAGATTATAAATCACAGGGACTTTTGAGTTTGTTTCCGTCACCGAAATAACCGCATCGGCAGACGAGGCAACAGCAAACTGCACACGAGGAGTTACATTATTCCACACATCTACACGTTGTCCATCTTTCATTATCTCTACATGTATCTCATAAGTATGGTTTAGTTTCAAACGATTGAGTGGGAATTCAACGAGCGTTGTCTTTGGGTTTATGTAGCTAAAACGAGGGAAAGAAACATAAGATTTAGAACCAACATCAACATATTGCCCCTCAGAAAGGTCCATCAAACGATAATAAAGTGGACCTGAATAGCCTGTACTGCCACGCAATTCTGCCATTACCATCAGCCCCAACTTTGTTGTTTTTTGCGGGTCAAACACTTGTAATTCGGTCTTCTTTCCATCAGAAAGGAAGTCAATTCCATTGATATTGAGTTTGAAAGGAGCTGTATTCGGCAACACATTAACCTCTATCGGTGAGTTCGTTGTAATGGGAATCTTCTCAAAAGTCTTATCTCCTTTATCAACATTAATAAAGAAGTGCACTACATAACGGCCTGCAAGAAGAGCATTACTGACGCCATTTGTAGCATAAGATGTTAATACTGGGGCCCGCATCGCAGTCGTTTCGAGACGCTGAGCACATACAAACTCTGAGTTAGGAACAGTGTATTTAATGCCATTCTCTTTGCCTTCAAACTCTACAATGAGGTTTCCGCGCACCTCTTCCCAGCCATCATTGCGGACAATTAAGCCTAAAACTCCTTGGTCTCCACTACCCTCATACAAGGGAGCAAGCTGATTTGGTTGACCAACTAAAGAGAGAGGGACGCGTGCTGCAATATCTTTCACGAGGACTCTATTGTCTGTTAGCTCTATGGTTTGCGTGTTAGCATAAGCTATTGGCTGCCATCCTGAGTAGGTAGAAGGCTGCTCTATAAGCTCATTTGATAGCGGTTTAAGCGTATAAGTTCCATTGGGAAGTCCTGCAAAGTCAAGGTTATTGAAATCTACCATGGTAGTAGTGAAGATGCTACTAAAACTGGTTTCCTTTTGAGAAGAACTGAAAAGCTTCACTTGTTCACCTTTATTATTATAGAGACCAAGCCCAACCTTTCCCGTAAAACGCCCAAGACTGCCATTAATTGGGCTATTACTGCCCAACTTTTCTATCTTTGCATTCAACACCGTTCCACGCTCAACATCTTGTTCTTCGATAGTAAAAGCGTGCATACTTCGCGTTTCAAGTCCTCGTGTTTCGGCAAATTCTTTATGCTGACCATCCTTTGGATGTGCAAAAACGACTTCTATTTCTTCATAGAACCTGCCTTCTCTTAATCCAAAACCACTAACATTAAGGTAGATAGTATTAAGGTCAAAATAGCCATCAAACGCACCACCCCAGCCCCAATTAGCATGTACATAGCCGCGTCTATCATATCCATCGAAGACAAAAACGTGTGAACCTCCACAAACAAGTACAGGATATCCATCGGCAAGTTCATTGAGAAGTATTTCATGAAAGGTGCTCGCCAGCATATAATCTTTATATACATGGCGCACAGAATACCCAAATTTATTGCGCAAAGCCTCCATAGCGTAGTGTAGATTTGAGCTACTTCCCAACTTAAAATAAGTCATATGAACAGCCTTACCAACGTCTCTCATCAGCACACCTACAGCGTCTCCGCCTCTTGTATCCATTTCACTTGCTCGGTCTCGCATGTCTTTCCATAGATAATCGGCACTCTTTTGCGCCTCCGAACCCTCTGGATTAACATAAGAAGATGGGCGTTCTTTCGGCCACTTATGATGGTATAAGAGTTGTGCCGTGGCCGTAGCTACACAGCCAGTTGGCGTATTTACCCCATCCTGTTTAGGCGTATACTGATTAAACGGATAGCTCTGCTCCCAATGACACGTAAGTAACGGCAACACTTCTCGCTTCTTAGGAAGCTTCACCGAGGGCACCGTGACCTCCCCAGCACGTACAGCCAACACCACGTTTTCATAGTGTTGAAGCATTGCTTTGAATTCTTTGGGGATAGGTTGGCGGGCATTCTTTGAGTTCAAAGTGCCATAACCAACCACTTCATTGAGTTTACTTTCTCCTGAAACAACAACAAATCGGTTGTCGTTTGCATTTGTAAAGAGATAATAAGCAGGCTGCTTTTCAGCCCCTGTTGCACGTGTTAAGGCTGTGGTCGACTGCAATTCAGGATTTGAAAGATACTTCGATGCAATCAATTTCGCTGCATTCTGTCCCACAGGTTCTGCCCACATTAAAGATGTTGCGGCGCAAAACACGCCAAGCAACGACATCCTAAGGATATAATTCTGTTTCACTTTTGTATTTAGGTTTAATGCTTTAGATGCATGTTTTGTTATAAGGTAGCTAAATCTATGATGTGCAAAGGTACGTGTTTTATTTATAAAAAAAGAATTAAATCATTCTAAAGTTAAATTAAAGGATAGCCCAACCGCCTTTAATACCCTTTGAATAGTCGTGAAAAACATTTCTAACAGCGTTCTAAACTCCTTGCCTTTCTGAAACTATCCGTGGTAAATGAGTGTGGAGAATGAGGAGGATAGTTTGAGGAGTCATTAGGATGGGCAACGTCGTTGATAATAAAGAGCAAAATGAATTGCGTCAGTTTATCTTGTGATTCGCCGTATTTTATGCCATGAAATGACGCTGTTTATCGCGCAAAGTGACGCTGTTTGCAACACAAAATGATATATACTACTTTGCGGATGATTTGAGTCTATGTCGTAGTCCTTGTATTTCCTTTGCACAATCTGTTAATAGTCTCATTCTGAAAGCAGTTCCATCTTCTTCAACTTCATATGATAATAAATCCCAATCCTTCACAATTCATCAGTCAAAATCTAAGAGAGCATCCTTCCAAACACATTGAAATAACTCAACATCTCTTCCACTTTAACGATAGAAGTCCAACAAAGTAAGCATCAATTTGATTTAACGAGGAAGTCAATAAAAAAGGAAAAGCCAAGCAATGAATAATCATCCGCTCCGCTTTTCCTTTGTACCCAGACCCGGTACAATGTCGTGAAAACAAGAGAAACCAAAAGAATATATTGTACTGATAATCAGTTGTTCGCAATTTTCTTATATTTAGTAATTTTGCTCTTTTTTGCCTGTTTTTTGTTAGATAGTACACTTTTAGTACACCTTGATACTCAGAACTTTTTAGTATCTTTGCAAAATAAGAAATCATCTGAAAATAAACGAGTTAATGATTTACTTGGTTTGATACACGTTTAGGTACATAACTATCAATTATGGCAAAATTAGAAAATAAAGCAAAGGAAAACCCGAAATTGGAGCAAAATACGCTTTCTGACGGTCGGATAAGTCTTTATCTTGAGTATTATCTTGGTAGAGAAGAAACACCGGTTTTAGACGACAACGGCAATCCCGTTTTGTATGAAACAGGCAAAATGATGGGAAAACCTAAAGTACACATTAAGCACAACAGACGAAAAGAAAATTTGGTTATCGCCTGAAGAAAGACAGAAATGTCAACTTCTTAGACTATTATCAGGCGTACATAGACAGTTATACGAAGAAAGACCTGCGAATGATAAAGATAGCCTTGAATCGTTTTAAGGATTTTCTGAAAGAGCAATACCCACTCTATGAGTTTAGCATTAAGCCTGAACTAATAACCAAAGATATGATGGAACACTTTGTTGAATATTTGCAATCACGAAGTGTTGGTGAAGGAGCAAAAAGTATCTATCAGCGTTTCAAAAAAGTTGTACGCTATGCCATTGACCATGAAGTGATGCTGAAAGACCCATGCAAAGGTGTTGTGTGCAAGGTAGATGACCAAGTGTTACGCAAAGATGTACTCTCAATGGACGAAATACAAGCACTGATTCAATGTCATTATGAGAATGAGAATCCTAATGTTAGACGTGCTTTTATTCTCTGCCTCTATTGTGGTCTGCGCTTCTGCGATGTAAAAGA
>QWCO01000858.1_pt1 | contig 12153 bp, 10 predicted proteins | sample 1972611 | NCBI WGS metagenome assembly QWCO01 (sample SAMN09866706, study PRJNA288562) | Human oral metagenome isolate term1_saliva, whole genome shotgun sequencing... | reverse complement strand
TAAATCCGTCTGTGATTTTGCCTCTCGCGTCGATAATACAAAATTTAATAAAAAATCATGGGAATCTGCAATCAAAACTGGTGCCTTTGATCGCTTTGCTTCACGCACAGATCTATTATTTAACCTAGAAGAAATCCAGGCCTATGGAGGCAAAATTCAAAAAGATCGTGCCTCTGGTCAGACTGATCTTTTTGGTCTCATGGGTGATGCTGGTGCAATTCCTGAACCCACCCTTCAGGAATCCCCTACTAAGGTCTCAGAAAAAGAGCAGTTACTCTGGGAACGTGACCTGATGGGACTCTATCTTTCCGCTCATCCTCTGGATAAATATGACCTCTATTTTGAAGAAAACACTCATCCATTCACAATGGTTACCGCAGAAAATGATGGCAAACAAGTTGTTGTGGGTGGTATTATTACTGGTATTCGCACGATTCTTACAAAATCAAATACCAAAATGGCCTTCGTTAAGATCGAAAGTAAGACTGCTGAAACTGAATTTATTGTTTTTCCATCATTATACGAGCAGGAAGGATCAAAATTAGTCATAGATAATATTATTAAAGTTACAGGTCGAGTTAATGCTAGGGATAAAGATGGTAATGTGACCTCCGACGTAAAAATTATCGCCGACTCTTTCTCCGTTGTTTCAGATGAAAAACTCGAAAATTATCAGTCTACAGGAATTAAAATGGAGGACCCAAAGGAAGCCCCCAAAAAGGAATTTAAACGTAAAAAAGCAACCGTCCCAGAAAATATTGCCTCCAGGCTGCCTAGCAGTCAAACCACAAAAGAAGGCAGCTCAAATAATACCGAAAAAGATAAAACTGATTCAGCAAAAAACTCCCAAGAAAAACAAGGTATAGAGGAAGTAGTTACTAGAGTGATTACTCCTCCCGTTGATCCAAGGTCTCAAAAACTCTTTGTTCTGATTGAAAACCCTGAAGATACCGAGAAATTAACAAGGATTCGTAAGCTCTGTGATGAAAATCCAGGTTTTCAAGAAATTATTTTGGTTCTTAAAGATGAATCTGGTAAAAAACCGCTACGTATGCCATTTAGAATTGATGCTTCCAGCGATCTTATCGACCCGCTCAAGGACTTGGTTGGTGATACTGGTGTGGTCTTAAAATAAAATTTCTCAAAAACCTTTAACAAAAATAGTAATTTAGAACTGTTTATGCTAAAATAAAGCAAAAGAAGGTGGGAAGTGGATAAAATAACTAATTTTCTGAATGCAAAAATTTCTGGTCTGGTTACGAGTAAGCCAGAGATTCTTGCTGACTACGCAAGGGATGCCAGTATTTTAGAAATAACACCAAAGCTTCTTTGTGTTCCTCAATCGGTAGAAGATATACAATACCTTGTTCGTTTTGCTAATGAATTAGCAAAAAAAGGATATCAATTACCAGTGGTCGTTCGTGGTTCTGGTTTAGACCAAAGCGGGGCCGACCTAACCGAGGGTATGATTATCTCAACCGAAAAACTAAACCAAATTCAAGAAATTGACGATCGAGCTCGCTTAGTGCGTGTGCAGGCTGGGGTAACGCTAGGTCAATTAAATTCAGCCTTAGCGCTTTTTGGCTTGCGTCTGCCAATCGAGGCAGATCCGCGCGAGACTATTGGCGGTCTAGTTTCAAATTTTTATACAGATAAAATTGCAAAAAAGTATGGCAGTATCTATTATTATGTTGATCGCATTGAGGCTGTCTTGTCTAATGGTGATCTCTTTCAATCTCAAACTCTCACCCCTAGCGGACTCAGATATGTTAAATCTAAGAAAGATTTTGTCTCGACCCTTTATCAGGGAGTCGAAACGATTCATCAGGAAAATAAAGAGCAACTAGAGGAACTAAAAAGACATAATCACGCTCGCACCGGTTATCACATGGTCACGGAGGTGCAATCCACGCCGCATGAATTTGACCTGGCGCCCCTCTTTTTTGGCGCTCAAGGCAGCCTCGGTATTATTACCGAATTAATCATCAAGGTCATCCCTCTTTCGCGACCTACCAAACAGGCTCTGTTTGGTTTTCAGGATTTAAAAGCAGCCGTTGATTTTATGTCAGAACTAAAAAAACTTCAGCCTCTTCGTATCGATTTTTACGACCAACGTCTCATTAATCTAGGTCAAACTCACGCGTCAGAAGCAAATCTAAATCTCGGTGAGGCTAAGTATTTAATTTGTACAGAATTTGATGATCATTATTTTAAAAATCAGAGCAATCTTAAAAGACTGAAAAAACTTTCTTGCCAGAAAGATCTAGCTATTATTGATCAACCGGAAATCGCTAATATTATAGCTAAAATTCATAAAAACTTAGTTGCGTATCGCAATGATAGCTCGGTAGTTGAGCGAGTTATTGTGGTTGACCGTTCCTATATTCCAGAGGTAGAATTTTCTTCCTTCGTTGACAGTCTAAAAACGCTAGAAAAAATCTTTGATCAGGAGTTGCCGATCTTTGGCTCTTTCATGACTAATCTCTACTCAATACGTCCCAGCTTTGATTTGTCACAGGTGAATGATCGCAAGCAACTGCTACGGTTCTTGCAGCAATTTGGGAAGCTGGTCACTGATTCAAATGGTAGCCTATGTGGTGGCTCAGCTGAAGGTCAGGTTCAAGCATTAATGGTTAATCAAAATACTTCTGCTCGTACGCTCAATCTCTATCATCAAATAAAGACACTATTTGATCCAAACAACATTTTGAACCCTAAGATCAAGCAGGGCGCCAGTCTGGCTAACTTAGCGCGTTTTATGCGTACTTCTGCACAGATTGGCTTAATTCGTCAGGATTAATTTTATAAGCCAAATTAATCGATTATTATCTGTTATCTAAAAATAGCTCAGCATGCTATAATCATCTTATGAAAGTTACTACAAAGAATTTATCCGAAACCAAGGTCGAGGTTACTGTTACTCTTGATCAGAATGACCTTAAGGTCGCCGAGGAGCAGGCTGTCTTACGTCTGTCCAAAGAAATCCGCGTTCAGGGTTTTCGTCCAGGCAAGGTTCCTGCCGAAATCGCTAAGAAAAATATTAATCCAAACGATCTCGCCAGTACCACCGCTGACATCGCTGTTAGACGTACTGTACCTAAGGCTTTTGACGAGGCTAAGAATATTCCTCTCGTTATTCCAAATGTCGATATTGTCAAATTTGTCCCTGGTGAAGTTCTTGAATACAAGGCTGTTGCTGAAATTGTACCAGAAATTAAGCTTGGTGATTATAAAAACCTTAAAGTTAAACGCGAAGAATTTAAGGCCAAGAAAGAAGATGTCGACGATGTCGTGGCTCGTGTCAGAAGTGCCTATGCAGAAAAACAGGTAGTAAAACGCGCAGCCAAAATGGATGACGAAGTTGTTATTGATTTTGAAGGTAGCTTAAATGGTGAGAAGTTTGAAGGTGGCGCAGCTAAAGATTTTAAACTTAAACTCGGTTCTCACCAATTCATCCCAGGCTTTGAGGAGGGTATTGTTGGTCACAATTCTGGCGATCGCTTCGATCTTGAGCTTACTTTTCCTAAGGACTATCACGCTGAAAAACTTGCTGGTCAAAAAACCGTCTTCAATGTTCTCTTGAAACAAGTTAACGAATTTATCCTACCTGAACTGAATGATGAATTTGCTCAAAAATGTGGTCCATTCAAAACTATGGACGACCTAAGAAGTGATATTGAAAATAATTTAACAGAGCAGAATAAGGTCAAATCCGATGAGAAATTTAAGGATGATCTAGTTAGCGAACTTGTGAAGAAGAGCAAAATTGCAGCTCCAGAAGTTCTGATTGAGGACCAGATCCGCTTTATTAAACACGATATTGAGGCCAACGCCAAGGCTCAAGGTCTATCCTTTGAGGACTATCTCACTCAGACCGGCCAAACCGAAGAGGACTGGAAGAAGCAGATTAAAGAACTTGCTGAAGCTCGCGTTAAGGCCTCTCTTGCCCTCCAAATGGTAGCACGTGAAGAAAAAATCGATATTGAGGATGAAATCGTCGATGCTAAAATTAATGAGCTTCGTGAAGTTTACAAAAAATCCAAGGAAGCATTAAATAACCTTAAGGATAATAATGTTCGCCAGGATATCAAGAACCGTATGGTTATCGAAAAAACTTTGAACTTCCTAGTCGAGCTCAATTCTAAAGCTGAGAAAACAGATAAAAAGTCTAAGTAAGACCATCAAATTCTAGCTAGAAAATTAGGACACATCGTGTCCTAATTTTTTTAAATCTAAATACTTGTACTATAATGTAATGGAATAAGAAATTAAAAGGGGGTTACTTATGGTACATTCAAAACATGAAAGTATAAAGGATATGATCTATGCAGGAATTATTGGGCATGCTGTCGGGGATGCTTTAGGCGTTCCTGTCGAATCATTAAGTCGCTTACAGTTAGCGAGCCGTCCGATTCGCGATATGATGGGCTTTGGAGTCTATCAGCTTCCAGCTGGTACTTGGTCTGACGATACCTCAATGGAAATTGCATTAATGGATTCATTAATCAGGCAGAAACGCTTTGATCTAGATGATATTATGCAGAATTTCTATAAATGGTTTCATGATGCCGATTTTACTGCCACCGGTCAAAACTTCGGGATAGGACCTATCTGTGAAGAAGCAATCCGTAACTACATGGATGGGCTTAGTCCACTCGAATGTGGAGTCAAAGACGCCAAAAGCGTTGGAAATGGCTCTCTTATGCGTATTCTGCCAGTCGCTTATGTCTGTTATTACAATCAGATCACTGGCAAAAAGCGCCGTCAGTTAGTCCATGATATTTCAGCTATCACTCACGCAAATGAGCTCTGTATCTTGGGTTGTCTAATCTATGTAAATTTTGTCTGCCATCTCCTTGACGGAGATAGTCTTCTTGAAGCCTATCAAAAAACCCAATTAGATGACTATTCGGACTTTGAAGAAGATACTCGTATGTCTTACTATCGTATTTTAGAAGAAAATATTGGTAGTTATGCACGTCAGACGATTATTTCTACAGACAATGTATTGAATACCTTAGAAGCTGCATTTTGGTGTCTCTTTAACACGGACAACTATCGTGATGCAGTAATTACGGCGGTCAACCTTGGGGATGACACAGACACGGTTGGTGCAGTCACTGGTTCTATGGCGGGCATTCTATATGGCTTTAATGAGATCCCCGGTCTTTGGGTTGAAGCATTGCAACGTTCTGAATATCTACTAGATCTCTGTGAACGCTTCGCTCTAGCCGACATAGATACTTCGAATATCTAAAAGCGACAAAACTCACTCATGTTATAGGCCAAATATTTGGCCTATTTTTTAAAACTTAAAGAGTAAAACTTGATAAAAACCATAAAATATGGTAAAATATATACATGTCACAATCTAAACTTCTTCAATATCTCAAACAGTTATATAAAGAACAGCGTGAACTTACTATTCTAGAGGTCACTTATCTCATAATCGCCGTCCTCTCCTTTTTGGTTGCCGCCGTCATTGCCTTACTAAATCAATCTCTTGGCGTCGCACTTCTTATTATTCCATTTGTCTCCTTTTTAGCTTTATCTGCCAATATGATTGTTTGGGCACTTGTCCGTATGTTCCTAGACGAATCTACTAAAAATGATCATAAAAAATCAGAAGTTTCCAAAGGTGAAGACGAAAAAATAGGAGAATCTGTTAAAAATAAACGTTCCAAGGTAACCTCAAAAAAATAGCCAAAACTAACAAGAGAAAGTTGACTAAAGAATATATAAGAATTTCTCGCATATAATCCCACAATTTATAAAAATAGAGCAACGCTCTGTTTTTTATTTCATGCTACAATAACCATATACGCTATATAAATAATTCATTGTTATAAAGAGGGATTCCATGCCAAGCCTATCACCGAATCAACTTAATCATAACGAGATAACGGACCAAGAAAACAATATCAATACAACTGAACAAAAGACTCAGCATCTCTCTCGCCTTCAAAACGAAATCGGATCCAAAGTTCTCTCTCTTGTTAACTTCGAATCTAAACATAAAGAGATTGTCGAATCCTCCTTCAATAAAGCCCGCCAAAACAAAGAAAAACTCCCAGGTAAAAACAATGAACGTAGAAACTTCGCCTATCTCTCTCGCCTAGATCGCATGATCGAAAAACATGGTGATAAAGTTGAACAAAAACTCTGGGCAGCCTCTGCCGAAAATCTCGTCATGGACTATGAAGACATCCCAGACGCCTATTGGAAACAACAAGAACAGATCCTAAGAGACAACGGTCAAGGCAGAGAATTAAGTAGATATGAAAAAGAATATCTCACAGAGGACATCATTAACAAACAACGTAAATCTATCAATACCTGGTCTAACTACTTAGGTGATAAAGATTGTCCTTATCCCACCTGGTTCAAAGTATATGCCTTTGATGGTGCTTCTAAAATGGGGTTCATCAATAAAGAAACCAGAGAGTTTGAGAAACGCGATAAAACTACCGTTGCAAGTTTCCCAACCCTTAACCCTGAAGTCTTAGCTAAGGTCTATCGCAATATTAACGAGTTTTATGCTGTAAATAAAGAAGACTGGTTAGCGCAACATCCAGATGACGAAAAACTAGTTTCTCTAATTAAATCTGGTAACTTCCCAAAACTCTACGCTAAAGAACTCTTTGATACTAAGACCATCATCAAAACCCCCGAGAAATCAGAAGACATTGAAGGTGATTGGTTCACATATCAACTTGGCGATGAAGATGAACTTGCTAAAACCGCTGAAGGGACTGGTTGGTGTATTGCTGATCCAAACGTTGCCCATAGCTATCTTTCTTATAGTAATTATACTGGCAATGAAAATGATTGGGGAGATGATGAAGATTGGGAAGATGATGAAGATTGGGAAGATGATGAAGACTGGGAAGATGAGGATGAAGATTGGAAGGAAGAAGAAGACAATAATGGTTTGGAAGAAGATGAAAATAATCTAGAAGAAAATAAAAATAATCCAGAAGAAGATAATCAAAGTGACCCTAAAGCCAAGTTCATTGTCTTTAAACTAAAAGCTCCAAATTCCCCAGATGGTTATTCCACTAATGGCGTTGCCTCCATTCGTCTTGATCCAGATGGCAAAGTTACTGAAGTTTCAGGATTAAACGAGGGGCAGGCCATTGAAGATTCTTTGATCCCCACTGTAAAAGAAAAAGTCTTGTCTTTGCCAGGCGGCAAAGAGTTCCTTCAGAAATTCGAAGATAAACAAACTCTCATTACATTAGATCATAAAATGCAAAATGGTGAAGACTTAACCAAAGAAGAACTTAGCTTCCTCTATGAGATAGATCGCCCAATTGCTACTCTAGACACCTACAATAGTAAAGATCCTAGAATAACAGAGTTAAAAGAAAAGTATGGCATAGAATACGCTCTAGAAAAAGGGATAGATGTTAACGAATTAGTTCCAAGCCTAAACCCAGACGATATTGCAAAAAATCTAGACTACCTCCTCGAGCAAGGTGCAAATATTAATGTCGACGAATTAGTTTCGAGCCTAGACCCAGAAGATATCGCCGATAATCTAGAGCCCCTCCTCAAGAATGGTGCAAATGTTAATAATATCATAAATAATATGGCGTCTTACGATATCATAGCAAACCTAGACTATCTCCTCGAACATGGTGCAGATATTAATAATATCGAAAATAACATAGATTCAGACGATACCTCCGATAACCTAGATTATCTCCTCGAACATGGTGCAGATATTAATAACATCCTGGATAACATGGATTCAGACGATATCGCCTATAATCGGGATTTCCTCCTCGAACACGGTGTAGATATTAATGATATCGTAAATCACATGGACTCAGACGATATTAAAAAAAGACTAGATTATTTTCTTGAACATGGTGCGGATATTAATAACATCGTAAATCACATGGGCTCAGACGATATCGCCTATGATCCAGATTATCTCCTCAAACACGGCGCAGATATTGATAATATCGTAAATCACATATATCCAGAAGATATCGAAAAAAGACTAGATTATCTTCTTGAACACGGTGCAGATATTGATAATATCGTAAATCACATGTATCCAGAAGATATCGAAAAAAGACTAGATTATCTCCTTGAACACGGCGCAGGAATTGATGTCAACAAATTAGTCTCAGATTTAGACTTTCTTCGTATCGCAGATAGCCTAGATACCCTTCTCAGGAATGGCGCAGATGTTGATAACGTAATAAAAAGACTAGACGAAAAAGGCATTAAAGATAACATAGATCTCCTCCGAAAATACGGCGCAAATCTCGATGCTTATTAAGGGAAACACTTAAAACTCAAATTTTGACATATTTGTTAATCCTACAGATTATGTAAATCCTAACAAAAAACCAGAAATTGACGAATTTCACGACAAGTAGTATAATATTACAAGAGTTTCAAGCGGAATCCCATTGCTGTAAAGGAGGACGCTACGAAGTTGAGAGACTTCAAACCGAAAAGGTAAACTATAAATCGATTTAATATAAGAGGATAAAATGCCAACAATCAATCAATTGATTAGGAAACCACGTAAAGTGGCTGCAAGAAAGTCTAAGTCACCAGCTCTTGGTAGTATTGTCAATACTCTTAAGACTCGTTACTACGACCAGCCAGCTCCATTAAAGCGTGGTGTTTGTATCAAAGTCACCACTAAAACTCCAAAGAAACCAAACTCAGCTCTTCGTAAAGTAGCTCGTGTTCGCCTTACTAACGGTCAAGAAGTTTGGGCCTACATCGGTGGTGAAGGTCACAACCTACAGGAGCACGCTGTTGTTCTCGTTCGTGGTGGTCGTGTGCCTGATCTTCCAGGTGTCCGCTATCACATCGTCCGTGGTACCCTCGATCTTCAGGGTGTTAATGGTCGCAAACAGGGTCGCTCAAAATACGGCGCCAAGAAGGAGGGTAAGTAATTATGCCACGTAAAACTACTAAATCACTTGAACGTAAAGTTAATCCAGACCGCCGCTACCAGTCCATTCTTGTTCAGCGTTTGATTAACAAATCCATGCTTAATGGTAAGAAACAAGTTGCTGAACGTGCAGTCTACTCTGCAATTGAAGGTGCAGCAAAGAAGCTTGGCTCAGAGAATCCAGTAGAAGTTCTTGAAAAAGCTATTGCCAATGTTTCTCCAGATTTTGAAGTTAAATCCCGCCGTGTTGGTGGTGCTAACTACCAAATTCCATTCCCAATTTCCGGCCACCGTCAGATGCACTTTGCCTTCTCATGGCTCGTTGTCTCTGCGCGTGCTCGTAAGGGTATGCCATACGAACGTCGTCTTGAAGCCGAAATCGTCGATGCTTATAATGCAACCGGCGCTGCCTTTAAGAAGAAGGAAGATACACACCGCATGGCTGAAGCCAACCGTGCTTTCGCACACTTTGCTCGCGGCTAATCAAGAGTTTTCTAAAAACACCACTTCGGTGGTGTTTTTTTATTGAAAAGTTCCCATTTAACATAGATTATTCTCATACTAAATCCCCTTAAGCCTAAGCTGATATGCTATAATAATCTAAAATAAGGAGGTAAAATGATAAAACTTGCAATTAACGGCTTCGGTCGCATCGGTCGTAATGCCTTCAAGATTGCTTTTGAGCGTCGTGACGTCAAAGTTGTTGCCATCAACGACTTAACAGATACCAAGACGCTAGCTCATTTGTTAAAACACGATTCAAGCTACGGTACTTATGACCGCGATGTTAAATTTGACGAAGAGAACCTTATTGTTGACGGCGAAAAAATCCGCGTCTATGCAGAGAAAGAACCAAAAAATCTTCCATGGAAAGATCATCGTGTTGATGTTGTGATTGAATCGACAGGCTTTTTCACAGATCCAGCTAAGGCTGCCGCCCACCTTGAGGCTGGCGCTCAGAAGGTGGTCATTTCCGCTCCAGCCAAAGGTGAAGGCGCCAAAACCATCGTCATTGGCGTTAATGAAGATACTGTGACGGAAGATGATAAGATTATATCCAACGCATCATGTACCACCAACTGTATTGCTCCAGTTATGAAGGTACTTGAAGATAACTTTGGTATCGAAAAAGCTCTTATGACTACCGTGCATTCCTATACTGCTTCTCAGCGTATCTTGGATGCTCCTGCTAAGGATCTTCGTGAGGCTCGCGCAGCTGCCGAGAATATCGTCCCTACTTCAACTGGTGCTTCCAAAGCCGCAGCTCTCACCATTCCTGCCCTCAAAGGTAAATTTGACGGCCTTTCGATTCGTGTTCCAACCCCAGTTGTCTCTCTTGCCGATATTACTGCAGTCCTAAAGAAAGACACTACCATAGAAGAACTTCAGGAAGTCTTTAAAAATGCTGCCAAAGAACCATTTTATGAAGGTATCCTTGGTGTCTCTGACGAGCCTCTTGTTTCGATCGACTATCGTGGCAATTCTCACTCCAGCATTGTTGATCTTCCGCTTATTAATGTGGTTGATAAGAACTTAGTAAAAGTGGTTGCTTGGTATGATAATGAATGGGGCTATTCAAACCGTCTCGTAGAGCTAGCCGCCGATTTTGGGAAAAACTAATATGCCAAGAATTTTTATCGGTTCCGACCACCGTGGCTTTGTCGCCAAACAACATATTCTAGCCACTTTAGCAAACTCCGAATGGAAAGATAGCTATGAAATTGTCGATCTTGGCCCAGAAACTATTCGCCCAGACGATGATTTTAACGATTATGCCATCGCAGTCTCACGCGCCGTCAGGGAGACTGCTAATTCTCGCGGCATTCTCATCTGTGGCTCAGCCCACGGTATTGCCATCCAGGCCAATCGTTTTAAGGGAATACGTGCCATCTGTGGCTATACTCCAGAGTTAGTTCGTCTTGGTCGACTTCATAATGATGCTAATGTCCTCTGTCTTTCTTCTGATTTTATGGATGATGCGAATATTGACCAGGCCATCGATATGTTCCTTCGTGGTAATTTTCTGCCCGAAGAAAGATATATTAGGCGCAACCAACGACTTGATGAGGAATCAATTTATTAATAAAGGAAAACTATGGGTGAGGATGTATATATAGTACCGACAATTCTAACTAATGATCCGCAGGTTTTTGCGGAGCAGTTGCAGGCCTATCCGCAGTTTGCCAAAAGAATTCAGATTGATCTAATGGATGGTACCTTCACGGCCGACAAAAGCCTCCCAGAATCCACAATTGCTGGTCTGCCTCAAGGAGTTTCTTTTGATCTACATTTGATGTCAGCAAGACCAAGTGATCATCTCACCCATCTTCTCCGACTCAAGCCATCACTCTGTATCTTACATGCTGAGGCTAGCGAGGATTTATCCCCATTCTTTAGTGAATTTAAAAAAGCTGGTATTAAAACAGGCTTAGCGCTTTTGCCAGGGACTTATCCCGGTCTAGTTAAGGCCTACATTGAAGCTGTGGATCATGTTCTTATTTTTGCTGGCTCCCTCGGTAAACAAGGCGGCCAAGCAGATCTGTTACAGATGGAAAAAATTAAACTCATTCGTGAAATTAATCCTGTAGTAGAAATTGGCTGGGATGGCGGTGCAAACCTGACCAATGTTCGCGCTCTTGCACACGCTGATCTAAATGTTATTAATGTTGGCTCTGCTATTTCAAAAACACAAGACAAAAAAGCGGCTTATGATCAGCTTGTTGAGGAGTCAAAAAAACGGGGGATCATGTAATGGTCGCTTCAAAATTTTATCGTAAAGTCCACTACAAAGAACAGCCAATCTTTCGTGTCCTTACTATTGGCGCGGCAATGCAACAAATTATACTAGTAGATCATGATGACTTTATTATCAATAAACAAAAAGTCTCCATCGGCGAGAAAGTCGACATCGATCAGATCTATTATCAGCTAGGTGGTAGTGGTGTTAACGCGGCCGTAACGTTTGCTCGTCATGGTCACCAGTCAATTTTAATCAGTAATCTCGGCCAGGATCGCTCGGCAGAAGCTATTAAGGATTTTCTAATCGATGAAAGCGTTGATACGAGTTATCTAAATCAGCTTCCGCTTCAGACTGGTAGTTCTGTTGTTCTGCTGGATTCAAAAACCGCCACCAGGACCACAATGAACTGTCTAGGCGCAGCTAAAACCTCAAATAATTTGGAGCCTCACGATCTTAATTTGGCAAATCCGGATTGGCTGTATCTCACAAC
>QWCO01000855.1_pt1 | contig 12177 bp, 8 predicted proteins | sample 1972611 | NCBI WGS metagenome assembly QWCO01 (sample SAMN09866706, study PRJNA288562) | Human oral metagenome isolate term1_saliva, whole genome shotgun sequencing... | reverse complement strand
AAACATGCAGATCCACCTCGTTTGCGCCGAAAAGGACGCCGAACGCATCAGCGAACTCCTCGGTGAGCTCATCGAAGTGGGACACGAGGAGAAAATCGAAAGCGAACAGTACGTCAGCCGCCGACTTGTCGTGACGCGACCCGAAATCAACGGCAAAAGCTTCGCGCAGCTCCACGTCTCCTCGCTCTACAACGTCAACGTCACCCGCGTCACCCGCCACGGCATGGACCTCTTCGCCGCACGCGACCTCCGTTTGCAGGTCGGCGACCGCATTTTGGTCACCGGCACGGAGAAAAACATTGAGCGCTTCAAAGATGTGGTCGGCGCACAGGTCAAACACCTCGACCACCCCAACGTGGGCGCCATCTTCTTCGGCATCCTCATCGGTATCATCGTGGGGCAGATCCCCATCCCCATTCCCGGCATCACCGTGCCCGTCAAACTCGGACTGGCCGGCGGACCGCTCGTCGTCGCCATCCTCATCGGCGCCGTGGGCTACCGCTATAAGATCAACACCTACGTTTCCACCTCGGCCAACCTCCTCTTGCGCGAAGTCGGACTCGTGCTCTTCCTCAGCAGTGTGGGCATCCAGGCCGGCGCCTCGTTCTGGAACACCATCACCCAGGGCGACGGCGTGCACTACGTCTGGATGGGCTTCCTCATCACCACCGTGCCCATTCTGCTGGTCGGCGTCTTTGCGCGGCTGAAGATGAAGCTCAACTACTTCACCCTCATGGGACTCATTGCCGGCTCCAACACCGACCCGCCCGCCCTCGCATTTGCCAATGCCACCGCGGGCAACAACGCCCCGGCTGTGGGCTATTCCACGGTCTATCCCCTGGCCATGTTCATGCGCATCCTCTTGGCGCAACTCGTCCTCTCCGTCTTCTTGGGCTGAGGCTTCTGAAACATGAGGAAAACCGGTCTTTTCCGACCGCTTAGCAACCCAAAACGAGCACCGCTCCCCAAGGAACGGTGCTCGTTTTTTTGTGTTTTCGGAAGAAAGGTCCCATTGCAGCGGTGGCCATGCGGAGGGAATGGCGTGCAGCCGGGCGGGACGTGGCACAGGTGCGGGAAGGCGCGGAGACAAGTCCGCAGAGAGTAGGAGCGGCGTGGGCACCTTGTGGAGGAAATGTGGGTGCGGCTCGAGATAGAGAAGGGGGGGCGAGAAAGCGGCAGAGCACCTTGTGGAAAAAACGCGGGTGCAGCTCGAGAGGGGAGTGGGGTGGTGGGGAGTGACGTGGACAGCTTGCGGAAATGAACGGCAAGTTCGCCCCGAGGCATCCCAAGCGCGGCATCAAGATCGCGAGCGAGCGGCACAATCGGCGCAGATGCCACGCACCACATAGCCCGCCGTGTGAATCACAAAGCCATCGGGAAGCTGAGGGATGGGAATCGGCACATCGGGCAAGCAGAGCGTGCGGTGACAACGCTCGCAAACGAAATGAAGGTGCAGGTCTGCCGGATCGTCGGCCGAGGTTTCGCCACAATGGCACGAGTCCGGACAGAGCGCATACTTCAACTGTCCCGTGCCATCCTCCACATGGTGCACCAAATGGTGCTCGGCAAAGGTGGAAAGTGCGCGAAACACCGTGCTGCGCTCCATCGTGCCCAACCGCGCCTCGCAGTCGGCCAACGAAAGGGCGCAACCGGCCGCCTCCAATGCGCGCAGCACCAGCAGACGCGCCGCAGTGGGACGAATGCCGCGGTGCAAGAGTTTTTCTTCTTCGGGAGTGGTCATAGGTGACAAAGGGAAAGAAAGGGGTGGAACGTCTCGGCACGCGCTGCCGGCCGCCGGAGGGCGCTGCGCCGCACGCCGAGACGATGAGCGCAAAGTTACGATTTTTCTGCCGATTCGCTGCGCATTTCGGCCTCGCAATCCGCCGGTTGCGCCGCCCCCGCGGGGAAGCGCGCCAACAGCACCACGGCCACGCAGAGCAGCACCACGCCCGTGTCGGCAAACACCGCTGCCCACATGCCCGCCAGGCCGAAGGCCGAGAGCACTAGCACCGCGAGTTTGATGCCCACGGCCAGCGCCACGTTGGTCCACACCAGGCGGCGCGTGCGGCGTGCGATGCGCAGCGCTTCGGGCACGCGCCGCAGATCGTCGGTGGCCAGCACCGCATCGGCGGTGTCCACGGCGGCGTCCGTTCCCTCGGCTCCCATAGCCAATCCCACGTGGGCGCGCGCCAGCACCGGGGCGTCGTTCACCCCGTCGCCCACATAGGCCGTGTGCCTTCCCGCGGCGATGAGTCCTTCGAGTGCCGTGAGTTTGTCGGCCGGCAGGAGAGCGCCGTGCCATTCGTCGAGACGAATTTCGCGCGCCAGGGCTTCCACCTTCGCACGCTCGTCGCCCGAGAGCACCACCGTGCGGATGCCCATGCGGTGCAGGGCCTCGACCGCCGGCGCGGCCGAGGAGCGCGTGCGGTCGTTGGCTACTGTGAAAGCACCCGCCGTACCGCTGTCCACGCCGTCGGCCACCGTCACCGTGCCGTGCGTGAGGGTGCCCGTTTTGTCGAACACCACCGTGTCGATGTCCGCCGCGCGGTCCAGATGCAGGCTGCCTTTGAAGAGGATGCCGCGCCGAGAGGCCACGCCGATGCCGCGGAAATAGCTCAGCGGCACGCTCAGCACCAAGGCGCAGGGGCAGGAAGCCACCAGAAACACCAGTGCGCGATACCACCATTGCGGTGCGGCGATGCCCCAGTCCGGGCGCACGGCCGCCAGCACCGTGGGCACGGCGGCGAGCAGGGCGGCCAGCGTCACCACCACGGGCGTGTAGACGCGGGCGATGCGCGTCATCATTTGTTCGGCGGGGGCTTTGCGTTCGGCTGCCTCTTCCACCAGGTGCATGATGCGCGAAAGGGCATCTTCGCCGTAGGGTTTCGTCACGCGGATGCGGGCTGCGCGGTCGAGCGCGATGACCCCGGCCGCCAACTCGTCGCCGGCTGCGAAGGTGCGCGGTGCACTCTCGCCCGTGAGGGCCGATGTGTCGGCACGCAGCGAGGGGGTGAGCAGCAGCCCGTCGAGGGGCACCCGCGCGCCGCGGGCAATGTGTAGCACGGTGCCGGGCACCACGGTGGTCGGGTCGACCTCGTGCAGCGAATCGTCGTGCTCGTCCACCGCCGTGCAGTGATCGGGCCGCAGCGCCGCCACCGAAGCGATGTCGGCGCGGGCACGCCCGACGGCCATGCCCTGAAGGGTTTCGCCCACCAGGTAGAAAAGCATCACGCCCACGGCCTCCGGGCAGTCGCCGAGGGCGAGCGCGCCCACCGTGGCCAGGAGCATGAGGGTGAACTCGTTGAACCAGCTGCCGCCGCGCACCGATTCCCATGCCTCGCGCCACACGCCGACCGACACACACACGTAGGCCGGCACGTAGAGCAGGCGCTCCCACGGAGCGAGGGCGGGCACAGCGTGCAGGAGGCCCCAGGCGGAGAGGGCGAGGGCCAAACCCACAGCAGGGCGCACCCATTGGCGCCATCCGTCTTCGGGCTCGTGATCTTGATCGGCCCCGCGGCCGGCATGCCCGCAGCAGGTGCAGCCGCACGTAGGGGCGGTGTGGGGGTGCGCAGGGCGCGTGGCCGCTGCGTTCTCCCCGCCGCAGCAGGTGCCGTGCGGTGCGGACGAAGAAAGCGGGGCGTTATGGGCGAAAAACGGGGAGATGCTGAACGAAAACGCGCGACTTTCGAGCAGAAACGGCGCGTGATCGGTCGGCAAGGTGGCCACGCGGTGGGCAAGGCGCCGGCCGCCGGCCGAAAAGGACGAGAGGGGGAGGAGAGAGGACATGGACAAGGGGAGTAAAACCGCGGATGAGGCCGTGAGGCGCCGCGGGGAGTTCTATATAATAAGGCGTGTCGTCGTCGCTTGGGTGCGCGAAAAGGGGCACGAGCGAGAGGACGACAATGCAAAAATAGACCTTTCTTCTCGCAATCGGGTTGCAAAGTGACGCACGCCCCGCCGTGATGACCGCCGAAATGGGGAGCGGCGCCGCGTTTTTGTCATCTGTGCTGACAAAATGTCGCACTCCGCGGCGTCGATCTCCCTTGGCAAGGTCTTTGCATTCCACAAGGACAAATTCGAAACATCAAAAGAACGACAACAATGACTATCAAACCGCTTGCAGATCGCGTGCTTGTCAAGCCCGCACCGGCCGAGGAAAAAACCGTCGGCGGCATCATCATTCCCGACACCGCACAGGAAAAGCCCAGCCGCGGCGCGGTGGTGGCCGTGGGTCAAGGCACGAAGGACGAAACCATGGTGCTCAAAGCCGGAGACAATGTGCTCTACGGTAAATATGCCGGCACCGAAGTGGAAATAGACGGCGAAAAGTTGCTCATCATGCGACAGAGCGACGTCTTGGCCGTGGTGGAATAAGACCACCCGAGCCGTTTGGCTTCGCCCTCAAAGCGATTTTTTCAATTCTTTTCCGCGTGGAACGGTGTGCGCCTCACCGCCCGCCGACACGCCAACCCCTTTCTTAATTAGCAACAGATCATGGCAAAAGATATTAAGTACAACGTAGATGCTCGCGAACTCCTGCGCCAAGGCGCCGACGCCCTGGCCGACGCCGTTAAAGTCACGCTCGGACCGAAAGGCCGCAACGTGGTGATCGATAAGAAGTTTGGTGCGCCCCGCATCACCAAGGACGGTGTGAGCGTGGCCAAGGAGATCGAACTCGAAGACTCCTTCCAAAACGCCGGTGCTCAGCTCGTGAAGAGCGTGGCCTCCAAGACGGGCGACGATGCGGGCGACGGTACGACGACGGCCACCGTGCTCACGCAAGCCATCCTCACCGAAGGCATGAAAAACGTGGCTGCCGGTGCCAATCCCCTCGACCTCAAACGCGGTATCGACAAGGCGGTGAGTGCCGTGGTGGCACACATCCAGTCGCAGGCCGAACAGGTGGGCGACAACTACGACAAGATCGAACAGGTGGCCACCATTTCGGCCAACAACGACGCCGAAATCGGTAAACTCATCGCCGACGGCATGCGCGCTGTCACGGCCAATGGCGTGATCACCATCGAAGATGCCAAGGGACGCGACACGGTGCTCAAAACTGTCGAGGGTATGCAGTTCGACCGCGGTTATCTTTCGGCTTACTTCGTGACCGACGCCGAAAAGATGCACTGCGAGATGGAGAACCCCTACATCTTGATCTACGACAAGAAGATTTCCAACCTCAAAGACTTCCTCCCCATCCTCGAACCTGCCGTGCAGAGCGGACGCCCCCTCTTGGTGATCGCCGAAGACGTGGACAGCGAAGCACTGACCACCCTCGTGGTGAACCGCCTGCGCACGCAGCTGAAGATTTGTGCCGTGAAGGCGCCCGGATTCGGCGACCGTCGCAAGGCCATGCTCGAGGACATCGCCGTGCTCACCGGCGGCGTGGTGATCAGCGAGGACAAGGGACTCAAACTCGAGCAAGCTACGCTCGACATGCTCGGCACCGCTGAGAAAGTCACCGTGACGAAGGACAATACCACCATCGTCGACGGCGCAGGTAAGAAAGAAAACATTGCCGAGCGCGTGCAGCAGATCAAAAACGAGATCAAAAACTCGACTTCTGACTACGACAAGGAGAAACTCCAGGAACGTCTCGGCAAACTCTCGGGCGGCGTGTGCGTGCTCGAGGTCGGTGCAGCCAGTGAGACCGAACAGAAGGAGAAGAAAGACCGCTGCGACGACGCACTTTGTGCCACACGCGCCGCTGTCGAAGAGGGCATCGTGACAGGAGGTGGCGTGGCTTACATCCGCGCCCAGCAGGCTCTGGCCGACGTGAAGGGCGACAACGCCGACGAACAGACGGGTATCGCCATCATTCGCCGCGCCATCGAAGAACCCCTCCGCCAAATCTGCCGCAATGCCGGCGTGGAAGGCGCAGTGATTGTGAACAAGGTGCGCGAAGGCGAGGGCGATTTTGGCTACAACGCCAAGAACGACACGTTTGTCAACCTCCGCGAAGCCGGCGTTGTGGATCCCGCCAAGGTGACCCGCGTGGCGCTCGAAAATGCAGCCTCTGTGGCCGGCATGTTCCTCACCACTGAGTGCGTGATCTGCGACAAAAAAGAAGACAAGCCCGAGATGCCGATGGGCGCCCCCGGTATGGGCGGCATGGGCGGCATGATGTAAGCCGCAAGCCTGCGACTCATCTCTTATATAGTACTGAATAAGACACTCCGTCATTCTATTTTTTTTCTTGCACTGCGGCGTTCCTCCTCCCGAGGGACGCCGCTTTTGCGTGCGGCACATGGCAAATTGAAAAATAAATGTCCGAGAAAAATTGTTTATCTGACGGGAAAATACTATTTTTGCCACACGAGCATGACAGTGTTCGCGTGTATCGCCTGCATTTTGCCAGGTAAGCCTGCCACACTTCTCGCTTTTTCGGCGCCTCCGCGCTCCTGGCGAAGGAAAGTGCCCGCCAAACATGAATTTTATTCAAATCTTTACCTTATCTATTCCTCACTACATGAGAAGATTGCTTTCACTTTTCGTTCTCCTCACCCTGACTTGGGTGGCGGCGGGCGCGCAGAAGTTGGAGCCCGTGTTCAGTACGGAAGCCGCACCCCAATATGTGCGCATCCAGTTCAAGACGGGCGAGGCTTTCCTGCAAGACAATGGCGACGGACAGCCGATGCGCACCGCCTTGTTCGCCAAAAACGGACAGACTTTCGCGCTGATCGGCAATAAAGATGCCTTTGTGCTCCGTTCGGACAAGGGCAATTACGTCACGATGGCGGCCGACAATACGCACATCGGTGCGACGGCCGACAAGTCTAAAGCCATCCAACTCGCCCTCATCGCCAGCCCGGGACACGACGGATGCTACGAAATCACCAAAAGCAACGAAAAAAACAAGGGAATCAACCAGTGGGGCGGTGCCGGCGCGGGCAAAGAACTCGGATTCTGGAACGCAGGCGACCCGAACAACCCGCTCTATTTCGTCGATCCTTCCTTCCAACCGCCGGTGACCTACTCGGCCTATCGCCAACAGCTCCCGCAAAACGGACGCTGGGAGTATCCTTTCACCCAAATCGCGGCCTTCACCCCCGAAAGCCGCCACACCCTGTGGTACAAGAAACCGGCTATGGGCGTGTCGAACCCCTGGATGGAGTATTCCCTCCCCATCGGTAACGGTTCGTTGGGCGCCAGCCTCTTCGGTGGCGTGATGAACGACGAAATTCAGTTCAACGAAAAGACGCTCTGGGCCGGTGGTCCGAACGACATCAACACGCGCGGCGGCGACGGCCCCAACAGTGGCTTCGGTTGCTTCCTGAACTTCGGCGGTGTCTTCGTGAAAAACCTCAACACCGACGCCTTCGACGGAACGGCCAACAAGAAAGTGCTCAACTATGTGCGCTATCTCGACATCGATAAGGGCATCGGCGGGGTGAACTTTGCCGACAAAGACGGCACGCTCTACACCCGTCGTTACTTTGCCTCCGCCCCCGACGGCGTAGTGGCCGCACGCTACACGGCACAAGGCGCCAATAAGCTCCATCTCTGCTTCTCGCTCGTGCCCGGCGACGAGTTGCACGCCGACAATGCGACGTATGCCGCAGACGGCACCGGGACGTTCAACGGTAAACTCCAAACCGTCTATCACAACGCCCTGATGAAGGTGATTCCCGTGGGCGGTACGCTCCGCGCCACGGCAGATGGCATCGAAGTGGACGGCGCTTCCGAAGTGATTCTCCTCCTTTGTGGTGGAACGAGCTTCGACAGTTCGGTGCCGGCCCGCACTTCCGGCGACGCCGCCCAGCTCGCCGACCGCGTGAAAGGCATCGTCGACGCAGCGGCTGCCAAGTCGTGGGACGAACTCCTCAATGCGCACGTGGCAAACTTCACTTCTTTCATGGGACGTGTGGACTTCCAGATCACACCCAACCCTTCGAAAAAGAATACCGAGGATCTTGTGAAGTTCTATAGCGGATCTCAGAACAATAAAAACTCGGCCGATGGACTCTTCCTCGAGGAGCTTTACTTCCACTACGGACGCTATCTCGAAATTTCCTCCAGCCGCGGTGCACAACATGTGCCCAACAACCTGCAAGGTATCTGGAACAACAGCGCACATGCGCCTTGGAATTCCGACGTGCACACCAATATCAATGTGCAAATGAACTATTGGCCCGCCGAACAAACCAATCTCAGCGAGTGCCACGTGCCTTTCCTCGACTTTATCATCGACAATTCCACCTCGGCCGCCTGGCGCAAAGCCGCACAACGCTCCGGACAGACGAAAGGATGGACCGTCTTCACCGAAAGTAGCATCTTCGGCGGCATGTCTACCTGGGGATCGCAATACTGCGTGGCCAATGCCTGGTATTGCACCCACCTTTGGGACCACTATCGCTACACACTCGACAAAGAATACCTCAAACGTGCCTTCCCTGCCATGTGGAGTTCGGCCGAATTCTGGATGCAACGCCTCAAAAAAGACACGCGTGTGAAGGACGGCACGTGGGTTTGCCCCAACGAATGGTCGCCTGAACACGGTCCCACCGAGGATGGTGTGGCACATGCTCAGCAATTGGTGCGCGCTAACCTGCAGATTTGCCGTGACGCCATCAACGAATTGAGCGCAGCCGAGCTGGGACTCACGCCTGCCGACGTGGAGCAACTCGACAATTACCTCGATCATATCGATACCGGTCTCCACACCGAAGCCTACGACGGCACGACGTGGAAGCAACAGGCCGACCAACGCAACATCAAGAAGGGAGATCTCCTGCTCCGTGAGTGGAAGTATTCGAACTTCACCAGCGGACAAGGCCCCAACCACCGCCACATGAGCCACCTCATGTGCCTCTTCCCGCTCAACCAAGTGCGTCCCGGCGACGGAGGTTACTACGATGCTGCCGTACGCTCGCTCCGTTTCCGCGGCGATGTGGCCACCGGTTGGTCGATGGGCTGGAAGGCAAATCTCTGGGCACGCGCCAAAGACGGCGACCATGCCCGTGTGATCCTCAACAACGCCCTGCGTCACTCCACCACCTACGGCGTAGACGAAGGACAAGGTGGTATCTATTACAACCTTTACGACTCGCATGCTCCCTTCCAAATCGATGGTAACTTCGGAATGTGCTCGGGTATTGCACAAATGTTGCTCCAAAGTCAGGACAACATCATCGAGATCCTGCCCGCGCTTCCCTCCGTTTGGAAGAATGGTCACGTCACGGGGCTGAAAGCCGTGGGTAACTTCACCGTAGACATCACTTGGGTGAACGGAAAGCCCACCGCGACGCGCATCGTCAGCCACAAAGGTGCACCCCTCGTGGTGAAATCCGACAAAGACCTCACCACGGTCTATGTTCACGTCGGCCAGAAAAATCTGGAAGTGGTGCCCACTGCCACGCAAGGTGCCTACGAACTGAAGGATGTGCCCGCCGGTGCCACGGTGGAAATCGAATTTACGAAACCTGCCGGCCTCGGTGCGCTGAAAGCCGCCGCCCCCGCCGCATCGAAAGCGGTCTATGATCTCAGCGGTCGCCGTGTCAGCGAATCGGCACACGGACTGCAGATCGTCGGTGGACACAAAGTGTTGCGTTAATTCGCACAGCAGCTCAAAAGGCATACGGGAGCCACACGGTATCTCGTATGCCTTTTTGTTTTTCCTCCGCCCGGCCCTTCGCCCGTCCCCGAGGCGTAGTACTGTCGGCCCATCTCCGTTCGGTTGACTCCCGCCGCCCGAACCTCCCTTCCTCCTATCATCTCTTTCATCGCATGATCAAACCCTACCTCCTCGCCTTCGCCCTGCTGCTCCCGCTCGGTGCCGCGGCGCAATCCGACTATCCCCTGCACTTCGACAAGAATGCGCCCGCTGTTTCCGCCGACCGTCCTTTGCGCGGCGTCACCTTTACCACCTCGGCCGGCGCCCGTCGGCTCACCATCGCTAACCCCGCCCCCTACACCGACCTCACAGCCGAAACCCTCACCGCACGTCCCGGCGATCGCGTCGAGGTGCGCTTCGATTACGGCAACAATGGCGCCACGTGGATGCACGGATACGTCTTCGTAGACCGCGACAGTGACGGCAACTTCACCAGCAACGGCGACCTCCTCGCCTATTCCTACTATCAAGGTCAGGACATGACCGGCCGCACCATCGCGCCCAACGTCCAAGGTTACGGCAGCGCACTCAATCCCCCCGCGTTTCGCCTGCCCGCCAACCTCGCGCCCGGCCGCTACCGCCTGCGTTTCAAAGTCGACTGGGACAATGTGGATCCCGCCGGCTCACTCGGATCGGAAAACAGCGCCAAGGGCAAAAACGGCATCCTCACCAATCGCGGCGCCATCGTCGACACCTGGCTCGAGGTCAAGGGCAAAGCCTACGCCGAATCCCGCCTGAGTCTCGATACACGCAACGCCAATCTCTATGCACCCGACGGCGCGCTGCCCCTCACCGTGGCTTCCGACGAAGCCCTCGCCCTCCGCGTCGTCATCCCCGATGCCGGTTATGAACTCGAGCGCTTCGCCGTGCGCCACGGCCGCGAACTCGACGGCCCCTCCACCGTGGGCGGCACGCCGCAGTGGACCGAAACCGAGTTCACCCCCACCGCCGACGGCCGAATCACCCTTCCCGCCGCAGTCATGCAGGGCGACGTGCGCATCATCGCCCACTATGTGCCCGGCCAAAACGCAAAATATTTGCCCGCCTTCGCCGACGAGTTCGATGCCCCCGACGGTTCGCAGCCCAACGCCAACATCTGGTCGCGCACCGTCCGCCGCAATCCCACCTGGGCCCGCTTCCACTCCGATTCGCCCCTCACGGTCTTCGTGCAGAACGGAGAATTGGTGTGCCGCGCCATGGCCACGCCCGATTCCCTCAAGGCAAAGGGCGAACAAAAGGACTTCATCACCGGTGGAGTGCGAAGTGAAGGCCGCTACTCCTTCCGCTACGGTCGAGCCGAGGCGCGTATCTTCACCACCCCCCACAGTGGCAACTTCCCCGCCTTCTGGATGATGCCTGCCAAAAGCAAAAAAGGTTGGCCGCACGAGGGAGAAATCGACATTTGGGAGCAGATCAACAACGAAAACAAGGCCTATCACACCCTGCACTCCAATTGGACGTTCAACCTCAAGCACAAAAACGACCCGATGTCGCACTTTGCGATGGGCGACATCGACTATTCGCGCTACCACACCTTCGCCGTCGAGTGGACACCGACCCAAATCACATGGAGCGTCGACGGAAAAGTGGCCGGCACCGCGGTGAAGAGCACCAACGCCGATGCCTTGGCCAACGGGCAGTGGCCTTACACCGAACCCTTCTATCTCATCCTCAACCAGAGCGTGGGCGACGGCAGTTGGGCGGCAGGTCCCGACATGAACTTCCGCTACGAAACGCGTTTCGACTGGGTGCGCGTCTACCAAACGCGTGAGCAAAACCCCCTCGTGGGCATCGAAGCCGTGAAACTGGGCGACGAAACGCAAAAACAAGGGGGATTTGCCGGAAAGACAGCCGATTTTTCCGCAAAAGCCGCCGACAATTTCGATCTCACCGGCCGCAAAGCCCCGAAAGGCACCCCCGGCGTGCAAATTCAAGGCGGCCACAAGGTCATGGTGGGACAATAGCACGACCACATCAGCCATTTTGACCCAAAAAGTGCCGAATGCGCGTGCCAAAAGCGCCATTTATCCAAAGCTTCTTCTTTTATATTGTGTCTGAGCTCCTTTTTTTCCTTAAAAACATTGGGTGGCTCTCTGAAAAGGCTTACCTTTGCAACGAGTAATAGTAGAAAAGTGCAGGACTTTGGACGCGGAACCGAAGAAACTTCGCACCTTCGGCACTATGCATCGCATAATTCAACTCAATAATATAACCACAGTTATGAAATTCAGAACTTTTCTGGTAGCTGCTCTCGCAGCAGTGGCTCTCGGTGCCAACGCACAGAGCTCGGCCAAGTATGATTTCAGCCCTTATTGGACGATCGGTCTTCAGGGTGGCGCGGCTACCACTTACGGTGAGCACCTTAAGTGGTCGAAGCCCATTTCTCCCGCCGCTGCTTTCTCGGTGGGCTATCGTTTCTCGCGTCCCGTAGGCTTGCGTCTCCACGCCAGCGGCTGGGAAGCTAAGAACGGCTGGGATTACAACCACGATCGTATGGACTACTACAAGTGGAACTACGGTCAACTCGGCCTCGACGCTATGCTCGACCTCAACACCAT
>QWCO01000996.1_pt1 | contig 12185 bp, 13 predicted proteins | sample 1972611 | NCBI WGS metagenome assembly QWCO01 (sample SAMN09866706, study PRJNA288562) | Human oral metagenome isolate term1_saliva, whole genome shotgun sequencing... | reverse complement strand
GGTACACCTGGCAAGATTCGAACTTACGACCTTTGGCTCCGCAAGCCAACGCTCTATCCAGCTGAGCTACAGGTGCATATGCTACTTTTCAGTAGCTAACTTTTGAAGTTCTTCCACACTAAGCAGACATTTAAATTTTAGCATATTTTTTAAAATATTGCAAGATTAAAGATTAATTTTTCGAATAATCTGGTCGATTAAATCAAGTTTAACTTCTTCCATCGGTAGGCGAGCGCCAATAATATCTGTGATTTTTTCACCATTTTCCTTTGGGAAGTAAATAATTGTACTGGGCGAAAAGCGTTTTTTAGGCAAAAGAATAATAGCATAAGTATTTGTTTCTTTTCGAATACCAAAAGCTCGAAATTCACCATAGGAATGAAAAGTTTCGCCCATATAAACTCCGTGCGTCGAAAGACTATAAGATATAATTTGAGTGTGGTTTGATTTTCGAAGAGTTAGAATTCCAATGGCTGACACTATAATTAAAGCAAGAAAAGTCCAAGATTGATTCAAAATTGCAAAAAGACAAAATGCTAAAATAATAATTGAAAATATAATATACCAAGATTTATTTTTATCACCGATTATTAAGTCTTGAGCTTGCCAATTAACAATTTCTCGTTCTTCGGCAATATTTTCAGCAGGAGATTGATTATTCTCAACTTCACGAACTTGCGTATATTCTTCTGGGTTAAAAGGTTTAACTTCTTCAAAAACCGGCTCGGTAGATTCTTTAGGGTTTTCAGCCATAAAACTACCTACCTCAGGTGTTCGAAATTGTGATTCAGGCAAACCCGTTACGCGAGGAACGCCATTTCGGTTTTCATTGTCGAAATTCATAATATTTTAATTATAACATAAGCTATTTAAAAATTCAAAAAATCTCCACTAAAATAGAAAATCCTGCCGTTAAGCAGAATTACCTATCACCTATCTTGGCGGAGAAGGAGGGATTCGAACCCTCGATACGTTTTACCGCATGCCGGTTTTCAAGACCGGTGCCTTCAACCACTCGGCCACCTCTCCAAACGAAAACCATTATAACATACTTTTTTTAAAAGCTCAAGTTATTTTTCTTGTTGAAGTAGATAAAATGCCCAAATTCTTCTCGCTCCATTTTTATGCAGGATTTCTGCAATTGAGTTCAGAGTTGCGCCAGTTGTTCGAATATCATCAAGAATCACATAGATTTCATCTTGCGAAAGCCTCTCGCCGATAAATTTATAGGATTTTTTAGCTTGAATTTGACGAGTTTTAAAATCTGCACCTCGTTGTGAAGTTTTTTCAATTTTTTGAACAATTTGTATTTTCTGAACATTAAGCATATCCGAAAGATTTTTCGCCAACATCTCGGTATGATCAAATCCACGCTCACGAATATGACTCGAGAGCGTCGGGACGGGAATTAAAACTATTTTATCACGATTTTTAAGGATAACTTCTTTCGAAAGTAAGAAATCAGCAAAAAGCCGCGCTAAAGGTCGGCAATTTTGTCGCTTGCTCTGAAGTTTAAACTCATCAACCATTTTTTGAAGCTCGCCAGAACGCTCCGACAGATAAAATTCTTTCAAAATCACAGAATTAGGTTTTGAAAGAATTTTTCCAAATCCACAATAGCTTTTAAAGCATTTTTCGCAAATAGGACTACTAAGTTTTCCACAAAAATAACACCTTTCAGGCGCAAAAGAATCTAAAATTATTTCGTATATGCTTTTCTTCATAAAAAATCGTTTCTACCCCTTGATTATACAGCAAAAGTGCGGTATAATAAAGTAAATTAAGCCTATTTAGTAATTAATGTGGAGGAAAAATGGCTAGAAGACAAAATGATGACAGCTTTTTGAATGATGAACTCGAAGCTGCTTTCAACTTTGGTGATGATCTAATGGAAACTTCAAAAGACGAAGCTTTCACAGAATCTGAGCAAATTGAAATGACTGAAGAAGAGAATGAACTTCCAGGTCAGCTCGCTGTTGATGTTTACGAAACAGAAGATAAACTTTTTGTGAAAGCGCGAACTGCAGGTGTAAATAAAAATGACTTAGATGTTTCACTTTCAGACGGAACTTTAACAATTAGCGGTAGCTTAAATCCTGGTGATCAAGAGGGAATTATTGCTCATCATGCTCAAGAATGTTACTGGGGAGAATTTAGTCGAACGTTAACACTTCCAGTTCCAATCAAGGAAGATGAAGTTGAGGCGATGTTGAAAGATGGAATTCTAACAATTAGCTTTACAAAGCTAAAAACTCAAGCAACACGAATTAAAGTTCTATAAATCTAAAAATCTCGAATTAACCGTTCGAGATTTTTATTTTTACATCATATTAAGCCTAATATAAAAGAGACCCTACATAAAAGTCTCTTTTATAGTTTTTACCAATTCTAGTTTTTATTAGTGATTGAACCAATAACAAAATTAACAATAGCGTAAGCTAAGATAGCGATAACAAGACCGATAATAGCATACATAATTGTATTTTTGGCGTTTTGAACGGAACCAGCATCACCGCTCGAAAGGACATATCGTATACCACCGTAAATAAGCATGATCACGCTAAGAATACCGATAATGAAGAGCATAATATTAATTGCTGTTGTGAAAATTGGCGAATCTCCATCAAACAAGCTTGTTGGACCACCATTCTCTTCTTGAACACCTTTAGCACAGCTATCAGCAGACTTCAAACCACCAGTAACTTTACAATCAGCGGCGTAAGCTGGAATTGTTGCAAATGTAGTAGCACCAACAGTGAATATTGTTGCAGCAGCCAATAGAGCCATTTTTACAATATTTTTCATTTTAAAATATATTTCCTTTCTTAAATTATATATACTTAAATTATATCAAATTTTTACTATTTTGCAAGTATTTAAATTATTAGCCGTTTCACGCTGAATAGAATTGAGCGTGAAATTGTATGACTACCGACCGCTTCCTGAAACCGTATTAATAACAAAGTTCACAATTGCATAGGCAAGTATTGCAATAATTAAACCTATAATAGAGTAGATGATCGTATTTTTTGCGCTCGTAAGAGCAGTACTATTCCCAGCTGAAAGAACATATCGAATTCCACCCCAAATAATCATAATAACAGCCATAACACCAATAATGAAAAACATTATATTTACAACATCTTTAGCAATGTCGCCAGCCGAACGAGTGTCTTGTTGGCCAGTTGAATCTGCACCTTGCTTAATTAAATCTGCCGCGCTATTTGCATAAACTTGTTTCTCAAAAAATCCAGCACTGAAGGCAAAAGAGCCAGCTACTGCAAGAATTAATCCAAAAGTTATTAAAATCTTCTTCATATTATTCTCCTTATGTTATTTTAATTATTATTTGAGCTATTTGAACCGCTCGAATTTCGTTCTGAACCATTTTCACCATTTCGGTTTTTACTTTGCGATCCAGTATTATTCGAGCCACTTGAATTATTTGGTTTTGTTGAAGGTTTCGAATTACCACTAGAAGAATTAGAATTACCTGAATTATTGGATTCGCCAAAAGAACTTGAACTTCCAGATGAGGATCCTCCACCAACTCCTTTTCCGCTTGAAGCGTTAATAACGAAATTAACAATTGCATAAGCAAGAATTGCAACCACCAAACCAACAACAGCATAGGTCAACATTGTTTTAGCTTGAGAAATTTTCGAAGGATTGCCAGCTGAAATGATAAATGTTATTCCTGCGTAAATAATCACAATAACCGCAGCTATTCCAACAACCCAAAGAAGAATGGATATTATATTTTTAGCGATACTAGTTGCATCTTTCGAATCTCCAGAACAGACAGCAGTATTTCCAGAGACAACATGCTTACAAGCATTAAATGTTCCAGCACCACCAGTTTTGGCTTTATTATCTTCTGCAAAAGCAGTTGGTGATAATAATATTGATAATATAATACTACTTATTAAAATTATTTTTTTCATTATATTGATCCCGTTAGCAATCCGCCAAGAATTAAGTTAACAATTAGTGCAGCAGAAATAATTACTCCAATACCGACACAAGCATAAATTAGTGCAGATTTAGCCTTAGAAATTGTTCCAGGATTTCCAGTAGCAGTTACAAATGTTAGACCTGCGATAATAATCACAATTACGCAGATAATTCCAGCCCAGATGAAAGCAGTATTAAAAGCATTTTGCATCGAAGTATCGCTAGCTTTGTTTTTATTAGAAGTATCAATTCCGTTTAATACTTTCGATTTATCAAAAGATGCTTCTGCCAAAAATTTATATTCTTTCATTATCCTAAAATCCCTAATACAAACGTTACTATTGTTGAAGCGAGAACTGCGATAACTAACCCAATAATTGCATTGGTTAGTGATTTCTTAGCACTCGCAAGTTTTCCTGGATCACCAACAGCAATCATATATTGATAACCAGCATAAATAATGAATCCCATCGCCGCAACGCCAGCAACCCGAAAGGCCATATCAATAATATTTGCAACCACTGTCCAGACGAACTGCTCTAAAGTAACTTCACCTTTTCCAGATGGTCCAATATTTTTAATTTGGCATCCACCTTCGCCAGTTTTAGTCAATCCACGATACCAAGCAGGGAGACCGAAAAAAGTTTGATTATCGTTACAACCAGCCGCATAAGCATTATTCGAAAAATATAAAACTGGCATAAAAGTTATAAAAATCGCTAGAATAATCTTTTTCATTACAAAATTCCTCCTGGAATAATCCATTCTAAGAACGCCCACATTAAAATATAAGCTACAATACCTATAATTGTATTCATAATCATTGTTTTAGCTTTCGAAACTTGAGCGGCATTATCACGAGCGGTAATATATAGAACACCAGCAAAAACAATTGAGCCAACTGCTGCAATTCCAACACCAGTGGTTACTACAACTAAAACCATATTTAGAATATCTTCAATTTTCCAGTCTGAAGGGAGAATTGCAGTTTTTGCCTCAGCGGGAGCCTCACTGCTTTTACTATTATTGCCATTTGGTGTGGTTAGATTTCCACTCCCATCCTCCACGAGTTCTTCAGCAAAAGCATAATTAGAGCTATAATTCGAAACAAGAACACTCTGAAAAGTTGCAAAAAAACTTGCCAAAATTATCCCAAGTGTAATTATATTTTTTATTTTATTTACCATAATAATTATACTTTAAACCATTTTTAAGGAAAAAGCAAGTGTTTTATTCTAAAAATTCAATTTTAAGGTTGACAAAAGGGTTAAATTATGATAAAATCGGTTCATATGCAAACTTTGGCGAGGTTCAAAAAAGCAAAAACTCAAGATTTTCGAAATGTGTTTTTCATCGCGGTTTTTATAGTAGTCGCAATCTTGGGATTTTTTAATTCGAATATCGCTCTTGCTCTTGACGGGGCAAAATGGACAGATTCTTCAAAAAATGGCATAACATATAACGGAAAAACATATTCGAAAGTTTCTGACACTTCAAAATTCCCAGAATCAATTCGTTCAAAAAAACTTTATACCGAAAATTCTTCAGCAAATGCTGGCGGAAATAAAACAACGGTAATCGCTCTTGATAACGAAAATGATGCTTCAAGCGGAAAAATTTATTCTTTTGACGTAAGCGCTCTTGGAAATGTGAAACAAAACGGAGAAGCGCAAGATGTTAAAGTTGATGGTGTTTCAAAAAATGAAGAAAAATCGCTTTGTAGTGTTGAAGGCGGCGGTGGCTGGATGGTCTGTATGGTCGCTAATACGATTTCGAAATGGATGGACGGAATTTATGACTGGCTACAAGCATTCTTGCGAGTTCAACCACTCTACACATCAAATCAATCTGGTCTTTTTAGAGTCTGGGATTATATGCGAAATGTCGCAAACGTCTTTTTCGTGATTGGATTTGTTTTTGTGATTTATTCGCAAGTAACAGGTTTTGGAATTAGCAATTATGGAATTAAGAAATTATTACCGAAGCTAATTATTGCAGCAATTTTAATAAATATTTCTTATTACATCTGTGCTATTTTGGTTGATATTTCGAATATTTTAGGCGCACAAACTCAAAATCTTTTAATCGGAATTAGAGATAGTATTTTTAATAATGGAGGTGAAAACACAATCAAAACAGCCAATCTTGATTGGTCGAACATGACCGCTGCGGTTTTGAGCGGAACTGGTGTTGTGGCTTATGGAGCTTATACCGTAACAATTGCAACTATGGGAAATGTTGGTGCCGCGGTAATGATGATCCTTGGAGCACTAGTTGCAGTAATTTATTCAGCAGTTGTGGCTTTAGTAATTTTAGCTGCACGACAAGCAATTATTATTGTTTTAGTTTTCTTAGCGCCACTTGCATTTGCAGCAAATATTCTACCAAATACTGAAAAATGGTTCGAAAAATGGAAAGATTTATTCACAACAATGCTCGTGATGTATCCGTTAATTTCACTTCTTTTTGGAGGTTCGCAATTAATTGGAACAACAATTATCGCAAGTTCGAACGGTAGTTTTTTAATTTTTCTACTTGGCGCTGTAGTACAAGTCGTACCATTAGCAATCACACCGACAATTATGCGAGTTAGCGGTAGTCTGCTCGGTAAATTTGCTGGAATTATCAATAACCCTAATAAAGGTCCAGTTGATCGTGCAAAAAAATTCCTTTCAGAAAACCAAGAAATGTATCGAAATCGTGCAATTGCAGAAAAGCCAAATTCACTTCCTGTACGAATTAATCAAATGAACTATAACCGCCAACGTCGAATAGGTGCTTCGAAATCAATTGCTGAAAAATACCAAAAAGAAAGGTTTGACAATTTCGAGGCAGAACAACTATCTGAACTTGCAAATGAACCAAAACAAGGTTCGAATGCGTTTTCGAACAAATATTATGACGCACGCCGAAAACATGCGCTTAGTTCGAACACATTATATCAAGAAATGCTTGCAACTGAAGCTCTAAATCGCGCAACAGCAAATTCGAACGCTGGAATTTCGCAACTTAAAGCCGAATTATTTAACGCAACTCTTCAAAAGGGAATTGATGGAAATGTATCTGGCATTGTTAAACTTGATGATGACAGCTTAAAGAAACTTCAAGGAAAATTCGGCCAGCAAGCGCTTCAATTTGTTGAAAACGCCAACCAAGCTAATGCTCTTAAACTAGCTGAAAAGAATAACAATCTTTCACTCAATAATTCAATGGCGAATAATATGCGTTATAGGAACGACTTGCTCGAAACTGCATCTGGTGTGCGTGGCGAGGCCGGAAAAGTATCAGCACTTGCAAGCTCTTTTGTGGCAGCCTCAAAAGAGAACAAAGAAGAAATCGAATCACTTACAAACCTTACAAAATCACTTAATTTTTCAGGTAGTGATTATCGTGAAATATTTTCAAAAAATATGGGTGAAAAAATTCAGAAAGATGGAATTGATTTCGAAATTACCAAGAACTTACGTGCCGCAACGGCTGAGAAGTTTATGGGAACAACAGATTTAAAAAGCGCTATCGACTCACTTGGTAAAACCGAAATTGGCGGAGAATTAAATGCTAACCGTAACGACTTAGTTGAAGCTTTCAAGAAAACCAAAAAAGACGACCTTCAATTTATCGGTGGTGCAGCACTTGAAAATATTGCCGTGAATGGTATGAATTCGAAAGAAGTTTATAATGCAATTCATGATAATTATGCCAAAAATGTTTCAGATGATAAGATTATTAAAGCTTCAAACGATGCAATGAAAATTATTTGGGATAAATCAGCTATTTCGAATATGTCAAACGAAACTATGAAATCTACACTTGAAAGTGTTAAAGCGATTAATGAAAACCCTTCAGAATATGGAAAACTCAACGCTGTACAGGGTGCTGAAATTCGTAAAATGCTTAAAGAGATTGAACAAAATAATAAAGGTCTTTACGATAAAGTTTTGGGTGGAAATTGGAAGCCTGAAAACATTAAAGACAAGAAATAGGCAGAACCTAAATGTTTTTGCCTATTTTAATTTTTTAAGCTTTATTTTTTTTCGAAAATATGTTAAAATTAATACTATTGAAATAAGGAGAAGTGGGCAAATAAAGGATGAGCGTTTATAAAGTTCCTCAAGATGTTGAGGCTGATGACAAATTGCTTGGGCCGTTTAATTTTCGGCAATTCATTTACCTGATTATAGTGGCGGGTTGTATTGCGCTAGATATTTTTCTTTGGGGAATTTTTCCAGGTCTTATTATTTTGCCGCTACCTGTAATTATCTTTTTTGGCGCACTTGCCTTACCGCTTCGAAAAGACCAACCAATGGAGACTTACCTCGCAGCAGTTGTTTCATTTTACCTAAAACCGAATAAGCGTTTTTGGCAGCCAGATGGAGTGGAGCATTTAATTCAAATTTCAGCGCCAGAAAATAAAGAAGAAAGTCTCACAAAAGATATTTCTCAAAATGAAGCTTCACGCAGGCTTAGCTATTTGGCAGATATTGTTGACACAGAAGGATGGGCAATTAAGCATTCTATCGCGCCAGTTAATACAACGGTTCGCGAAGAATATTCAAACGAAGCTCGTACAGCAGAAGATATGTTTGACAACTCACGAATCTCTTCGAATGTTGATAGTCTATTGAGCCAGCACGACCGCCGACGAAAACAGCAAATTATGCAGAATCTCGATATGGCTCGAAACCTAGCTCAATTTACAAATGAAAATTCTGAGAATATTCAGGATAAAACTTATTATTTCGACCCTAGACATCGATATGAAGGTTCGGATAATATTAAATTTGAAGATATTCAAGTTTTAAGTTCTACGCAGACCCAGCCAACATCCTTATCTCAAAATCAACAGAACTATTACCAGATGAATTTTAGCCAAAATCAACCTCAAATAAAAAATGAGGCATTTTCGAATAATTGGCAAAACTGGAATCATCAGCCAACACAAAACCATAATTGGCAAACCCAAACACAACCTGAAGCAATTGATGAAAATATTCAATTAAATTACAACCCCTATCCAGATTCAATAAATCAAAAGATTATTTCACCAAACTGGCAACAAAACCAGCCACAAGTACAACAATTTACACAACCCTCACCACAGCCTCTTTCGAATTTTACACAACCAGCTCCACAACCAGTCCAACAGCAAGAAACTTCACAAAATAATTCAAAAAATCCGCCAGATAATTTTAGCCAAAATCTAGAAGGAATTAATAACAGTTTTGAAAGAATTAAACAAATTAACGAAACTGTTGAACGTGAAAAAAGAGACCCAAAAATTCGAATCTCAACCAATCCTGAAAATAATCCTTTCATAAATAGAAAACATTTCACAGAGAAAGAATCTGTAAAGGAAATCAGTGCAGAAATGAAAAGGCTGGTTTCAGAGGGAAAAGATCTTTCAGTCGAAACACTTGCGCGACAAGCGAATAGGTTAGCAGATAAAGAGAAAAAATCCCAAGAAAATTCGAAAGAGGTCGACTTGGGAGAAAAAGAAGTAATAATTTCATTGAGGTAATATGAATAATAATCAAATCAATCAGAATCAAACAAACGTAAATAATCCGGCAAATCCACTTTCAACGCAAAATTCACTTGAAATCGCAGAACTACGCGAAGGAATGGTTGTGATGCGCGACGGAAGCTTTCGCGCTGTCGTTGCTTGTAAATCAATCAACTTCGACCTTATGAGTGCACGAGAACGAGAAGGTGTTGAATATTCTTACCAAAGCTTCTTAAATGCGTTAACTTTTCCAATTCAAATTTTAGTTCGTTCACAGCGTGTTGATATTGAGCCATATTTAAATAGATTAGCCGAGATCCAAGTAGCTCAAGATAATATGTTACTCAGTGATTTGATGGAAGATTATATTAACTTCATTGACAGCCTCAGTCGAAGTGCAAATATAATGGATAAATCTTTTTTTATCGTAATTCCTTATTACCCGAGCGGTGATATAACAAATCTAAAAGGTTCAGCAAAAGGATTTTTTGGTAAAATTTTTGCTAAACCAGGCGCTCAAGTTTCGAAAATCGATCGCAACACTTGGGATAAAGCACGTGAAGAAATTAAAAAACGTGTTGATTCAATTACTGGTGGCCTTTACCAGATGGGAATTAAATCTGTTCAGTTAAACACTAAAGAACTGGGTGAACTTTATTACAATGTCTATAATCCCGATACGGCAGTTTATGAGCCTTTGGGAGATTTTCGTGATACGGCAAGTTTATTTGTTCGAAAAGCTGAAGGTGAGCGACCAAATCAAGGAGGATTTTAGTTATGGGTAAGAAAAAAGATGCAGTTGATATTGCAGCACAGCAACGTGCTCAAGAGCAAGCTGAAGTTGAACAAGCGTTTTTAACTGGTATTAATACTCTGCGTGACCTTATTGCGCCATCAAGTCTTGAATTTCATTCGAGCTATTTTCGACTTGGTACAAAATATGGTCAGACAATTTATGTTTATGGTTATCCTCGACAACTTTACACAGGTTGGGCTTCTCCAATCTTGAACGCCGATGAAGTTTTAGATGTTTCAATGTTTATTTACCCAGTTGAAACTGAAATTGTTATGAAAAACCTTCGCCGAAAAGTGACTCAGCTAGAAGCCGACCTTGCAATCAATAATGAAAAAGGTAGAACCCGCGATCCAGCACTTGAAGCTGCTTTGAACGACGCTGAGGAACTTCGTGATCAATTACAACTCGGTGCCGAAAAATTCTTCCGCTTTGGATTATATCTAACAATTTATGCCGATAGTCTTGATGAGCTTAATTTCGTTCGAAGCAAAGTTGAAACAATGCTTGGACAACAAATGCTGTTTTCAAAAGTTGCATCAAGCCAGCAAGAACAAGGTTTGAAATCTGCTGTACCACAACTTTCCGACCAATTACAAATTCGGCGAAACATGAACACTGGCGCAATTTCAACTTCATTTCCATTTACTTCCGCCGATTTAACCCAAGAAAATGGTGTTCTTTATGGCGTTAATATGCATAACAATGGACTCGTAATCTTTGACCGCTATACGCTTGAAAACGCAAATATGGTGGTTTTCGCGAAATCTGGTGCTGGTAAATCTTTCACAGTGAAACTTGAAGCTCTTCGAACAATGATGATGGGTGCAGAGGTCTTAATTATTGACCCAGAAAATGAATATCAAAAATTGAGCGATGCCGTTGGTGGAAGTTATATTCGCCTCAGCTTAAACTCAGATGTTCGAATCAATCCTTTCGATTTGCCACACGTTATCGATGCCGAGGAAGCCGACAATGCACTTCGTGCAAATATCGTTACACTTCATGGCCTATTTCGCTTAATGCTTGGTGGAACGAGTGCAGGGCAATCAATTGGTCTTTCGCCGAGTGAAGAAGCTGATCTTGATCAAGCGATTATCGATACTTATGCGCGCGCTGGAATTACTTCCGATCCGCTAACCCATAATTCAACACCGCCAACAATTCACAACCTTTATGATACCTTAGTTCATATGGATGGGAGCGGTCCAAGTTTGGCGCAACGCCTTCGCAAATATACCACCGGAACATTCGCGGGGATTTTCTCACAACAATCAAATATTGACATCAATAACTCAATGGTGGTATTTAATATTCGTGACCTTGAAGATGAACTTCGCCCAGTTGCGATGTATATTGTGCTTTCACACATTTGGAATATTGTGCGTTCGGAACAGAAAAAACGTATGCTGATCGTTGATGAGGCTTGGCAGTTAATGAAATACGACGATTCGGCAAACTTCTTGTTTAGCTTAGCAAAACGCGCTCGAAAATATTATCTTGGCCTTACTACAATTTCGCAGGACGTTGAAGACTTTATGGGTTCAAAAATGGGCCGAGCAATAGTTTCAAACAGCTCAATGCAACTACTTTTAAAACAGTCTTCAAGTGCGGTTGATGTTTTGAGTGATGTCTTTAAATTAACTGAAGAAGAGCGAAAGCGCCTTTCGAACTTCCCGGTTGGGCAAGGATTATTCTTTGCAGGCCAAAATCACGTTCATATTCAAATCATCGCCAGCGACACCGAGCATCAGCTTATTTCAACCAGCCCAAATAGTTCAAAAAATCGCCAGGGCGATAATATGATGACGAACGGTTACGCCGATCCGAATGAACTATTTTAAGCTTGAAGCACAAGCGTAAATGTGGTAAAATTAATTTATAAATTATAGAGTTTTAGGAATAAAATGGGAGCAGCTAGAGATTTCGAAAGAG
>QWCO01001613.1_pt1 | contig 12202 bp, 5 predicted proteins | sample 1972611 | NCBI WGS metagenome assembly QWCO01 (sample SAMN09866706, study PRJNA288562) | Human oral metagenome isolate term1_saliva, whole genome shotgun sequencing... | reverse complement strand
TGCATCTCCGGCTTCACGATGGTGAGCGGTTTGCTCATCCTTGTGCTCGAGCGCACCCAAACTATCGGTCTGCTCAAGGCACTCGGTGCGACCAACAGCAGCGTACGGCGCATTTTCCTCAACTTCGCCGTCTTCATTACGCTGCGGGGCTTGCTCATCGGCGACGTGCTTGCGCTCGGCATAGCCTTCGCTCAAAAACAATGGGGCCTGCTCCGGCTCGACCCCGCCACTTATTATCTCGAAACCGTCCCGTTGGAAATCAATTGGCTCGTCATTCTTCTCGTCAATGTCGGCACTTTGCTTGCCACCATCCTCGCCCTTGTCGGTCCGAGTTATGTTGTCTCGCGCATTCAACCGGCTAAGGCCATAAGATTTGAATGAGCATTTGGCCAACCGGATAGTTTTTTCTATCTTTGCACGCGGAAAATCAGATTCCGCGGGGCGTAGCGCAGTTGGTAGCGCACCTGGTTTGGGACCAGGGGGTCGCAGGTTCGAATCCTGTCGCCCCGACTCCACAAGGCGTTCGAGCTAACTCGAACGCCTTTTTTGGCTCCCAACGCGCTCTCCCCTCCTTCGGTTGTTCGTCCCCACCCTGTCGCAAAACGAAAGTCTCCTATCACACTGCCGCCAATGCCTCCAAAGGAGGCGCTCAATAGTAGACTTTTCGCCCGCTCTCCGCATCTTACGTCCTCACTTTTCCAAGATGCTGCCCACGCTTTACAGCAGTTACTCGCTCCCTTTCGCAGTAACGACAAAAAGTTGGGAGCTTTCGACTGAAATTCCCCAACTTTCTACCCGAACACGGGAAGGAAACGCAGCCACCGCGCTTCGGAGTGATCGTCGCCCCACCTTCTCATGATCTTGTCCCCAAACGTAGTCTCCAACTACAGCACTCCTTTCTGCTGCGTGCCACACAATCCTTACCTCGAGGAGCGGAACGTTTTTTTCACGGCAAAAAGAAACCCTCATGATGAGCCTAAACATCTCACCATGAGGGTTCTTCCTTGTACCTTGTGCAGGTTCGCGTCAATAGAGCGTGATCTTGCGCCCTGCCACAACATAAATTCCCGGACGCAAGCCGGTCGTATTGCCGTCGCGGCGCAGCAGTTTACCGTTAAGGTCGTAGATCTCCAGTGCCTTACCCGTCTCTCTGTCCGCATACACGGATTTCAGCGCCGTAGGTTCGACGCGCCGGATCGTCGGATCGGTGACAGACACCATTTGGTAAACGGCCGGAACCTGTTGTCCCGCCCAACGTAACCGGAGCGCCGTAGCCTCGGGCCTTTGTGCGGCAGCTACTCGCGTCAAGGCCGCACTCAGCTGTCCGAGTGACTGCCATGTTTTGCCGTCGGCCGTCCATTCCAACTCAGGCTTCTCCGCTGCCGTCCAGACAGCGGGATTCCAATAGATGTCCACGGCCTTCAACTCGGCAAGCGTACGGATTTCGTAACGAAGTTCTCCACCGCCGGCCTGCGTGAGGGCATTATATCCCTTGCCGTCGGTCACTTCCGGATGCGCCTTGCCTCTGCCGTCCACCACCGCCGGGGCATACTGTGCGGCTTGGTACAGGGTGTTCACTTGCACATCGTACAAACGCAACCACTTGTTGCCAATCGGCGAACTGACCGTGAGGCGCACTTGATTGGCTCCGGGCACATCGCCTTCGAAGTCGACATAGCGCACTTGATCGGCGTAGGGTTTGCTTTGCGCCATGCCGCCTGCGCGTGCCACACTGCCGGCCACATGGAGCTGCTTCCATACTTTTCCGTCGACACTGGCCTCGACCGTGCCGGCCTGCAACTGATCGCCGTTTTTGGTTCCGAAATAAATGCGCACATCCTTCACGTCAGTGGGCTTTTGCAGGTGCACAACATAGCGATCGTCCTTCATTTGGTTGCGTTTGCCGGCAAAAAAGGTCGACGGGTCTCCGTCAATCAGCGCGCGCTTGCCCAGCTGATTATTAGTAGCTTCGCCCACTTCGTCCGTAGGTACATCTACAGCGCTGAGTGTCGGCAACTGCGGGAGAAGTACGCTGAAATTACTGCGTGTGAGCGTCAGTGTGCGTGTTTCGGGTTGGTTGTTGATCAGCACCACGTACTTCATTTTCTTACCTTCCGGCCAAGTCGTGCTGCGCATGCGGTTCCAATTCTTTCCGTCTTCGCTCCACTGCACAGCCCATTCGCTCAACAGTGTGGCATCAATCCGCATTTCAGCCGGCGTGAAGGGCTCGGCAAAGGTCAGTCCGACAAAATCGCCGGACGGCACGGACACATGCACTCCGTTGAAGTAAGTTTCGCCGTTTTGCTGCACCACTCTCGGCGAAACACCCGACACGCTGCTCACGGCCTGGACCGGTTCAGCCCCTTTGCCGAAGGGTTGTCGACCCAATCCGTTCTCACGGAGATAATTCATGAAAGGATAGAAATACTTCTGCGACGGTTGGCTCTGGCGCTGGCTCACACTGATACCACTTCCCAAACCTTCGAGGGCATAGGCCGTGTAATCGGTGTTGACATCAAGGTCTGCCATGCGATCCAACTGCTTCACGTATTCTTCCCACCGCACTTCGGGTTCGTTGCTTTCGGCCACCTCAACCATTTGCCCCGCAATGCGCAACATGGCATGCAATTTCAAGAGCCAAGGGGCAAGATCGTTGTACAACAAGCGCTCATTTTCGACAGACGAATCCTTCAGTCGCAACATCGTTTCGGCGGCTGGCAACAACCGTTCGACCAATTGTTTCATTTTGTCGGTTTTTCCCGACTTGAAACGCGCAATGGCCTGCTGCATGTCTTCGGCATCGTTCCACCGGAGATAAGGAATGATCGTCTTGTAGGCTTGCTGCTGTTCGGGGCTGCTGAGGATTCGGCTGAAGCTGGCATTCCATGACTTCATATTGTCGAAAGCCGCGTTGTTCCACGCATAGTCGGCAACCGAAAAGAGTGCCGTCTTCGCCACTTCGCCCTCTTGCATGGGATTCGACACGATGCCCAATCCATGTTCGAGCTGCTTGGGCATCTTGGCGTTGTTGTCCACCGCCGGCATCTCAAAGAAGTTGTAGTACATGTCCGATGGATAAATCTGTCCGTCGGCGTTGTCATTGCACGGATAGTTCCACCACCAGGCTGCGGGCCGCTGCAATTCCTTGCGCACCACATCGAGATCGTTGCTGTTGGGGACAGTCCACACGCCCCATCCCGTGATGTAGATGGTGATCTTGTCCGGTGTTTTCGAAAGCGCATTGTAGAAGCGTTTGCGATCGGCCTCTCCCACCCAACTCAAGGTGTAGACTTGCGGCACAAAGTGCAGCGGACGCACTCGTGCCTCAGGGCTCGCCGAGGCGTTGTTCCACTTTTTGTCGATCGCGGCTTGCAATGCTGTGAGGTGATCGGCATTGGTTTTGCAATCCGCCTCCGACTTGGGCACACCGACATCGTCGACAAAAACGGCAAACTGCCGCACTCCGAGTTCGTACATGCGCGAGTACTTGTTCATGATGCGGTTCACCACATTCGCATCGCCCACAAAACTATTGCCCGGGTGGATGGCCCAAATGAAATTGACCTTAGTGTCTTGCGAAGTCTTTGCGATATCGCGAATCATATCCTGCGTGAGCAAGCCGTTTTTCACCTGTTGCGGTGTCAACGTCGCAGGATATGGTGCCTCCCACTTCTGCGAATGATAGACATCAGACTTGGCTCCATACATGTAGGTGTTCATTTTCATGCGCATCATGAAGCGCATGAGGTCTTTCTTCACCGCAACACTGTATGGATAACCGTAATATCCCTCCACAAGTCCTGTTCGATCATTTGTTCCAACGAGGCCAAGGCAAAAAAAGCGGCATCGGAATTTTCGCCGACAATCACGACCTCAGCACTGCCGTTTCTGTCGGACAGCGAAAGGAGATGTCGATCGAATTTGCCGGCTTTGGTGAGGTTTGTGCGATCGAGCGCGAGGGCGGTGGCTCGCTGGTCGGCTACTCCGCCGCTCCCATTCACGCCGATATACACCACGGAGCCGGTGGCCGGCGCCTCTTGCGCGAAAGTGCAGTCGAGACCAGCCTCCTTCAGCACTTGCTCAGCCCGACGACGCGTGGCTGCATCTATAGCATCTTCGCACACCACGGTGACCGATTTCGAGAAACTCACCAATCCGCTCCCCACAACTTGGCGTTGCGGCACCGGATAGATCTCATAGTTTTTTTGCGCGTAGGCTCCTCCCATACCGGAAAGCACAGCTGCAAAAAGTAAAGAGGATAGTATTTGCTTCATGTAGACTTGGAAAAATGATACAAAGGGGAGGCTTGATGATGAAAATGGCAAGCCTTTCCGCGAAGATACAACAAAAGTGTTAACTTCAGGAGAAAAACGGGGAGATTTTTCCCATTCCACTTTCAAACGAAACAAAAAAGACGACTCTCCCTGTACGGGAGAGTCGTCTTATCTCAATTATAACAGGCTAATTAGCCGACTTTTAGGCCTCTTCGGGCTTCATGTTGGTGTAAACGTTCTGAACGTCGTCAAAATCTTCCAGTCGTTCGACCATCTTATCGATGGTTTCACGCTGTTCTGCGGTCACCTCTTTGAGGTCGTTGGGGATGTAGGTGAACTCTGCACTGACGATTTCGAATCCCTCGGCTTCCAGGTGCTTTTGAATCTCGCTGAACGACTTGGGATCACCATAGATCGTGATGCTTTCTTCCTCGTCGTCTTCGTCGAACTCGTCTTCCACCCCATAATCAATGAGATCCAAGATGAGTTCCTCCATGTCGAGCCCGTCTTTCTTCTTGAAGGCGAACACACACTTGTGGTCAAAAAGGAATGCCAACGAGCCCATCGTGCCAAGGTTGCCGTTGAACTTGTTAAAGACAGAACGGACATCGCCTACGGTACGCGTGGGATTGTCGGTGAGTGTATCCACGAAAATGGCTACACCATGGGGGCCGTATCCCTCATAGGTCATTGTTTTGTACTCGCTCTGGTCCTTACCCATTGCGTTTTTGATGGCACGCTCAATATTGTCCTTGGGCATGTTCTCACGCTTGGCCGTTGCAATGATGGCACGCAACGTGGGGTTGGTTTCGGGCTCGGGACCGCCGGCCTTCACAGCCACAGCGATTTGCTTGCCGATCTTGGTAAATGTACGGGCCATGTGCCCCCACCGCTTCAGTTTAGCGGCTTTTCGATATTCAAATGCTCTTCCCATAGGAATGTTGGATAGAAAGTTTCTGTTATTGGAGAGAACTCGGCCTCAATGAGCAACACTTTATCGACAGCTGCACAAATCCGACGAGATACCCCCGTGATGGAAGGACGCTCAACGGAGTTCCGCGCCCAATTGTTGTTGCAGTTGTTTGATGATCTTGCCCATGATGGCTTCCGTCTGCTTGTCGTTCATCGTCTTCGACTCGTCCGAAAGTGTGAAGGCAACGGCATAGCTCTTTTTGCCCGCCGGGAGATGCTCTCCTTCATAGACGTCGAAGAGTTCGACCTTGCGGAGCAATTTCTTTTCGCACGAACGAGCCACGCGTTCCACTTCGGCAAACGGTACGTTGACATCGAGCAGCAGAGCAAGATCGCGACGTACAGCGGGGAACTTGGACAACTCGGTGTAAGACACGTCCTTCTTCGGCAGCTTCTTCATGAGCACACTCCAATTGAAATCGGCGAAATACACTTCTTGGTCCACTTCGCAAACCGCCAAAAGCGCTTTGCTCACCAAACCCAGTTCGAGACATACCTTGCCATTGCGATCTTCGACCACAATGCTCTTGGCAAAGATATCGTTCGTGCCCTCTTTAACCAGCAAGCCGCCGAGCGGAATGCCCAAACGGGACAGGACGTTCATGGCGTAAGCCTTCAATTCATAAATGCTACTGTCTTCATTGGCATGCGCCCACGAATCCATCACGCGCTTGCCCGTGATCCACAATCCGAGATGCAGATCTTCATGATAAGGCGAAAGCACTTTGCCTTCCACACGCTTAGTGGCATCGTAGCTGTAGCAATTTCCGAATTCGAAGAAGCGCAAATTGCCTTCTTTGCGGTTCACATTGTGCGCAATGCTCTCTAAGCCTCCGAACAGCAGCGTTTGGCGCATGACATTCAGGTCGCTCGAAAGAGGATTGAGGAGGCGGACAAGGTGATCTGCACTATAAGTCTTCAGTTCGTTGTAGTAAGCTTCGCGCGTCAACGAGTTATTGAGAATTTCGTTGAACCCTTCGCCGATAAGTTGCTCGCTTACAACATTCTGCAGCTTCTGACTTACATCATAAATGCTCTTTGTCGTGAGCGAAGACTTCAGACTGGTGGGAATCTCTACGTTATTGTATCCGTACACTCTCAAGATATCCTCAACCACATCACAAGGACGCTGTACATCCACGCGATATGCCGGCACACGCAGGGAGAGCCCCTTCTCGTTTTCCGAAACGATCTGCATGTCCAAGGCCGTCAAAATGGTGCGAATCAAGTCGTGGGGGATTTCCTTCCCGATCAATTCATGTACATACTGATATTCGAGTTCAACGTCGAAGCTTTTCTTCAATTCTGGCGACTGCACGTCGACAATCTCCATGGCAATTTCCCCACCGGCCAACTCCTTGGCCAGCAATGCAGCCTGCTTCAACGCATAAAGTTGCCCGTCGGGATCCACTCCACGCTCGAAACGGAACGAAGCATCGGTGCTCAGTCCGTGGCGACGCGCGCTCTTGCGCACCCAAGTGGGATGGAAATAGGCACTTTCAAACAGGACATCACGCGTCGTGTCGTACGTCCCGCTTCCCTTTCCTCCGAGCACGCCGGCAATACACATCGGCTCTTCGGCATTACAAATGAGGAGGTCGCGATCCGAAAGTTCGCGTTTCTCCCCGTCTAACGTGACAAAAGAAGAACCTTCGGGCAGTGTTTTCACCACGATCTTACCGCCGGCAATCATATCTGCATCGAAACAATGCAGCGGTTGGCCGTAAGCCATCATCACATAATTGGTGATATCGACAATATTATTGATGGGGCGCAAGCCGATCGTGATCAGTTTCTCTTGCAACCACTTGGGGCTTTCCTTGATTTCGCAGCCTTTCAGCGTCACAGCGCAGTAGCGCAAGCATGCTTCGGGACGTTCGATTTCCACGGCAATAGGCAGTTCGTGGTTATCCACCGCAAACGTTTTGTCATCGGGCCGATGTAAGGTTGTCTTTATGCCGTTGCGTACCAAGTAAGCATAAAGGTCGCGCGCCACTCCCCAATGCGAACAAGCGTCCGCGCGATTGGGGGTGATGTCGACCTCAATCAACCAATCGCTTTCCAGGTTGAAATAAGTAGCAGCAGGCATACCGACGGGGGTATCTTCGGGTAACACCATAATACCATCGTGTCCGGCACCCACTCCAATCTCATCTTCCGCACATATCATGCCGTAACTCTCGACACCGCGAAGCTTCGATTTTTTGATCACGAACTCCTTGTCTCCGTCATAGAGTTTCGTGCCGAGCGTTGCCACGATCACTTTCTGTCCGGCCGCCACATTGTGCGCACCGCAGACTATTTGAGTCGGTTCATTGCCGTCTCCCAAATCTACAGTCGTCACATGCATGTGGTCCGAATCGGGGTGTACTTCGCAAGTCAACACCTTTCCGACAACAAGGCCTTTCAATCCTCCACGGATGGTCTGTACTTCTTCGACGCCATCCACTTCGAGTCCGATAGAAGTCAGTGCGTCTGCTACTTCTTGGGCTGTCATGTCGAAATCGACATACTCTTTCAGCCACTTGTAAGATATATTCATAGGAAATGCGTTTGCTAAGTTGCAAAGCGGCCCCTTCCGGCGCTAACACGCAGATCACGCCGCACAAAAGTTCCGCTAATCGACCGCTTGTTTATTGTCAAACGGCCATAATCTGATGCGAAATTACTCATTTATTTTTAGGGAGAAAAACTTCATCGGTCGAAAAGCTCCCTACTTTCTCAAATCCCATTGTGCAACCCCGCAATTTGAGACACTGCACCACAACAAATTAGCCCCTTCGGTGACATTCGAACGAGCTTTTTTGCGTAACTTCGCGCCAAAATTCTCACTTCACAATGCACCTCATCCATAGTTTGCGGAGCACGATGCTCTACAGCGCTTTTTTCTTCAGCTCCACGCTCCCACTTGCCGCCCAACTGGGGGCGCAACGCGATGATTGGGCCGTGGGCGCAAACGTCGGTGTCAATTTCAATCAGGTTTCTTTCAACCCCGGCGTGCGCCAAACCTACCATCCAGGCATGATTGCGGGGTTCACCGCGCGCTACACCAGCGAACGGTACTATGGTTTGATTTGCGCCCTGCAAATCGAGGCCAACTTCTGGCAAGCCGGTTGGAAGGAAGACATCTATTCGTCTCAGGGTGAGCAACTATCGGATCGCTACACGCGTAGAATCAATTACGTTCAGGTGCCCATACTGGCCCATCTCGGGTTGGGTAATGAATACCGGGGCTTCAAAGGTTTTCTACTTGCCGGTCCGCAAATCAGCTACGCCATTTCCGACCACGAAGAACGTTCCGCGGTTTGGACCACGACAACAAGCAACGGCAAGACCGTGCCCGATCGTTCCAACAATGTATATGCCCAATACGGGAAGCCCCTGGACCATCAGCTCGACTACGGCATCACAGCCGGTTTAGGCATCGAATGGACCACCGGCGCCGGACATTTCATTCTCGACACACGTTATTATTATGGTCTGTCGGATCTCTTCGGCAATGCAAAGAAGGATCCGTTCTCACGATCGGCCAACGGCGCCATCATCGCGAAACTCACTTACCTCATCGACCTCAAGCACAGCAAACGCTAAACGCACCCACGCAGCTATGCGGACTCCCAATCTACGTTCTTTCCTTCAATGGAGTGTAGGCACTTGCATTGTGCTCTACACCCTTTTGGTGTTTGCCCTCAACAATACGCGAGTGCAAACAGAATTGGGACATCTCGCCGAACAAGAATTGGGAGAAATTCTGCACACGAAAGTCACCATTGGGCGCGTTGAAGTGGGGTTGCTCAATAGCATCTCGCTACATGATGTAAAACTGCAAGACCAAGAAGATAAAGAACTACTAAACAGCAAATTGATATTCGCGAAACTGCAAATTCGTTCGCTATTGCAAGGAAAAATCTATCTACGAAACATCGCCTTGTTGGACGCGGACATCCACATCTACAAATCGCGCCCCGACGGTCCCACCAATTTGCAGTTCATCATCGACGCCTTCAGCAGTAAAAAAAGCACCGGGCCGAGCAAAACCGACCTACGCATCAACTCTTTGATCGTGCGAAGAGGCAATGTCACCTACGACGAATGGTACCGGCCCCGTCCTGTCGGTCGCCGTTTCTCGCCCCATCACATCGACCTTTCGGACGTCGACGCCAATCTCACCCTGAAACATTTCACACGCGACAGTCTCAACTTCCGCATCCGCCATTTTGCAGCTCGCGAAGCCTGTGGTTGGGAAATAAAGCGTCTTGGGTTGCGATTTGAGGGGAACCGCAAACAGTGCACCGTACGAGATCTCGAACTCCTCACGCCCCACTCCGCCATCAATCAGGAGCTGCTCCAAGCCCACTACGATCTGGACGCCCCCACCTCGTTGTTTTCCACCTTGTCGGCCAACTTTCGCGCCATCAATTGGCAACTTTCCACCGCTGACCTCGCGCCCGTCCTATCGCGCCCCCTCAACTTCCGCGAAACGCTCCGGCTCGACGGCCTCCTTTCCTACACTCCGCAACGCATTAAGGCACAACGACTCAGCCTCTCGGGAAAATCGCATCGCCTCTACCTGGACACCGACGCCAATCTCCAACTGAAAAGCCGTCATCCCGAGCAAATCACAGCCTTCATCCGTCGCCTCGAGCTTCCGCAGAGCCTTCTTCAGCCGGCCCTGGCCCTGTTCATGAAGCAAGTGCCCCCTGTCACGAAGAAATTGGGCGACCTTTCCCTGGTGGGCCGCGGCAGCTATCGCATGGCAGATCACCATACAGCCTTCGCCGGTCAACTGCAATCGGCGCCCGGCGAGTTGAAAGTAGATCTACGCTACGCCGGCAATGAGCTTCGCGGTAAAGTCGCATCCGGCAACCTGCACCCCAACCTCCTGTTCGAGCATAAATACATGCCCGAACTGCTGCATTTTGAAGCTAACGGACACCTACTCCTCACCCAAGGCAGACTGCCCAACGGACAAATCCAACTCAAGATTCACAATGCCACCGTCGACCATCGTCCATACCGCGACATCCAAATCGACCTCAGCCACACCAACGGACTCGCCGACCTGAAATTAGACAGCCGCAACCCCGGTGCCGATTTCACCGGCCAACTCTCCGGTCACCTTACCCCCAACGGCCGTCCCACCACAGTCGACCTGCAATTCGACATTCGCCACTTCACTCCCGCACAGTATGGACTCCACGACCAGGCACTCGCCGGCACATTCGGCGCCCAACTGAAAGCCTCGCTCCACTCCCTCGATCTCAAGCACCCCATCGGCGAAATCGTTCTCTCCAACCTGAACATTTCTTCCGAACGCAGAAACACGACGGTCTACCATCTGAACCACCTGCAACTCACCGCCCAAGCCCACCCCAAAGGTTCGTACCTTCGGTTGCAAAGTGACTTCGCCGATGCCGCCTTTACAGGAAAATTCGACCCGGCCCTCCTCAAACAAAGCCTCAACCACTGGTTGCAAAAGGTGGCCGCTCCATCCTCCGCTTCCGCGGCCCCCTCTCTCTCAGCTGGCACCTCCTTTGCGCTCACCTTGAAGCGCACCGATGTGCTTCGCCACTTCTTAAATGTAGACGCCCACCTCAGCCAGCCCGTCGAAATCAACGGCTCTCTGGCGACCGACGGATCCTATCTGCGCCTCTCGGCCGACATTCCGGAAGTGATCCTCAACGGCGACACCCGCCTCCTCGACCTCTCACTCTCGGCACGAAGCAACGGCAGCCACCTCGACCTCCTGGCCAAGGCACGTAAGCCGATGCGCAACGCCGATCTCCAAATCGAGCTGCATTCCACAGCCGACAATGGATTGTGGAACAACAATTTGCAATGGGATGAGCGCCGAACTCACAACTTCTACGGACAAGTGAACACCACCGGTCGGCTCCACCTGCCGGCTCTCGGCTCGGGCCGTCGCGTCTTGTTCGACTTCGACGTGCTCCCCACCGCTTTCCACATCAACGGCAACACGTGGGACATCGAACCGGGCAACATCGCCCTCACCGACCGCGAATTCACCTTCCGCCACGTCGCCTTGCGCCACGCCGATCAGCACCTGGCCATACACGGCACCTACACCAAAGGTGGCGAAGGCATCGCCATCGATCTCCAAAAGGTCGACGTCGGTTCGCTCCTTGCCCTCACCGGTCTCGAAGTCGTCCGCTTTGCCGGTAATGCCAGCGGCCGCGCAATTGTCAAACCCGACGAGCACAACAAACCTCGTCTCTCCGCTTTCCTCGACATCCCCGGTTTCCGCTTCAACGACACCCATCTCGGTCACGCGCGGATTCGGGGCGCCTTCGAAACCGACGATCAGACCATCCGTCTGCAGGCCAACATGACCGAAGGCACCGTGGGGCAAACCAACGTCAACGGCTATGTAAGTCTCGGTCACAAAGATCTCGACCTGCGCATTGAGGGCGAAAACACGCCCTTGGGTTTTCTCAACCACTACATCAGCGACATTTTCCACAACATCCGTGGCCGCTCCACCGGCACCTGCCGCATATTCGGTGGTTTCAAAAGCATTGATTTCGAAGGCAGCCAGCGTGCCAGCGCATCGGCCCTCTTGCCCATCAACGGCGTCACCTACCATCTCAATGATGCCGAAGTCGAAATCAGCCCCGGCACCTTCCGCCTCAACAGCGCCACGCTGACCGACAGCCTCCGCGGCACGGGGCGCGTCCAAGGCGTACTCAACCACCGCCACCTTCACGACATGCGTTACGATTTCGCTATGTCGGGAAACAACATGCTACTCTACGATCGCCCCCAAGAAGACGATCTTCCCTTCTACGCCACGGCCTATGGCACCGGCGACGTCCTGCTCAAAGGTCGGCCGGGTCGCTTGGACGTCAATCTAAAAATGCGCACCGAGCCCGGCAGCGTACTCACCTACGTGCTCGACCGCCCCGACAACAACGACACGCGCCTGCTCACCTTCCGCG
>QWCO01003470.1_pt1 | contig 12204 bp, 7 predicted proteins | sample 1972611 | NCBI WGS metagenome assembly QWCO01 (sample SAMN09866706, study PRJNA288562) | Human oral metagenome isolate term1_saliva, whole genome shotgun sequencing... | reverse complement strand
GTATTTCCAATATTTGCTTGGATTTTCTCGAATCATAGTCGCTGAGATACCAAACTTTCTTTCTTGCAAGACAGTGCCAAATCCACGTTTAGCTAGCTCTTGCTGGTAGTCTGCTTCTCCTACAAAAAAAGTCAGTTCTTGCTGGGTTTCATCATAGGAAATCTCCGCTAACATCTGGTCCAACCACTCCTGCCAGCCCATAGGGTAACGGGGAAGATTGGTCTCATCCAGCTTGCAGACAGAGGTCAACTCGTCATCCCGAAAAGCCTCTCGGATATAGCGAAATCGTTTTTGAAGACTTAAACCTACCTGCTCACCTCGGTCTCCCTCGTAGCCTGAAACGACTACCCAGACCTGGTCACACTGACGCTTCGCTCGCTGGATCAGATCGATATGACCCTGATGAAGAGGGGCAAAGGTCCCAAATACCACTGCTGTTTTCTTTTTCATAAACGTTTTACCTTTTTATAGTTTTTGATATTTTTATTTTCTATGTTTTTATTATACACTATATTTTTGTTTTGTCAATAGTTTTTTATCATTTTTTATAAAAAAGTAGGAAAAAAAGAATCAGGACTGCTCCTGACTCTCCATTTTTAAGCAATATCAAATTTTAGTTGACCAGCTTTGACACCAATCTTGAGGGTCTTGCCTGCTACAAGTTCTCCCTTAAGGAGGAGTTCTGCCAACTTATCTTCCACTTCTGTTTGCAGGGTTCTGCGAAGTGGACGGGCTCCCATTTCTGGATTGTAACCGTGACTAGCTAGCAACTTCAGGGCTGAAGCTTGCAGTTTCAAGTCGATGCCTTTCTCTGCTAGGCTAGCAATCAATGGTTTAACCATAATCTTGACAATTTCCTGCATATGTTCGCTATCCAAGCTATGGAAGACTACCTTTTCATCAATACGGTTAATAAACTCTGGTCGATAAGTTTTTTTCAGCTCTTCAAAGATTCGTTTCTCCATATTTTCCTGGTCAAAACGAATGTCTTTAGCGCCAAAGCCGACCGTCTTGTCATCACGAAGAGCCGTCGCACCAAGGTTTGACGTCATGATGATAATGGTATTTGAAAAATCAACCTTGCGCCCCTTGCTATCTGTCAAGACACCGTCGTCCAAAACCTGCAAGAGGACATTAAAGATGTCTGGATGGGCCTTTTCTACCTCGTCAAAGAGAAGTACTGAGTAAGGTTTGTTGCGAACCTTCTCGGTCAACTCCCCACCTTCCTCGTAGCCCACATAGCCAGGAGGTGCTCCATTGAGACGGCTAGCCGCAAATTTCTCCATATACTCACTCATATCAAAGCGGATAAGGGCTGATTCGTCATCAAAGAGGACTTCTGCCAGAGCCTTGGCCAATTCGGTCTTACCGACTCCTGTCGGCCCTAGGAACATAAAGGAACCAATCGGACGCTTGTGACTACGAATACCTGACTGATTGCGACGAATGGCACGACTAATGCTTGAAACAGCTTGATCTTGGCCGATGACACGTTTGTGTAGTTCAGCCTCCAAATTCAGGTATTTCTTGGCATCCGTTTGCGTCAGTTTTTGGACTGGGATACCCGACAAGCGACTCAAGGTGGTCAAAATATCAGATTCTGTTACCAAGTCTTTATAGACAGGAACTTCCTCTTCTTTTGCGATTAGCTGGGCAGCTTGTTCCCACTTGCCATCCATCAGGGCCTTGTCAGCTGGAGTCAAGTCGGATTCGTCTGCTTTCACATGCTTGGATTTGTTTTGCACTGTTGCTGCCGCCTCATCTAAGAGGTCGATAGCAGAGTCTGGCAAGTGACGACTGGTCAAGTAACGATGCGCCATCTTGACAGCCGTTTCAACAGCTTCATCTGTGATTTGCACACGGTGGTGTTTCTCATAGGTGGCCTTCAAACCTTGCAAAATGGTCATACTGTCAGCTAGACTTGGCTCTTCAATCGTCACTTTGGCAAACCGACGAGAAAGGGCAGCATCTTTTTCGATGTGTTTCTGGTATTCTTCCTGAGTGGTGGCACCAACCGTTCTCAAAGTTCCACGAGCCAAGGCTGGCTTCAAGATATTGGCTGCATCCAGAGTCGAGTCAATACCGCTACCAGAACCCATGATGGTGTGGAGTTCATCGATAAAGAGGATCACTTTGCCATCTTCCTCTATATCCTTGATGATATTGTTCATGCGCTCTTCAAAATCTCCACGGAAACGTGTCCCCGCAACAACATTCATCAAATCAAGCTCTAGAACACGCATCTTTGCCATTTCCGCAGGCACATCCCCACTGGCAATACGCTGAGCAAGACCAAGTGCCAGAGCTGTTTTCCCGACACCCGCATCTCCAACCAAGACCGGATTGTTCTTGGTCTTCCGACTCAAAATCTGAATCATACGTGAGATTTCCTTGTCTCGACCGATAACTGGCTCTAACTTGCCAGAACGCGCTTGCTCCGTCAGGTCATGCGTGTAGTCCTCTAGACCACCACTTTGAGCTTGAGGCATGCCCATCATATTGGCCATGGAATTTTGCTTGTCAGTTACTGTGCGATGGCGTTGACGCAAAGCCTTGAGATCTTCTCTTGTCCAGCCAGCACGCTCTTCTAGATTACGACGAAGAGCAGCAATTCTGACCTGATCTTTCTGGTCTTCATAAGAGAAGCCTGCTCTCTCCAAGATGCGAGTTGCCAAAGCATTACCATCATGCAAAATCGCATAGAGGACATGCTCTGTCCCTAGCACCTTAGCATGTACCACTGAGGCTACATATTCTGCTTCCGCAAAGAGGACCTCCAAACGATGGGAAAAGGGTAATTCCGTAAAAGTTTCATCTTGGCTATAGTCGGTTTCAGTCAGTTCCAACGCAACCTCTTCTAAACGGTCCATCTCGTATGGATAATCATTTAGAGTCGCACCTGCCACACTGTAACTGTGATTAGACATGGTCGATACATTCATTCAATGCTTTTGAATAGTTCATCTTACTTCTCTTTTCTATCTACCTCTTGTAATAGCTGTCGGAGCATATTGGCACGGACAACTGAAGATTCTTCCCCTAGGACACGATCTGTTGCTACAGAAGTCAGCAAGGTCATCTCTTGCTTGGTCATCAAGTCCTGCTCCACCAAAAGCTGGAGAATATCCTCATAAATCTCCTGACTAACTCGCTCTCCGATTGAATAAAGCAAATCGCGTGCAATTCCACGATACCAGACTGGTCTAAAATCGCCTTGATATAGGCTTCGATATGATCTGATGTATTTTTAAATCTCATAGTAAATCAAACTCCTTCTTTGAACCTTGACTATCTTTGACTATTATACCGAAATTTTTGATTTTTTTAAAGGAAAAGGGAACGAGTTGCGAAGATTATTATAAACTATCCAAAACAAAAAGATGGGACTGTAAAACAGTCGCCATCTTTTTTAGTTATTCAAAGTTAAGATTAGTCAACTTTTTTAGCACGGTATACAAGTCCTGCCAAAGCTGCAAGAACTAGACCAAGAATAGTAGAGAATGCTGTAAAGTCTGCTCCACCAGTGTTTGGCAAATCTCCCTTAGGCTGTTCACCCTTAGGACCTTCCTTAGGTTCTTCTTTTTTCGGTTCAGTATATGTGTTAGTGATTGTTGGGTTGTTACCTGTAACTGTTGCTACAAGTTGACCTGCACCGTTATCAACGACTTCAACTGTCACTTTGTAAGAATTCTCATCATATTTGATATTCTCATCGTTACCTTTTACTTCAGTAATAGTGTAAGTGTGCTCACCTGCTTCTTTGTACTCAATTGCTTTGAAAGTAACAGTACCGTCTGCAGCGTTTGTCGCTGTTTCGATTAATTTGTCACCTTCTTTAAGTTCAAACTTAAACTGACCTTCTGCAAGTTCTTTATCTTTTTCTTTATCTTTCAAGACTTTCTTAGCTGTGAAGGTTACTTGTGTAGAAGAAGCAACATAAGTGTTTGTGAAGGTTGGGTTGTTGTCAGTTACAGTCGCAACAAGTTTGCCTGCACCGTTGTCAACAACTTTAACAGTCACTTCGTGTTTAGTAGTGTCGTATGTCACACCTGCTTCGCTACCTGCTTTTTCAGTGATAGTGTAAGTGTGGCTACCTGCTTCTTTGTATTCGATACCTTCGAAAGCAACTGTACCGTCTGCAGCGTTTGTCGCTGTTCCGATTACTTTGTCACCTTCTTTAAGTTCAAACTCATATTTACCAGCTTCTAGAGCTTTACCATTCAAGACTTTAGTAGCCGTGATAGTAGCTGTTGTTGTAGCTGCTTTATAAGTGTTTGTGAAGGTTGGGTTGTTGTTAGTTGCAGTTGCAACAAGTTTGCCTTGACCATTATCTGTAACGTTTACTGTCACTTCATGTGTAGCAGTGTCGTATGTCACACCTGCTTCGCTACCTGCTTTTTCAGTAATTGTGTAAGTGTGAGGGCCTGCAGCATCATAGCTGATTGCTGGGAAAGTAACAGTACCGTCTGCTGCGTTTTTAGCTGTCGCAACGACTTTGTCACCTTCTTTAAGTTCGAATTCGTATTTGTCAGCTTCTAGAGCTTTACCGTTCAAGACTTTAGTAGCTGTGATAGTAGCTGTTGTTGTAGCTGCTTTGTAAGTATTGGTGAAGGTTGGGTTGTTGTCTTTTACATCTGCAACAAGTTCACCTTGTCCATTATCTGTAACGTTTACTGTTACTTCGTGTTTAGCAGTGTCGTATGTCACACCTTTTTCACTACCAGCTTTTTCAGTAATTGTGTAAGTGTGAGGGCCTGCAGCATCATAGCTGATTACTGGGAAAGTAACAGTACCGTCTGCAGCATTCTTAGCTGTTGCGACTACTTTGTTGCCTTCTTTAAGTTCAAACTCATATTTGTCTGCTTCAAGCGCTTTACCATTCAAGACTTTAGTAGCTGTGATGGTAGCTTTTGCTGGTTTAGCTTTATAAACGTTCGTGAAAGTAAGGTTGTCTGCGCCTGTTGCAGTTGCAACAAGTTGACCTTGGCCGTTATCTTTAACGACTACTGTTACTTCATAAGCATTTGGATCGTATTCAACTCCGGCTACATCACCTGCTTTTTCAGAGATAGTGAATGTACGAGTTTCTTCTTTTGTGAAGGTAAGTTCTGGGAATTGAATCTTACCGTTTGCATCGTTTGAAACAGTGTGGAGAACTGTTCCATTTTCTTTCAACTCAAATTCAAATTGGCCAGCCTCGATAGCTTTACCGTTCAAGACTTTCTTAGCTTCAAGTTGAAGTTTTGCTTCTTTAGCAGCGTATGTGTTTGTAAATTCTTTCTTAGAATCTTTATATTTAACACTTGCAATCTTTTGACCATACACGTTTGCTACAGTAACTTCTGCTTCAAGTACTGAATCATCGTATGTATAGCCAGGTTTGTTGTCATTTACTTCTTTAATTTGGTATTTGAATGTACCTTCATTAGAGAATTTAACTGCTGGGAATTTAACATTTCCTTCAGCATCGTTTTTAGCTTCAGTTACAGAACCATCTGGAGCAATCAATTGGAAAGTAAATGCATCTGCCTCAAGAGTTTTTCCTTCAAGTTTTTTCTTAACTTGGAATTCAACCTCATCAGACTTCGCACCTGAACCGATACCTTCTGTAGTTGTCAAAGCAGCAAATCCATGAACATCAAATGTTTCTTGATCGGTTGTCGCTTTTACATCGTTAAATGCTTTTTTAGTTGCATTGTCAACTGGAGCAGTTAGACGAGTTTTATATAGAATATAGAGACCTTGTCCGTCCATTGTACCATCACCGTTTGGAGTGATTGTAAAGTGATTTCCATCAACAACGTTGATATGGGCAGCTTCTAGTCTTGGACGAGCTTCAGCTTTGTTCCACTCAGTAAAGTAGTAACCAGTAATTTCACTTGCAAGAACTTGTCCTTCTGGAATAGTATCTTCGAGTTTAACCCCTGTGTAAGATTTTGCATAGCGGTTAACACGGATACGCCAGTTTACATAGTTAGGATCGTCTGAGTCTTGAACTCCCCATTTAGTAAATCCAGTTGGGTCATCATCTGGGACGATACGAGTCAAAGTGTAAACTTGGTCACCTGGGATATTAATTTGATAAGGAGTGTTTAGTTTAACACTATCTGCCCAAACGACTGTAAACAGGGCAGTAATCTCCTTGTTCTCTGACAAATTAGCAAAGTAAGCAGCATTTGTCACTTTGACAGTAGCTGTGTTATCTGCTTTACTAGTTGTCAATTCAGCAATAGTTGTTTGCCCATCTGGTGCTTTCAATTCCGTAGTAGAATCTTTTTCAATTTTAAATTCGTTTGGAACATGATACACCATGTAATCCCCATCTTTGAGGGTTACATCATTTGGGAAACTATAAGTTGGTTGAAGATAGAATTTACCTTCCCCGTACTTAGCGCCATCAACAAGTTTGTTATTGTTGATTTTTGAAACAGTTTTCATTGTGTAACTGCTCGCTGGTAGTTCCTCCGCTTTAACAACATTGCTAACTTTAAGTGCAGGCAAAAAGACCGACACAACCAGCAGCAAGGCCATCAAGCCATGAAAGAGTTTGCTAGTTCTCTTTTTCACCACATTATCCTCCTTATTATCTATAATGGTTCAATTATATTATACAGTTCCATTACAAAATGTCAACTAAAATTTATTTATTTTTATATTAACTTACCATTTCTTTAAATATTAAGCCTAATCATGCATGTTCATCAGCTTTGAAATAAAAAATACAAGCAAGGATTTCGCTTGTATTTAATATATTCTAATTTCCTAAAAGGCTACGTATTTAATCCCAATTCTGCTAATATTTGTCGTTTGTAGGCAATCTTTTGGACTTCCTTGTCCTCGTCTCCAGACCAATCTAGTTTAATTTCTGAAACAATCTGCCCAGGACGATTTTTCAAGATATAGATGCGGTCGCTGAGATTGAGGGCCTCTTCGATACTATGCGTGATGATGAGGGTCGTCAGCTGTAGCTGTTTGTGAATTTCCAGATACCAAGCATGAAGTTCCATCTTGGTCATCTCATCCAAGGCGCTAAAGGCCTCATCCAAGAGAAAGAGCTTGTGCCCAAAAAGATAGGTCCGAAGCAAGGCTACACGCTGGCGCATCCCTCCGCTGAGTTCGTGAGGATACTTGTCCCGTACCGCTGTCAACTGGAAGGTCGCAAGGATGTCATCCGCTCGGGCAATAGCCTCTGCCTTATCCACCTTTTGAATCAAGAGGGGCAGTATGATATTGCCAAGCACTGTCTTGTGCTCCAAGAGGAGATCCTTTTGCAACATATAACTCACGCGCCCCTTAGGATTTGCCTCGCTATCAAGGATAATTCGCCCAGACTGGACTTCTAAAATCCCAGCGATTAGGTTAAATAGGGTGGTCTTCCCAACACCACTAGGTCCCAGGATAGAAACTACTTCACCTGAAGTCACCTGCAGGTTGATATCTTCTAAAATCTTTTCATCGCCATAGGCATAGCTTACGTGTTCTAGTCTAATTTCTGTCATTATTTTACAAATTCGTTAGTGAAGCCTTTGTCTGTCAAATCTTCTTTAAGGATACCATTTTCTTTATCCCATTTGTAGAAAGCATTCCAGCGAGCTGCGTCAAATTGTCCCCATTTTTCCTTGTCGCTTGCGTATTCTTTTGACAAGTATTTTTGAGATTCGATGACAAAGTCACGTTTTTCCTTGAGTTCAGGTGCATTCTTGATGAGAATATCTGCAGCTTCTTCTGGGTGTTCCATAGCATATTGGTAGCCTTTTTTGATAGCTTGGATGACTTTGCGAGCTTCTTCTTTGTTGTCTTTTAGATAGTCGTTATTTGCGATGATAACTGGTGAGTAGTAGTCAAACTCCTTGACATAGTCTTTCAAGTACATGAAGTTAGCATCTACGCCTTGCGATTTGGCAAGGATACCATCCCAACCGTAGTAGATCCAAGCAGTGTCAAAGACGCCATTGGCAATCGGTGTGATCGAGTTTGAGTCGTTGTTTGGTACTTTTTCGACCTTCTCAAAGTCTCCACCTTGTGATTCTACTAATGTTTTCAACATAGCTAGCTCCGTTGGATCATTCCAAGTACCGTATTTCTTCCCAACCAAGTCCTTTGGACTGCTAACATTGTCAGATTTACGAGAGATGATTCCTGATGTATTATGTTCTACGATAGCAGCAACGGCAGTGATTCCTGCTCCTTTTTCCAATTTTTTAGCCATGTAGTCTTGGAAATAGATGGCAAATGGTGCCTTGCCATTGATCACCAAGTCAGATGAGCTTTCTTCTGGTGGCAATTTCAAGTCAACATCCACTCCAGCTTCTTTGAAATAACCTTTTTCCTTAGCAACATAAAGCCCTGTGTGGTTAGTATTTGGCGTCCAGTCTAGGATAAAGTCAATCTTCTTGAGTTCTGCTTCTTTATTGTCCTTAGAAGCAGTCCCTTGACCACAAGCCACCAGCACGACAGCTACAAGAGCTGTCACAAGCGTTAAAAACACTTTCCATGTTTTCTTCATCTTCATTTCTTATCTTAGGGACGTTTCCATTTAATCACATATTTTTCACTAATATCGACCAACTTCATACCCAAAAGGCTGATAATCGACACCAGAATAATAATGGCAAACATGGTATCATACTGAAACAGTTTTTTAGACTGAATCATATAAACACCAAGACCTTCAAAACCTCCTAGCCACTCGGACACCACGGTTGTGATAAAGGCGTAGGAGACACTGACCCTCAGACCTGCATAAAAGTAAGGCAGGCTGACCGGGATTTTAAAATGCCACAGGATTTGCCAGGGCTTGGCTCGCATCAGACTAAACAAGGTCAGCATATCCTTGTCACAATGCCTAAATCCATCCAAAATACTGACGATGATAGGGAAGGTTGTCGTCAGGATAATCAAGACAATCTTGGGCAAAATTCCATAGCCTAGCCACAAGACCAGGATAGGGGCTATAGCAATGGTCGGAATGGTCTGAACAACCACCATCATAGGGTAGATAAGATCATTGAGCCAAGTCAGACTGTCCATAAGCACCGCCATGATACAGGCAATCAAGACTCCCAAGACTAGACCTAGCAAAGCCACTCTCAAGGTCGCCCAGCTATGGTGCCAGAGAAATTCTCTGTCACGAACAAAGGCCTGGAGAATTTCAAAGGGAGTTGGTAGGATAAACTTGGGTAAAAGTTTGAATATTCCTGCTAACTGCCAGATTGACAAGACTCCTAGAAAACCCAATAGACTAATATGTCGTCTCAGTATACTTTTCAAGTTTCTCATCAATACTTAAAATTTCTCCTACATTTATTTTGACATTGGCAAAGACATTATCTGCTTCCTGCCCTGCCACTTCTAGCGCGTCTTTGAGAATACGCATGAGCTCATCAAACTCCCCTTCCAAGACCGTTTCAAAAGGTGTCACCACCATGGTCACGGACTGCGCCTGCAGATAAGCAATAACCTGATCGATAATAGCAATTCGATTAATCCCCTGTGATAGGGGCAAGACTTGCAAGGCAATGCTTGCTTTCATAAAAACCTCCTTTTCTCAGGTTTCCCTTTGCCATATATGGAAAAGGTGCAGAATTCGGCTAAGTATCGTTCCCTACGCTGGCATTACCCAGATCAGGTGCGGTCGAAGTTTAACACTTCCTCTCAGACTGTACACAGACTCCCATATCTTATATGGAAATATAGTAACGCAAATACTAGTAAAAGTCAAGGAAACTGCTTACAGAAACCTATGAAAAAGAGTTTGAAGGCAAATGCTTCAAACTCTTTCATAACTTTCTTATTTAGCCTCGTACCAGGTTGCTCCTTCATTCTCATCAGCAATGAGTGGAACACTGAGCTGGATGGCTTCTTCCATGGTTTGTTTCACTAAAACTTTAACGACTGCTAGTTCTGATTTCGGAACCTCAAGGACGATTTCATCATGCACTTGCAACAGCATCTTGGTCTGATAGCCACCTTCAACTAGAGCCTTATCTAGCTGAATCATAGCAATCTTAAGAATATCTGCTGCCGAACCCTGGATAGGAGAGTTGATGGCAGTCCGCTCTGCAAAACCACGAATGTTGAAGTTACGCGAATTGATATCTGGTAACTCACGACGACGCTACATATCCCTTATCACGCGCTTCACGTACCACTTCTTCCATATAGTTTTTGATTCCAGGAAAACGTTCAAAGTAAGTGTCAATGTAGGCTTTGGCCTTCTTACGACTAATACCAAGATTGTTTGCCAAACCAAAATCTGAAATCCCGTAAACCACTCCAAAGTTTACCGCCTTGGCATTACGACGGTCGTTTGGAGTCACATCTTCAGGACGTTCAATGCCAAAGACCCGCATGGCCGTTGAAGTATGGATGTCAGCTCCTTCTTGGAAAGCCTTAATTAAGTGCTCATCTTTAGAAATATGAGCCAAAACGCGCAATTCAATCTGTGAATAGTCCGAGCTGAGCAACACACTATCCTCCCACTCAGGAACAAAAGCCTTACGAATGAGACGACCTTGCTCCAAACGTACAGGAATATTTTGCAAGTTTGGATCCACACTAGACAAACGCCCAGTCTGAGTCAAATCTTGCACATAGCGCGTGTGGATCTTACCATCATCCAAAATCCAGTCCTGCAAGCCAATCACATAGGTAGATTGAATCTTAGCAATCTGACGGTAGTCGAGGATTTTTTTAACAATCGGAGCAATAGGAGCTAGTCGCTCAAGCACATCCACGGCTGTCGAGTAACCTGTCTTGGTTTTCTTGGTGTATTCTAGAGGCAGACCAAGCTTTTCAAAGAGAAGGACGCCTAACTGCTTAGGTGAATTGATATTAAACTCCTCACCAGCCAGTTCGTAAATCTCTTGAGTGAGTTGCTCAATGACGACCTCATTTTCAGCCTGCATTTCAAGTAGGGTTTCTTTTTTGACCTTGATCCCAGCAATTTCCATCTTAGCAAGGACAAAAGCCAGAGGTTGCTCCATGTCATAGAGAAGGTCTAACTGTCCATGTTCACTGAGTTTTTCAAGTAAAACCGGCTCCGTCTCAACCAATACAGCAACCTTGCGAGCCAAGTGCTCCAAGAATTTCTCTCTCTCAGGGATAGCTTTCTTGACCCCCTTACCGTAGAAAGTCTCATCATCGACCAAGTATGTTTGACCGTAGAGATTCGCAATGGTTGAGATTTCATTGTTCTCGACTGTTGAGAGTAAGTATTTTGCCAAGCGACTGTCAAAAGCAGGTGCCTGGAGGTTCAAACCCAAGCGATTTAAAAGAACCTTCGCTTTCTTAAATTCATACACTTTCAGAGGTGTTTTTTCTAAAAATTCCTTGAAAATCGGCTCCTGCAAGAGCTCAAGTTTGTCTGTAGCGTAAAGTTTATCCCCACAGGACCAGGCAAAACCAACCAAGTCATCTGTATGGTAGTTCTCACCAAAGAGTTCAAAGTGGAAGATAGAGTCGGCACTCAGCATGTCTTGACTGACGTGGTCAACGATGGCGAAATCCAAACTTTCAGGCACATCTGTTGATGAAATATTTAAAGCTTGTTTGAGCTGTTTGAAGCCCATCTCATCGTAGAATTTCCCAAGATTTTCCACATCTGGGCCATTATAGACCAAATCATCAAGGCCAATCTCAATCGGTGCCTGAGTCTCAATGGTCGCTAGTGTTTTCGATAAAAAGGCTTGTTCCTTATCATTGATGAGATTTTCCTTCATCTTAGAAGCCTTCATCCCATCGATATTTTCATAAATACCCTCGAGCGAACCATGCTCCAGCAAGAGCTTGATACCCGTCTTTTCACCGATTTTCGTGACACCAGGGATATTATCAGACTTATCCCCCATGAGGGCCTTAAGATCAATGAACTGAGCTGGCGTGAGGCCCATCTTTTCCATGAGATAGTCCGGCGTAAAGGCCTCAAACTCAGCCACACCTTTCTTGGAAATCTCGACCACCGTATGCTCATCCGTCAACTGGATCAAATCCTTATCTCCGCTAACGATTGTCACATCGAAAGAATCTTTCTCAGCCAAACGACCTAGAGTCCCGATGATATCATCCGCTTCATACTGGGCTAACTCATAATGGCGAATCCCAAGATGGTCTAACAACTCACGAATGAAGGGAAATTGCTCACGAAACTCATCTGGAGTTTTAGCACGGCCACCCTTGTAGTCTGCATACATCTCTGTTCGGAAA
>QWCO01002043.1_pt1 | contig 12214 bp, 7 predicted proteins | sample 1972611 | NCBI WGS metagenome assembly QWCO01 (sample SAMN09866706, study PRJNA288562) | Human oral metagenome isolate term1_saliva, whole genome shotgun sequencing... | reverse complement strand
TGTGGTTCGATGCGCCCATCGGCTACATTTCAAACACCAAAGAGCTTTGCGACAGCAAGCCGGAACAGTTCGGCAGCTGGCAAAAGTGGTGGCAAGACCCTGAAACACGCCTTGTCCACTTCATCGGAAAAGACAATATCGTGTTCCATTGCCTTATCTTCCCAAGTATGCTGAAGGCGCACAGCGGCTACATCTTGCCCGACAACGTACCCTCAAACGAGTTCCTGAACCTTGAGAACGACAAGATTTCAACAAGTCGCAACTGGGCTGTGTGGTTGCACGAATACTTGGCAGACTTCCGCAACAAGCAAGATGTGCTGCGCTATGTGCTTACCGCCAATGCACCGGAAACCAAGGACAACAACTTTACTTGGAAGGATTTCCAAGAGCGCAACAACAGCGAATTAGTGGCAGTGTACGGCAACTTCGTGAATAGAGCGTTGCAACTGACACAGAAATACTGGGACGGTGTAGTGCCTGCGTGTGGCGAATTGCTTGCAGTAGACCGTGAAACCATTCAGGAATTTAAAGATGTGAAGGAGAAAGTGGAGAGCTATCTCGATGCGTTTAAGTTCCGCGAAGCGCAGAAAGAGGCTATGAACTTGGCACGAATAGGCAACCGCTACATTACCGAATGCGAGCCATGGAAGGTCTGGAAGACCGACCCGAAGCGTGTGGAAACCATCTTGTACATCTCGCTCCAATTAGTAGCGAACCTCAGCATCGCATTCGAGTCGTTCCTTCCTTTCAGTAGCAAGGAGCTGCGCAATATGATTAATCTCCCAGAATACGACTGGGGACAGCTCGGCAGCACCGATATTCTTCCGGCAGGAGCGGGTCTGCGCGCCGGGGCAGTCATTCGACATCCTGAAATTCCGCTCGATGGTGCAGGATGCCGAGAAGGATGGTCCGCGCTGGGCCAGCATCGGTGACGATCGCATCACGCGGGTGGGGCGCTTCATCCGCGCTACCCGCATCGACGAATTGCCGCAGCTGATCAACGTGCTGCGCGGCGAGATGAGCTTCGTAGGCCCACGGCCGGAGAGGCCTTATTTTGTCGAGAAACTGAATCAACAGGTACCATATTACGATATTCGGCATTACGTGAAGCCAGGCATCACTGGCTGGGCACAGGTGCGGATGGATTATGGCGCTTCAGTAGAAGAGGCCATGGAAAAGCTGGAATACGATCTTTTTTACGTCAAGAATCACTCGCTGTTTCTCGATTTCATGGTGCTTATCGAGACCATTCAGGTGGTTCTTCGTAAGAAAGGCGCTCGTTGACTTCACAGTTTGGAAGAAAATATGACAACGGTTGCAGTAGTTGGTTTGGGATACGTTGGCCTTCCCCTGGCCATCGAGTTTGGAAAACACTTCGATACGATCGGTTTCGACGTGTCGAAAGCGAAGGTTGCCCGTCTGCAACAGCACAACGACGTGACCGGCGAGGTCGAGCGCGGTGATTTCGATCTGGCCAAGAAGCTGAAGATCACGGACGATCCGAAGCAGCTGGGTCAGGCCGACGTGATCGTCGTGGCCGTGCCGACCCCGATCGATTCGGCACGCCTGCCCGATTTCACGCCGCTGGTCTCGGCCAGCGAGATCGTCGGTGCCAACATGAAGCGTGGCGCGACGGTGGTCTATGAATCGACCGTCTACCCGGGCGCCACCGAAGAGGTGTGCATCCCCGTGCTGGAGAAGCACTCCGGCATGAAGTGGAAAAAGGACTTCAACGTCGGCTACTCGCCCGAGCGGATCAACCCGGGTGACAAGCAGCACCGCCTGCCCACGATCATCAAGGTGGTTTCGGGTGACAACCCCGAGACGCTGGAGAAACTGGCCAAGCTGTACGAAACCGTGATCACCGCCGGCGTGCATCGTGCCAGCAGCATCAAGGTGGCCGAGGCTGCCAAGGTGATCGAGAACACCCAGCGCGACCTGAACATCGCGCTGATGAACGAGCTGGCCATCGTCTTCGAGCGCCTGGGCATCGACACGCTGGAAGTGCTGAAGGCCGCCGGTTCCAAGTGGAACTTCCTGCCGTTCCGTCCGGGTCTGGTGGGCGGTCACTGCATCGGCGTGGACCCGTACTACCTCACGCACAAGGCGCAGATGGTGGGCTACCACCCCGAGGTGATCCTGGCCGGCCGCCGCATCAACGATGGCATGGGTCAGTTCATTGCCGAGCAGACGGTGAAGATGCTGGCTCGTCAGGGCCTGCATACCGCCGGCCAGACGGTGATCGTGCTGGGCCTGACCTTCAAGGAGGATGTGCCCGATCTGCGCAACTCCAAGGTCATCGACGTGGTGCGCGAGCTGGAAGCCTACGGCATCAACGTGGTGATCCACGATCCGATCGCCGACAAGGAAGAGGCTCACGAAGAGTACGGCGTGAACCTGGTGGACTGGGACAAGCTGCCCAAGGCCAACGCCATCGTGGCTGCCGTCTCGCACAAGGCATACCAGGAGCAGGGCCTGCCGGCGCTGCTCGACAAGCTGGTCGACAAGGGCGTCTTCATCGACGTGAAGAGCGCCTGGGATCCGGCCGAGATCGAGAAGGCTGGCAAGGCAGTCTGGCGTCTGTAAGCAGGACTGCAGGCCGGGCGGTGCCGCCCGGCCGAATCGCCGCAGTGGCCTGACAGCTATCGGGACAGATATCTGTCGGGCCCTTGGGCAAACCCGTGGGGAGCGTGGCCGTTCGGGCAACGCTTTCCCGGGGAAGGTCTTTCGGGACCAGGGAGCGCTGAATCTCGCAGCACCGGATGGAGTGGCCAAGGTGGCCCGTTCGGGTGAGGCGGTTCGGCGCTTTTTTTATTGGAATGGTGCGGTGGGTATTGGCTTGATGGAGCTGCAGGGGTAGGACTGGCAATGGAAACCATGGACATTCCGGCAGGCAGTGGCCGCCGGCTGGCTGCGCTGTATCACCCGCCCACGGGCGCGGATCGTGGGCGCGGGGTGCTGATCCTCAATCCGCTGGGCCAGGAGGCCGTGCGGGCGCATCGGCTGCTTCGGGTGCTGGCCGACCGGCTGGCCAGGCTGGGCGTGCATGTCCTGCGCTTCGATTTCCATGGCTGCGGCGATTCGTCAGGTGACGATCTGGACGGCGAGATGAAGGGCTGGCAGCTGGATGCGCTGGCGGCGCACCAGGCGTTGCGCCGGCGTTCCGGGGTTGATGCGATCGGCTGGCTGGGCATCCGTCTGGGGTTTGCGGTGGGCTGGCAGGCTGCGGCACGTTTTGCCGGTGGGCGCGATGCACGGCTGGCCCTGCTCACTGAAGGGCCGCCCCCTGATCGGCTGATCGGCTGGGATCCGGTGGTGCAGGGTCAGGGCTATCTGGATGTGCTGTGGGAGGACCATCGGGCGGCGCTGCGCCGTGCCTTCAGCCTGCCCACGGTGCCCGATGCACAGCTGCGTCGGCAGAAGGCCGAAGCCGATCTGTCGGAGGCCATGGGCTTTGCGCTGTCACCGCGGCTGGTGCGTCATATCCGGGCGCTGGATACCCAGGACTGGCAGACGGTGCCGGTGGCCCATCTGGCAGCCCTGCAGGCCAACGGTGCGCTGCCCTGGCCCGAGGCGAAGCGACCGGGGGCGCTCACGCTGGTGCCCGTGGATGTGGATTTCGACTGGACATCGGAAGAGGCGCTGAACACGCCGCTGGTGCCGGATGCCGCCCTGAAACGTCTGTTGCCCTGGCTGTCGGAGGAGGTCTTTCATGCCTGAAGCAAGCCATGCCGCCACGCGCGGGGCGGATGCGTACCGGGAAAGCCTGGTGCAGCTGGGGGCCGAAGGGCATCTGGTGGGCACGCTGGTGCAGCCCACAGGGCCTTCTGCATCGGTGGGCGTGCTGTTCGTGAATGCGGGGGTGATTCACCGCATCGGGCCGCACCGCATCCATGTGAAGCTTGGCAGGGCGCTGGCCCAGGACGGCGTGCCGTCGTTGCGGCTGGACCTGACGGGACTGGGGGACAGCGGCCGTGCGGGCGGGACCGACGGCATGCTGGCGCAGGTGCGGCGCGACATCCGGGCCGCGCTCGATCTGCTGGCACAGAGAACGGGCCTGTCGCGCTTCGTCATCATCGGCATCTGTTCGGGTGCCGAATATGGCTACCAGTATGCGCTGGATGATGAGCGGGTGGCCGGACTGGTGATGGTCGATGGTTACAGTTTCGGCAATCGTCGCACCCGGATGCTGCGCTATCTGCTGCGCCTGCGCACGCTGACCTGGCCGGTGTTGAAGAATGCCGTTCTGGGACGTCTGGCACGCCTGCGTGCGGGTGGTGGTCCGCCCGAGACCCCGGTGGATTACGGGTTGCCCGTGCTGACGGTGACGGATTTTGGCCAGGGGCTGGCCGAGCGCGCACGGCGGGGATGCCCCTGCTATCTGGTGTTCACCGGCAGTGTGCTGCAGCGCTACAACCATGCCAGCCAGTTCGATGACGTGATGCGCGCGGCGCCCTTGTCGGCCGAGGACCGTAGTGCCATTGCACGGGATGTGCAGAGCGTCTTCCTGCCGGACATTGACCATACGATGACGACGCTGCATGGGCAGCGTGTCTACACGCGCCATGTGCGCCAGTGGCTGGCCAAGCGGCTGGCATGACGCGACAGGATGTAAAACGTATAGAAAAAAGTGGCGTTTCGTCGGCGGAGTTTCCGTTGGTGGTATGTTCGACGGCTTTGGGATTCTCCGGGGTTTGGAGGATCCCTGACTGAAGGCGCGGGATGCGCAGGAGAAAGCCGTCGATGTTGTTTGCAGGGGATGCCTCGGAGTGGCTGTTGCCGATGCCGGTGACGCTGGTGGCGGTAATGCTGGTGTTCAGCCTGTGGCGACGGATCCTGCCGCGGCAGCGGCGTCTGCGCCGCAGTGTGGCGGTGGTGGTGGTGGTGGCCTTTGTGCTGACTTCCACGCCGGCCATCATCAATATTGGCGTGAAGGCGCTGGAAGGGACACCGCAGACGGTGGCAGAGCAGCTGGATGCACTGGGCTTTCCGCCGGATCCCGGGACGGATCCCCTGAATGCGCAGGCGGTGCTGACCGTGCGTGAGGGCAAGGCCGGCAGGAAAGCGCTCGCAGAGGGCGGACAGGCAGATCCGTCATCACTCGGCAAGGTCGCAGACCGCGGAAGGACGGATTCATCTTCACGGCGTGAAGCCGCAGACTTCGTCAAGACGGTCGCGGCTCCGGGTGGAGATGCCGTCGCCGTGTCGCCGGGCGGCGCAGTGAAGCCACCGCGTGTGCGTGGCGTGATCGTGCCTTCCAGTGGGGCTGCGGCACCCAATGGGCCGCAGGCACGGCTGGACCAGGGCGGCTATATGCGGCTGCGTGCCGGCATCGAGACCTGGCGGCGCACCGGCGGGTTGCTGGTGCTGATGGGGGGGCTGGGTGAGCAGCCGGAGTATTCGCTGGCTGCCGACATGCGACGCCTGGCCATCGGGCTGGGTGTTCCGCCCGAGGCAATCCGCACGGTGCGCAGCAGCTGGACGACGTTCCAGGACATTTCCGGGGCGGCCAGGCTCATCCGTGAGGAAGGTGGCCAGGACGACAGCCGTCAGGCCGTGATTCTGGTGACGAGTGCGCTGCACATGCAACGTTCGCTGGCGGTGGCGCACCAGGCCGGGCTGGATCCGATCCCGGTGTGCAGTGACTATCGGCAGCTGGCATCACCCACCTGGGCCGCCTGGTTTCCCAACAATGGCGCGCCCTGGAATGCACGCGCCATGCTGCACGAACTGATTGGCGTCTGGTACTACCGCCTGCGCGGTCGCGCCTGAATCAGGGGTTCGGCGTGTGCAGCGCAGGCACCGCGTCCGACCGGATCTCCACCAGATAGGTGTCGAGATCACGCACGTTCAGGCTGTCCCAGTCGGAGTTGAACAGCATGCGGGTGAAGCTGCGGTTGACGGTGCCGTGGGGGCGCGGCCAGGTGGCGTTCTGGTTGCCGTCCCACAGGTGGTTCAGGTTGGCAATGGACAGCACCTTGGGCGGGTTCTCCAGGCTGAGAGCGAACATCTTGCGATGGAACCACTTGCGGTCGGGATCATTGGCCGCCAGGTTGTTGACGCCGTCCTTGCGTTCGCCAAATCCCGAGACCAGAACCCAGCCGGGCCGCTGTAGGGCGCGCCCCGAGACCTGAACGCCGGCGTCGGTGCCGGTGCCGAAGCTGGTGGTCAGCAGCGGAGTCTTCTCGCCGGTAGCCAGGTTCGTCATGAACAGCTGGTGCGGGTTGCTGAAGACGTCAAAGCCCACATACATGTCCTGCCCCTGAGCGTTGCGGGCCACGTCGCCGTACTTCATGTAGCCCTGGTTCAGAAGCTTCAGGCTGTTGTCGGAAACCTGTGCGCTGTACGGGGCCGAGAAATCACGCTTGTAGGCGAGAACCCCCGTGGGATAGGGGAACTGAACCACGCAGTGGCTGCCGCTGGGACTGGTGGTGATGTATTCCGGTGCACTGGGCGGCAGACTTTGCGTGCCGATGATCTTTCCGGTCTGCAGATCCCAGGTGAAAAGGCCCAGCGTGTTCCAGCTGGCGCCTTCATTCCGTTCGGCCATGAAGCACCAGGTGCGGCCGTCATCTGACGGCGTGCCGCCGCGGGTGCGGGCATGGGTGGCCGTGGGCCAGTGCTGATGGAGCTGTGCGCCCATGTCGGCCAGAAGCTCGGACTTGTCCGTGCCATTCGGTGAAAGATCGACGGTCAGACGGAAGATCTTCATGTCCTTGCCATCGACGTTCAGGTAATACAGAACGTTCGGGTTCTTCGGATCCCATTGCGGCTCGGCATCACCGGCAATCCCGCCGAGTTTCCGGATGGCCTTTCCGGTCTTCGGATCAAAGATGTGCCATTCGCCATGGTCGGTGCGCAGCAGAACGGCGCTGTCGTCGGCGTTGAAGGCCTGCTGGGCTGCGTGCGGAGTGAAGACCGGATGGGCCGGCTGCGTCTCGGCATGATTGGTCAGTCGCACCACGCAGCTGTGCCAGGTGGGATCTTCAGTGGCCACGCCGGTCGCGGGTCGCGGTGTGGCGGGCATCTCTCCCACGGCGGTGCCGGCCGTCAGCGGCTGGGCTTTGGCCAGAATGGGGGCACAAAGCGGGCTGGTTTCCTGGCTTCCGACAGTGGCAGGAGGCGTGTACGGAATGACCGGAGCGGCACCTTGTTGATTCGGTGGCGTTGCATGGTTGCCGGAATCCGAATTCGCGCCTGTTCCCGCATTGCCGTTGGCCGGCGAATCCGCTGGGCTCGGTTGAGGGGCAGGCTGAACCGGGCTCGTCACGACGTTTCCGCCGGTGCCCGGCGTGGCGGTTGCGCCACCCGTCGTTCCACCGCTGGCGGGCGGTTCGTTGTTCACGGGGGGCTGGGCGGCATTGGCCCCGCCATTTCCCGGGGTGCCCGAGCTGCTGGCGTTGTTGGCGTTACCTGCGCTTCCTGCGTTTCCGGTGTTGTTCGTGCTGCCGGACTGGCCCGGCGTTCCGCTCGTGCTGGCATCACTGGACGGACCTGCGCTGCCGGCATTGGTGCCGTTGCTTCCAGCCGACGGCCGTGCGGGCTTGCTGCCGGGGTTCGTGGCAGGTGCCGGGGAGCTTGCCGATGCGCTGCCATCACCCAGAGGGGCCTGGCCGTTCAGGGGCTGCGGCGTGCTGACCACGCCGGCACCGTCTGCCGGGGTGTTGCTGGCACTGTTGCTGGCGTTGCCACTGCTGGTGCCCGTACCGTTGCTGGCAGCGTTGCCGGATTGGGACGTCTGTATGTTGTCGGCCAGCAGGTCATGGCCGGCGGCCGATCCGCCGCCGCCGCCGCCACAGGCGGTCAGGCACAGCGTCATCAGCAAGGCACCCGCCGAGAAAAGTCGGGGCATGCCAGGGGTAGGGGCAACGGCAGTATGTCGAAGGGCGAACGGCGCAATTTTCATGGCGATGAACAGTGCCTGGAAAAGGCGGTGTTATATCGCGGAAAAGGTTAGCACCGTGTCGCTGGAAAGCCACGTCCGCGCGTCACCCGGTGTGGCCCGTCCGGACTGCCGGAGGGACGATGGGGGAGGTGGCTTCCGGTTCTGCTCTCCGGAGGGTGACGGTACAAGGTTGTGCGGGGGCTCAACGGGAGCCCAGGGCCTGGGCGGTGATGGCTGTCAGGAACACTTCCTGATCAGCCATGCTGTTGCCGTTCCAGGTGGAATTGAACAGCATGCGGGTGAAGTCCCGGTTGACGGTGGCCTGTGGTTCGGCTTCGTACTTGAATGCATCGCTGTTGATGTAGGCGATGGAGCGGATGTCCGGGTTTTCGGTCAGGCTGACGGCGAACATCTTGCGGTGCAGCCATTGCCGGCGTTCGTCGTGCAGGCCCTGCACGCTACTGTCGTCGGCCGGGTGCTCGGCATAGGTGGAAACCAGCACCCAGCCAGGTCTTTTGTAGGCCTTTCCGGAAATGTGCAGGGCTGTTGCGGTGCGGCCCGGGTAGGTGGAGAACAGGGGCGTGCGCTGACCGGTTTCCAGATTCTGCATGAACACGTCGCCCCCGTTGCTCTGGTAGTCCACCGAGACGTAGACGTCACGTCCCTGGGGGTCGAGAGCGATGTCGGAGTGTTCGGACGTGGTGTGCAGTTGCAGCCAGGCATCGGGCGTACTGTCACCGTAGGGTGCCTGAAAGTCGCGTCGGTAGGCACGGGTGCCCGGACCGGTGGCGGTGGTGTGCGAGACCACGCAGTACTTGCCGCTGGGGCTCATGCTCACGTGGTCGGGCGTGTCGTCCTGGTTCAGGGTGCCGACGATGCGCTGTTCCTGCAGGTCCCAGGTGAAGACGCCACGCATGGGCCAGCTGCCGTTGTCCACCACGGCACGGGCCATGAAGCACCAGTAGCGACCATCGGCCGAGGGGGAACCTTCGGAGCGCGTGGAGGCGACGCTGGCATCGGGCCAGTGCTGCTGGATCTGGGGGCCCATGTCGGCCACGACGCTGACCTGGTTTGTCCTGACGTCCAGCTGGTAGATCTGCATGCCGATGCCGTCGCGCGGCAGGAAATACAGCAGGTCCGGATCGGTGGGATGCCATTGCGGTTCGGCGTCGCCGGCCAGCCGGTCGGTTGCGCCCTCCAGGTTGTTCAGCACCCGGATGAAGCGGCCGGTGGTGGCATCGTGCAGGTGCCAGTGGCCGTCACTGGCATCCAGCAGAAAGCGGGTGTCGTTGGCGTTGAAGGCCTGCCGGCGGGAATAGTCGTTGCGTAGGGCAGGCGCCTCGGGGTGCGCGGCGTTGTCGGTCACGCGCACGATGCAGCTGCCATGGATGGGGTCCCGCGTGCTGCTCAGGAAGGGAGGCAGGGCATTGTCGGGCAGCGGAAGGCGTTCGGTGCCGGCAGGCAGCGGCGACATGGCGGCCAGTTCTGCCGCGCAGAGTGCTGTCGGATTGACGCTGGCCTTGTCCGGGGTTTTGCCGGGGGGCGTTGGCGCGGTCGGCGCAGGCGTGCGGCCTGTCGTGTCGGGGGTGGTGGGTGTATTGCCGGAAACGGTCGGGGCTTCTGGCCGGAGGGGGCCGGTGGCCGATGGGGGCGTTCCTGCATGCGGATCATGGCCGGACGCGGCCGGTCCGCCGCAGGCGACAAGGCCCAGGCCCAGCAGACTGGCCATGGCCAGGTGAGCGGCGCGCGTAGCACCTGTCTGCCGGGGCGTGCGACGTGGCGTGCGAAGGGGCGTCCCCTGGGTGTTGTCCTGGGCGGCGCACAGTACGGTGCGGACGTTGGCGGTGATGGGTGAGGTGGGCCGGTCGGCGTTCTTCATCGGACGGTTTCTGCAGGAAAGGCCGGGCCGATGGTCGTTCCGTTGGCGGGGTGTGGCAGTGCGGAAAGTCTCAGGGAGGCGGTATTTGCGCTGAAGAAGGCTGGAAATGAATCGGGCAGGCGCTCTGGCCTGCCCGGGTTTGGTGGCAGGACCGCAGTGCGGTCCTCGCCGGTTGCTCAGATCATGTGGACAGCAGGTTTATTTGTCGAGAGCCCCCTTCGGCAGTGCCAGCATGTAGGTTTCCACGTCCTGGATGCGGCTGCTGTTGAGCGTGGAGTTGAAGAGCACGCGGGTGAAGTCGCTGTTGACGGTGGCCTGCGGTTCGGCCCAGTAGGCGTCGGAGCCCCAGCTGGATTTCGAGTCGCTGTCGGCGTGGGCCAGCGGGCGGATCTGCGGGTTCTCTTCCAGGCTCACCGCGAAGATCTTGCGGTGCATCCACTGCTGCATGGCCGTGTTGCGCAGGCTGCTGGCCTGGTTGCTGGCGTGGTATTCACCGTAGGTGGAGACCAGCGCCCAGCCGGGCTTGCCGTAGGCCTTGCCGGAGAAGTGGATGGCCGTGGCGGTGCCGGACAGGTAGGTCGGGAAGAGCGAGGTGCGCTTGCCAGTCTTCAGGTTCACCATGAAGACATCGCCCCGGTCGGCCTGGTAGTCGATGGCCACGTAGACATCTTCACCCTGCTTGTTCAGCGCCAGGTCCGAGTGTTCGGACTGCTCGTGCAGCTTCACGTAGGGCTGGCGGGCGGCGGAGGCGGCGTGCGGGGTGGTGAAGTCACGGGTGTAGGCACGGGTGCCCAGTTCCCGGTTGTGCGCCCACGAGACGACGCAGTACTGGCCCGAGGGGCTCATGCTGACGTGGTCGGGGCGGGCGGGCAGGTTCATGCGACCCAGGATCCGGTCTTCCTTCATGTCCCAGGTGACGACGCCCACGCCCTGCCACTGGTTGTTGTCCACCATCAGGCACCAGTAGCGGCCGTCGGCCGAGGGGGCGCCTTCGGACTTGGTCCAGGCGGTGGCGGCGGTGGGCCAGAAGCTCTTCAGGCGTGCACCCAGGTCACCCACCACGCGACGCTGGTCGCTGGCGACGTTCAGCTCGGGGATGGTCATGCCCCAGCCGTTGTTGGGCACGTAGTACAGCACGTCGGGATTGGTGGGGTGCCATTGCGGTTCGGCATCGCCCGCCGGGCCCTGAAGCTGTTTCAGGTACTTGCCGGTGTGGCCGTCGTACAGGTGCCAGTAGCCGTTGGAGGCGTACATCAGGATGCGGCTGTTGTCGGCGTTGAAGGCCTGGCGGCGCGAGTAGTCGCTGCGATGGCTTTTCTCATCGCCGGCTTTCTGGCCGTTGTGGGTCAGGCGAACCTGGCAGGTGCCGTAGGTGGGTTCCTGCACGGCCACGCCGGTGGCGGGAATCTGGCGGTCCGGCACGCGGGCGCTTTCCTGGCCGCGCTGCAGCGGGTTGTTGCGCAGCAGGATGTCGCGGCACACGTCGTTGGCGGCAATGCTGGCGTTGCTGGCCGGACGGGCGCCCGGGGTGGCGGGCCCGTTCTGGCCGTTGCCGCTCAGGTTCAGGCCCGGCACGGCAGAACCGTTGCCGCCGGCGACCGGCGTGGCGACCGGGGCCGCGGGCTGGGACGATGCACCCGGATTGGATGCAGAGGCGGCAGGCTTGGCGGCGACCACCTTGATGGCCGGGGCCGACAGCCAGACGACATCGCCGCTGTCACCCTCGATCTCTTCGGTGTAGGCCAGCGTCTTGCCCAGGTCGGCAGCGGTGACGGTGTAGCTGTCGCCCTTGGCGGTCAGCGTGTTGTCCACCATCCAGAAGGCCTGGCGCACCCGGCCCCACTGGTAGACGCCCGAGGTGCCACGGACCATCTGGCCCACTTCGGCGGTCTGGGAGGCGACCGAGGTCCGGGGCATGGTGTGGATGGATGGGTAGTTGTCGGCCACCACGGAGACGGTGCCGGCCTGGACCTGGACCGGGTTGCTGCCGGCCGGGGTGCGCACGGTCTCGACGTAGCCCAGCTTCTTGCCCACATCGGCCCGGGTGGGGGTGTAGGTCTCGGCTGTGGCGCCGGCGATGGGCTGGCCGTCACGCAGCCACTGGCGGCTGCTGATCTGACCGTTCTGGTAGACGCCGGCGATGGCGCTGACCGGGCGTCCGGCGCGGATGCGGGTGTTGCCACCGGCGATCAGCGGGGCGCGCAGCGAGACAGGCTTGCTTGCGCGGTTGTCCGTCGACGGGGTGTCGGCGGCCACGACGGTGACGGGGCTGCTGTAGGCGAAGATGTATTCGCCGGTGCGCTGGTTGATCACGCGCTCGCGGTAGACCAAGCGCTTGCCGATGTCGGCGGTGGTGGGGGTGTAGCTGGCCTGGCGGCCTTCGGGGATGTCACGGCCGTCGCGGCTGCGGAAGCCGGCAACGGCGACGCCGTTGCGATAGACGCCGGTCA
>QWCO01001592.1_pt1 | contig 12238 bp, 8 predicted proteins | sample 1972611 | NCBI WGS metagenome assembly QWCO01 (sample SAMN09866706, study PRJNA288562) | Human oral metagenome isolate term1_saliva, whole genome shotgun sequencing... | reverse complement strand
TCTTTGTTCTCTTGTAAGCTTCATTGTTCTTTCTTTGATTTTTTTATTCACTACAAATATAAGAACTTTGGAGCTTACACACTTTTTTAGGACAGTATCTATCTGGAAGATTGATAATCCCCACCTTATTTATATAGAGCCACACGGCATCCTCAACAATGGCTTTGCCGTAGAAGTGCTGAACAATCTGGCCACATCGAGCGATAAAATAGACTTAGGGGCAACACTAAAAGAAAATCACCTCGCCATCTTCCGGCAAGGTGATGAATACTATTGTGTTGATTTCGCGCACAAGTGCATTTTTAACTTGGCTTCAGAAGGCATCGACTTCAAGGCCTTACTTCCCGCTCTGCAAGAACTCCGACCTGTACCTGCCCAAAGTACCCATCATCCTAACGATATTCTGGGTAACGTCCTTTCGCACCAGACTTCGGCTTCCGACCGCAATGCCGAATGGGAAGTGGGGGGCAATGGTGGATATGAGGTGGACGAAGAGTGGAAGTTGAAGAGATAGAGCAAAGTTCTCAATGCTCTTATGCAGAAATCCAATCCTATTCCTTACTCTGTATGGAAATCTTGTCCCCCACTACCACAATAGTCTGCTCATTTGTGATGGGTTTCAGCGGTAGGTGGCTGTATTCCTGAATCACAGTTTGGGTAGCCTCTTCAAAGGAAAACTATTGAAATGCAAAAACGGATAGAAGTCCACAGCACCCAGCCCTGTAAAATCTCTGAAGCCCGGTACAGGGTCGTCCATTTTTATGGCGTACTCAATATTAAGGGGAAAAATCATTGCTCCTGTCGAGTCTCCTATGCCATTCGGCTTGTACTCCACTCGTCAGTATAGCCAATACAAACTTTGGGTGTTAGCTGATGCTATTGTTTTTTTTGAATCTTTCCTAGAAAGTAATGGCATGTATTACTTGCTTTTTACATTTCTTTCACCATCAATCACTTCCTTAATCCGTTCTATCAGATTATAGAAGTCAGGTGTGCCACTTGGCTCTACCAACTTCTGAGGAACAACCAAACTATATGCCCCTCCGATATGGGGCCGGTCTTTGATATCTTGAACGCTATCGATACACCACTCATTGCGCTCACCAATATCATGCAAGACCTTGGTATGACTGATACAAGTCTCCAAATCGTCATATTTGCGAACAGCAATATCTTCAGTCTTCTTCCATGTCATATCTACTATACAAAGCGAGTAGCGTTCCTTCTGCTCTACTGATGTTTTGAATTGAAGGGCTGACATTTCCACAGAATCACGGGTACTCCATCGAGATTTGACTTCGACATAATATATCACTTTATCGCCTACCCAGACCTTATAGTCTTGACCACCTTGTTGATCACAAACCTCGACTTTCAATTGTTCATTGTTGATAGCATCTTGTAATTTCTCCAAAAGAAGTCTCTCTACAAAATCTCCTAACTCATGAATGAAATCATTATGACGATTCTCATAATCTTTTTGAGCCAATGCATTTCGACCGGCATCAATAATCTCCTGCATCCGAGGATCATCGGCGAGCTCAGCCAGCGACTTAATCTTAGTTTTATCTTTCAAGAGTGTATATACATTCGGCAAATCATTATTGTCAATGCGGTGGAGGAAGATCTCAGCTTTATTTTTATTGATATTAGTGAACCAATCTTCCCAGTTCTCATCCTTGCTATCCAGATGCTTGATGATATCAAGAGTAACTTCGGAACTATAGTTCGATTCTTGAAGGGCATCATCAATAGGACGGGCAACATTCTCTTTAACTTTATCCTCAGCGAACTTTTCAAAGTCCTTGAAACGGGGAGTAACCCACTTATCACGTATGTCCTCTCCCTTCACCCGTTCGTAATATGAAATCAAGTCATCAATATCTTCAGCTTTATATTCTTCATGCTCGGCTAATACATGCAGTGCGTCCCACTTACAGAGTTTACCTTTCTGATTAGGGAATATCGCATAATCCTGCATGGTCTTCTGATAGGCAGTCGGACGTTCCTTGTTGGAGAGTGCATTCAGAAGTTGGTACAACATTTTCTGATTTTGTTCGTACCATTTTGCATCTTCTGTTGCTGCAAGTTCTATCTGCTTAAATTGCCATTTGACAAGCGAATCGAACACCACATTATACATCAACTGCTCCTTGTCCACGTCACCAAGGTGCGGAACATGATTAAGCTGCATCTGCTTATTGTGCATATTGCAAATAACCTCCATGGCCTGGTAACGAGTATTGCTCGTATTGGAAGTTGGGAAAGTCATACAGAAATCTATAACTGCTTCTAAGTTGTTCATGTAAGGTTTCGGCTTCATCTCCTCGGCACTCACAAAACCATTAAGTGCAGTCTTCAAATCTTCGCGTGTTGGCGATACCCATTCATCGTAAACCTTGACATATTGTTCGTCCACCAACTGATGGGTAAAATCTGGTACTAATGGTTTGATGGCCATATAGAGGTTGTCGGGTATATTCTCACCATTCCGCAGATTGTTAATCGAGCAAAGTACACCTTCTCGATTTGGAATTATAGCCTTACGAAAATACTCCGTTTGTCCACTCTCCTTCAAGTACATCAAGAACTCCAGTAAACCAGTCTTATCATTGTTTTCTATAATCTTGTTGACAATGTCCTCTACCGACACAACCCATTCCCTCTTTTCAGGTTTCCATCCAAAGACAATGTCGCTCCAATCAAGAATTTCTTCCTTCTTCGGTAGGCAGGAAACCTTACTCGCGTAATCATAAACGACTTTCAGGTATTTCTCATTACCTTCTTCTCGTAGAAACTCTACAATGGTATGATCAAGAACCTTAATCTTGTCCGTTTGACTGATACTTACATGTTTATCTGTCGTTTCAATGAAGGGAATAGACTGAAATTCATCCACCCACTTAGTGTGAAGTGACTTGAAGTATTCTACCAACTCATGTTTCATTGCTGTTGTATCAAAGCCGACAGGTGCCAAAGCAATACTACCCGATATATTCGCACTATGCTCCCTCAGATAGTCAAACAGCATCTTGCACATCTCATCAATTAACGCAACATCAGCATCAATTTTATTTTGATGTTCACTATTTCCATCTGGTAATACAATCAGGTCACGAGGCTCGGTAGGGAAAAACTTCTCCGAGTGGAAGATATAGTTAATGCTATGTTGCTCGGTCCCTAATAGAGGAAAGAAGATGAAGAAACGAGGAACATTATTCAGCTTCCTAGCCTCGGTTGCTTGACGTAAAGGTAGGATAACGATATCCTTTCTATCTTCCGATTGCAAATAAAAGACATCTATCGGGGTCTGATTTTTCCTGATTCTCTTACAGTGAAGTCCTTCTGCATCTTGTTTGTCCTCTTTGCGGAAGTCAATGCTCGTCCCTTCCTGCAAATGTATAGTACAGCGCTCAATACGCTCGTTGATAGTCATTACATACGGCATCAATTCGACGGCGGCTTCAACTCCCATTCTTGCAGCCTTTTTTCTGTCTGGACGGTCTAAATGATACAGAAATACGGTCTCCGGCTGTGCCGTAGCAGTTGCTTCTTTATATTTATTCACCAGCAATTTGTCCAACTCACCTAATTGTTCTGTCATTGATTGAATCATGCCAGGGAGATCGTCCGAACTACGATCAATAACAAACCCCTTCCCATCAGAAGTTTCCAAAGATACATACTTTCCCTCTGCAATCTCATAGGATCCAAACAATTCCAGGACTCGGCTGAACTTATGGGTGGTCATAAAACCAGTACCAAACTGTCCGGCTGCATCAGGATCTTCTTTCTCTTCGGACGAGACCTGCTTTATGAGCGAGCTCAGGCTATCAAAATTAAAAGGTCTGCCGTTATGTGCGAATATAAACTTATCCTCGTGTAGTTCAATGCGGATGTGAGAATGCTCAGAGAGGTCGCGTGCATTCTGTACTAATTCCCAGATGGCACGATGAGCCGTACTATCATCAAACTTACCGATACCTTGTAATATCTTTTGGCAATGTTGCTTATTGTCTTGCCTGCGGGCCTTCTCCTTATTCCGCTCTTGGATTTCCTCCAACTTCAGTGGTCTATCTACTGTCATTGTAATGATTGATTATTCTTTCTTATATCTTTACATGTAGTTATTTTCTCAATCAGTGAAATCAGCTTGTAGGTTACGCCATTGCTACCTTGTGCCGTTGTGATGCCCTTGCCAAAGTCCATCGCCTTACGCCGATCGACATTCAGTTGTTCTACCTCGCTCACACGCCCGGAAAGAACATTCTGCTGTTACTGCTGTGCTTCGATTTTCTGTTTTAACTCCGTAATCTGGCTTTCAAGTGTTCTGTACTGAAAAAGGTTGACAGTTCTGATTGTTAAAATATCTTTTGGTTGACAGCTCCTGAACTTAAGTTTATGGGAGGTTGTCATCTCTGTCTCCTAAATCTGTTTTAGGTTGACACTTGCCTTATGGTGGCAAATATACGGATTTTTATTTATTTGGCTTTCTACGTTATTTAGTGGTGACTGCTTGAGGAATGAAAAACACCGGGGGGGGTGCTGTCGGCAGGGGGCGAGTAGCCTCCGAGAGACATTCTATTAACCCCAATTCGAGATAAGCAAGGCTTGTTTTTTGCCTTAAAATAGTTTCAACACAACCCTCTATCAATATGGAGTTTGAGAGGGAGGGGAAAGCAGAAGTGAAGCAGCTCACACTTTTCTAAACCTACCTGCGTGAAACAATGAATCTTCGACCTACAACAAGGTCGAAAGAATCGTTGTGGACTATAAGCTGAGTAAAAAAGAGGTAACCTTAAACCGATTTGGGGTTGTTAGGAGTTTATGAGGGAAAACAAAAGAAAGATGAAGATTTTTGCGGAAAGCCTTGGTGGAGTCAAAAGTTTTTTTTCATATTTGCAACGTCAAGGTGACAAATATGTTAGTATTTTCGTTTTAGAAAAGTATCTTATGAACAAAACGTTATTAAGCAAACTTCTTTTGCTGCTAAAAGTCAAGCATACAAAATATTCGGATAAGTTATATTTTGAACATCCATATAAATATACTTTTTATGGACTAGAGCGTATGTTGTCACTCTATAATATAGAGATCAACGCCTTGATGCTTAAGAACAAGGATGAGTTTGAAAAATAGCCTTATTGTATCGACGGACATCCTTAGAAAATGCACTCTTCCAGAGTGCTACAAAAACGAGCGGCGGGAGAAGCGATGATTTTCGCGCGATTCTCGCACCGTTAGATTTACGGAATTATTTACGATAGCGGACTGCGCGCAGAGCGATACCCACCCAGAGAACGACAGAAGTGGTGGCGAGGAGCAACAACCAATCCGAAAGCGAGAGCGGCACTACATTGAACACCGGTCCACCCAAATTGACGATGAGCACCTGCCCCAGCAGAATGAGACCGACTATCAAGAAGAAGCCACGACAACCACGGAGGCGCGGCCACACTTGGGAAGTGGCAAAGCTGCGGGCGTTGAATAAATTCCAGAATTGGAGCAGAACGAAGAAGGTGAAGAAGAGACTCAACTCGTAGTCAGATAGCAGATTGCCGCCCGTAGCTCTCACTAAAGAGAAAGATTCGGGCAAAGAGCACAAACTGTAGACATAAAAATGTTTCAGCACATAGAGGGCTACGAGTAGAATACCTGTGAAGGCAAAGCCCGTGAGCAGAATGTTCCACCGCATGACGGGCGTGATGATAAAGGCTTCGCGAGCGCGTGGCTGCTCTTCCATAACGTCGGAAGAAGGCGGAAGAGAGGCCAGAGCCACAGCGGCAAAGGTGTCCATAATGAGATTGACCCACAGAATTTGCGTAACGGTGAGCGGACTTTGTGTACCCATAAACGAGCCGATAAGGACAATGAGGCACGCAGCCACATTAACAGTGAGCTGGAAGAGAATGAATCGCTGGATATTCTTATAGAGCGAACGTCCCCACATAACGGCATTGACGATGGAGCTAAACGAATTGTCGATAATCGTGATGTCGCTCGCTTCTTTAGCCACACTCGTGCCGTCGCCCATGGAGAGACCCACATGAGCAGCTTTCAGAGCAGGAGCATCATTGGTGCCATCGCCAGTAACGGCCACTACCTCTCCGCGCTTTTGCAGAGCTTCAACCAATCGCTTCTTATCCATCGGGCGGGCGCGGGCAATGACTTTCAATTCCCCTACTCGCTCTATCAACTCCTCATCGCTGAGAGCGGCAAACTCTGGACCTGTGATGAAAGCCTGCGCGGAATCGGCATCGGAGCAGATTCCCACTTGTCGGCCTATCTCGCGCGCGGTGCCGAGAGTGTCGCCCGTCACTATCTTCACGCCTATACCAGCAGTAAGGCAGCAACGAATGGCGGCGGGCACTTCAGCGCGTACGGGATCGGAGATGGCCACATAGCCTTGAAAGGTACTGTTGAGCGTGGCGGCATCGGGCGATGCGAGTGTGCCGCTTTGGCGAAGTGCAGAGAGTTCCGCCTCGGCCACAGCTTGGGAGGAGAAAGCGAGATCTACGAAGCCAAGCGTACGGAAAGCGCGCTGCTGATAAGAGAAGAGAGTTTTAAGAATTTCTTTTTGGCGAGATTCATCGAGCTGGGGACAGAAATGGAAGAGGATTTCGGAAGCTCCTTTCAGATAGATATGCCATTGTCTGTCAACGGAGGACTGGACGAGGGTGGCCATATATTTGCGCTCAGTGGAAAAGGGAATCTGATCGACGACAGCTGCCGCTGAGCGCAGGGCTTCATAGTTGTGATGCTGCTCGGAGAGCCAGAGCAGAAGCGCGCCTTCGGTGGGGTTGCCGAGCACTTCGATGTGGTCGGCATCGGTATCATCAAGCGTAGCAGTGGAATTGACGGCGAGGGCTTCGGCAAAGCACATTTCGGCCAGCACCTCGGCATGAGCCACGCGCATACGGTTCTCTGTGAGCGTTCCGGTTTTGTCGGTACAAATCACAGTGGTGGCTCCCATCGTTTCGCAAGCGTGGAGATGGCGCACGAGGTTGTTGGCCTTGAGCAGGCGGCGCATACTATAGGCCAGACTCAGTGTGACGGCCATGGGTAGGCCTTCTGGAACTGCCATCACTATGATGGTGACGGCTATCATAATGCTGGAAAGGAGATACCCTGCAAAGAAAATCCAATTGAACGTGGGAGGAGCGGAGAGGAAGTACTCCACCGTGCGTCCCACCAAGATGAGGGCTGCCAAGACATAACTGGCGCGGGAAACGAAGATGCTGAGTTTGTCGAGCTGCCTACTAAGAGGTGTTTGCTCCCCATTGTCGATTTGGGCAGCACGGAAAACGCGGCCGTTCTCAGTATGGTCGCCAACGGCTTCCACGAGAAAGCTGCCGTTGCCTTCCATTACCTTCGTGCCGCGCAGCACACGATTGGAGGGAAACGTTGCCTCGGCATCGAAAAGTTCGGTGTGGGTGGTTTTGGAACAGATGGGTTCGCCAGTCAGCGTACTCTCATCAACTTTCAAACTATTGGCTGAAAGCAGTGTTCCATCGGCCGGAACTTCATCTCCTGTGTCGAGCAGGACAAAGTCGCCCACAACAATATCGCGACGGGGAACGGAATGGTTATGTCCGTTGCGCACCACACGCACAGGGATGTCGTCGTTGACCTGAGTAAGCACGGCAAACTCACGTTCGGCGCGCACCTCAAAATAAAAAGCCAACCCTGTGGCCAAAAGAACGGCAATGATGATACCCAAAGGTTCGAAAAAAACAGAAATGCCGAGGCCGAGCACATAAAATTCATAACAGGCAATCAGTATGGACAAAACGGCTGCGACGAGTAAGATAATGATGAGTTGGTCCTGAAACTTATGAAGAAACTTACGGAAGAGTGATTCCCTGGCTGCTGGCGTCAAAACATTATCACCATGTACGCGCCGGCTTTCCAGCACTTGCTCTTCGGTAAGTCCCGTAGAAAATGATTTTGTAGTCATTATAAAATCGTATAGAAAGCAGCAAAGTTACAGAACTTTCATTCGAAAAGTGAAGAGTCCTCAAAAAAGTTGCAGCAGTGAAATGTTATTTATGATTTTAAGCCTCAGAATGTACGCCAAGCAGCAAGTTTTTTTGAAGAGGAGTAGGAGAAAAAGGCTTACTTTGGAGGAAAGTTGTGAGCTTCCGTTGAAGGTGCGTAAGCTACCCTACTTCTTCGATGTCGCCCCTCTTTGAGGAAGGGAGGACAATAAAAAACTGCAATGCCCAAAGAGCATTACAGGTGAAGAGTTGTTATATAAGCCTCCACGAGTGGGAGTTGCAGATCAAAAAGAAGGTTACTAACGAAGGACTTTCTGAGATTTGCCATTAATCCCAATTCGGTTATAAGAAACAACATTGGGAAACAGATGGCGAAGATGCATAGCATCAAATAACTTGCAGAAGTCGTCTGCCATACAAAAGATTTCTGTAATTTTGTCTTCGGTGATCATAGCGATTTTTGTTTGTAATTATTTGTATATTAGCACCTTAAAGTTACAACAAATTTCGCCAATCACCAAATTTATAGACACTTATAATTCGTCGAACTCACGTTAGTTACGATCCTGACACAAATTCAATGGAAATGCAACTTGTTCGAAGCGAAAGCCATCAGAAATTATCATATAGAGGAGGTGTTAAAGATTATGAAGAGCAAACTGGAAAAAAATACAAACGAAATAGTTATGCTAAATAATTCATTTATAGATAAAATTACCAATAAGAAGGTAATCGGGAGAAAAATATCGTATGAGAACATTGTTCTGTTTTTTTGCGAATGGGAATTCCCGGGAAAAGATGAATACATGGAGTTTTTATTACAATTTAATGGATTATTTTTCCCAGATGGGTTAATCCTTAAAAGTGATTTAGATGTCGAGTTGGAAGTTGAAACCTTATACGACGTCAATGGTAGGCTTGAACGTTATTGGGATATTGCAAAGAAAAACCCTGACCTACCAGATGACTTTACAACAAGACATATACCGATAGGAAATGATGCAGCAGGAAATCAATATTGGGTTGATTTATTTTCGGGCAAAATTTTATTCTTTGAAACAGAGTATGATTTCCCAGAAGGTTTACATGTTGTCTCTGACTGCTTTTGCACATTTTACTCGAATTTACGCCCTATGTAATGAAGGTTGTGTTTTTGGGGGAATCGTTTTGATCAAAGAGGCCATTGATTCCTACTATGTAAGGATGGTACTGACCTACGACGGCATCGACAATCTCCTTGCCTATAAGGACGACCATCAGGAGGTGGAGTACGGCTATGAGGGGATGTGGAAGCTCACGCGCCGGAAGGATGCCCGTGGCGTCATCTGTTTCCTGCATGACCGTGAGGAGAGGCTGCTCGAAATTATCAACGAGAAGGGCGAGCACTATGCCTTTGCCATGGACGCCTCGGGAAACGTACTGCAGGAGGAGGGGTTCGACGGTGGCGTGAGGAAATATGTCCGTGACCGTGCGGGTCGTGTCATCAAGGAAACGCTTCCCAGCGGCAAGTTCAAAGAGTACGAGTACGACAGATGCGGACGGGTCACGCGTGTTACCCACGATTACGACAAGGCGGAAGAGCAGACTTACGGCTACTATGCCTCCGGACGGCTGGCGGAAGCCAGGAATGAACACGCTATAGTCAGTTTCCGCTACGACAACATGGGGTTGCCCGTGGAGGAGCGGAGCAATGAACACGTTATCAAACGTACCTATGACAAGTCTGGACAGATAGCCACGCTTACGAGCTCCCTTGGCGCCGACCTTACCTACGAGCGCAATGAGTTCGGGGAACTGACCTGCTTCTCGGCAGGACAGGCGGAAGCCCCTGGTCGCTTTGAGAGCAGGCACGAGTATGACAGCCTTGGCTTTGAGCTGGAGCGCATGCTCCCCGGTGGCGTGACGCAGAGCTTTGCCTATGACGACATCGGCAGGCTCATCGACAACAAGACCCGCCAGTCATCCAAAGTGCGCAGGGAGCGTAAATACCATTGGGGCAGTGCCGACAGGCTGCTTAAGACGGAGGACAACCGCTTTGGCACCACCACCTATGAGTACAGCCCCACCGGGCATCTGCAAAAGGCGGTCTATGCCGATGGCAGGGAGGAGTACCGTCTTTCGGACAAGGCGGGCAACCTCTTTGACGACCCTGACAGAAAGCTGCGCAAGTACCTCCGAGGGGGAAAGCTGGAGCAGTCGGGGGAATGGCGCTTTGTCTATGACAGGGACGGACAGCTCGTAGAGAAATACAAGGGTTCCGGCAAATGGTGGGACAGCAAGTCCGAACGCTGGCGGTATATCTGGAATCAGAACGGAACGCTGAAGGAGGTCAGACCTCCCGGAGGGGGAGATTTTGCCTTTGATGCCCTGTTCACCTATGACGCCCTCGGAAGGCGCCTGAGCAAGGATGCCATTGGCATCACCTGCTGGCTGTGGAACGACAACGTGCCCCTGCACGAGTGGACACCCAAGCGGAGGCGCAATGAGCAGGGAGAGATAGAAGAATACCAAAAGGACCTCAGGACATGGCTCTTCGAGGAAGAGAGTTTCGTGCCCTTAGCTCTGTTTCAGGACGGCAAGGCATACTCCATCGTGACCGACCATCTGGGCACGCCCGTGGAGGCGTACAACGAGCAGGGCGAGGAAGTATGGTACCGTAGGCTGGACAGGAACGGAAAGGTCATTGAGGAAAGGTCGATGAACTATACTTCCTACAAGGACTACGTCAAGATACCGTTTCTTTTCCAAGGACAGTACTATGATGAGGAAATCAAGTTGGCATACAACAGGTTCAGATACTATGACCCGAATACAGGAAATTACATATGCCAAGACCCCATAGATTTACAAGGAGGTATGCAACTTTACGCATACATTCACGATTCCAATAGTTGGATAGACCCGTTTGGGTTAAGCGGTCGTGGTGGTACTCTACACAGGAGTATTCAAGACCAATTACGAGATGATTTAAAAGGTTTAGGCAAAAGTGTAGAAGCAGAAGGGCAGATAAAATTAAAAAAAGGACAATCAAGATTTGGTGATTTAGTAGTAAGGAATGATGTAGGAGATATAATTGAAGTACATCAAATCGGAGATATGCGTACTCGTGGAGGATTTAGACCGTCTTCAAGAGAGCGAGGAGCGATTATGGATATTAGGGAGGCTTTGGGCGATGATGTAAGGATAGTTTTCCACGATAAAAAGGGACGGGTAACACTTATAGACCCCGATAAAGCCGATGACTGGAAAGTGCCAAGTAAAAAACATAGAAAAAATAGTTATGGTTAATTATGAGTTCAATACAATTTAATTATTTTGCAGATGAAAAAGGGGAGCAAATTATAAGGCAAGAGCTTTTAGATAGGTTTGGCTCTCTTTATGCAAGGGATTATTTCGGAGAGAATAAAAGTATAATAAAAGAAACAGAAGACTTTCCTAAAATGCCTTTTGAAATTTATTTAACTTGTGAAAAATTGGCTACTCAAATAAATACTTTGTCAGGTAAATTGTCCATTTCTATTTATGATAGCCCTGTTGTTGAATACACACCTTCAAAAATCAGAGACGAAAATGTATACGTTCAAGGTCGTTTAGCTTATTTTGCTGGTAATGAGTTTCCAGAGTTAAAAAAAGAAGTGCAATCCCTATTCAGAAAACTCAAAAAACAGTGTTGGAAAGATAAACAATGGAATGAGTGGGTATTTGAAACTATCGGAGATGAAGCAACGGTCTTTATACCCAATAGGGTTGTTCATCTAAAGAGAGAGTGATGTATCCCGCTTTGGTGAGGATGGAAGGTATTATATCTGGGACATCGGCGAAGACCTGTTCTACCACTTTACCAACACCTCCTATGAGGAAGTACGCCTGCTGAGCCGCATCAGCGACATCAACGGCTTTGAGATCCTGTTCAGATACGACTACAGGGCCAACGCACAGGGCGAAGTGACCTTCAGCCGCGACAAAAAGGGTCGTGTCATTAAAGAAGAGCAGATACTCCCGAACGGAGGCAAGGCAGACAGGATTGCCATTGAGCATGAATATGACCAATGGGGCGGACACTCAGGACTGCGGAGTTCTCTCGGAGCGGAGCAGAATACCTCCTACACCCCACTTGGGGAGACGGAGACCCTCCATGCCCAGCAGTCAGAGGAATCAGACGCTTGGGAAAGCCGTATCCGCTACGATGAGAGGGGACGCGAGATAGAGCGCTTTGCCACGGGTGGCGTGCGCATTACCTC
>QWCO01000848.1_pt1 | contig 12262 bp, 7 predicted proteins | sample 1972611 | NCBI WGS metagenome assembly QWCO01 (sample SAMN09866706, study PRJNA288562) | Human oral metagenome isolate term1_saliva, whole genome shotgun sequencing... | reverse complement strand
CAGATAGCCGTGGCTGTCGGCAAATTCCTTGGGAGAGTCGCCCGTCGAAACGGTCATGAGTTCGTCGTCCCACGTGCCGTAGGTGGTGAAGCGGCGCACTTCGAAGCCCTTGTCGCGCTTTTCGAGCTGACCGTTGCGCAGAACGTAAGAGCGGGTGGTGCCGGCATTGGCTTGGTTGTACTGCAAAGTGCAGAGATACTTGTTTTGGAAGAAGATGTACTCAAAGCCTCCGTCGAAGAGCAGGCCGTTGTCGCGCGGACTGAGGGTGCCGGCAGAGAGATCGGCCGTGGTGAGGAGAACATGCGAGGCGGCATTGCCCGAGGCAGCGACGTCGGCGGGAATCACAAAGGTGCCTTTCTGTTCCACCACAGGGGTGACGGGAGTGTTGTTGGGTTCGTCGGTGCCGCAGCCGGTGAGCGTTGCGGCGAGCAGGGCTGCGGGAAGCAGCGCCTTGGTGAGAGAGGTGAATTGCATAGGAAAAATGAAAATAGTTTATGGATGAGGGGAGTCTGCAAGGGCGGTTTTATTGCCCGAGGTTGAAGCGCACTTTGGCATAGAAGGCGCGTCCGGCCTTTTGCAGGCTGAAATTGTCGTAGAGACGTTCGTCGGTGAAATTGCGTGCCTCGAGACTCACGGCATAGCGCCCATGAGCGAGGGTGAGGGTGGCGTTGAGGTTGTGCGAAAGCTGGGCCGGCACGACGTATTCGCCCTTGTTGGCACCGAAACGCGAGGAGTAGAACGTGAAGCTGTGGAGATATTGCGTGTCGTAAGTGAATGACAGCACGGTGCTGCGCGTGGCGGTGAGCGGGAGGCGCCAGGTGACGTCGGCATCGCCGAAGAGATATGGGAGATTCGGCATGCGGTCGCGGTAACCATAGTTGCGCGTCACGCCGTCTTGGGCGAGGGGCATGTTGTCGCGCACGTCCATGAACGTGAAGTTGGCACCAGCACTGAGTCGGCGCCCCAGATCGTAGCGCAAAGAGGTGTTGAGACCATAAGTGCGTACGCGACCGAAGTTGACATAGCTGGCCCCGTAGCGTCCACCGCCCACTCCGATCACGTTGCGCTGGATGTAGTCGCGCGTGTCGCGGAAAATGCCGCCCACCTCGGCCAGCACGTGGTGCATACCGCGGTGCAGGGAGTAGGAAAGGTTGAGGTTGAGGTTGTGACTTTGCTCAGGGCGCAGGGTGACACTGCCGGTCTCGAGATCGTCGTCGCCGAAGAGTTCGTCGACATTCGGGAGGCGGCAGGCACGTTCGTACGAGAGTTTGACTTGCCAATTGGGGTTGAAGCGGTAGGTGCCCGCGCCGCCAAAACCGAAGTAGCTGAGGTGGTGCGTTTTGCGGACGAATTTCTCCTGGAGATCGCTGGTGCTCACCGGACCACTCACGTGCAGATTGTAGAGCTTGCCGAAGAGCGTCACATTCCAGCGGTCGTCGGGGGTGAAGAGATAGGAGAGTCCGCTGATGTGCTTGGTGGTGGCGCGTGCGATGGGCGATTTCTCGTCCTCGCGAGCCAGGAGGGAGATGGCGTCGCGATCGAAATGGGCAAAACTGTGGTGGAAGGTGAGGCGACTGCGGGCATCGAGGTGGAAACGGGCGTCGAAATCGGCGTTCCAGTTGTGGTCGTCGTAGCGCAGGTGCAGGTAGTTTTGTTCGCCGGGGGAGTTGCGCAACACGCGTTCGCCGCGCCAGTTGAATGCATAGGCCGACGTGTCGACGTTGGTGGTGAGGTTGCGATAGTAGTTGGCCGTCAGCACCAGATCGAGGCGATTGTGCAGCAGATTGCGCTTGGCATATTGGAGCGAAGGCATGAAAGAGTGGCCGAAACGATACTTCTCGCCGTAGACCACCTCCTGGCGCACTCCGTTTTGTATGTCTTTGTGCATGCCGGCCAGGGTGAAACCGAACAAAAGACGGTCGGCCCAGGGGCGATTGACCACGCCACCGCGTACGGTCAGGGCTTCGTTGTGGTAGGTGTCGTGGAATCGGCGCACCCGTTCGGGATGGCGGAAATCGATGCTCCCGTTGGAAAGGTCTTTCACGGGAGCCGTGATGGTATAGTTATTGTCGGAATAGTTCTGGAAGGCACTCATTTCCACTTTCCATCCCGATGCCCAAGTGCGGTTCCAATTGAGCGTGCTCTTGTGCGTGTTGAACGATCCGCCGGCGTAGGACCCGTCGACGTGCCAGCCCGATTGTGGAGTCTCGGTGACGATGTTGATGACACCACCGATGGCATCGGCGCCGAAAGTGACGGGGACAACGCCTTTGTAGACCTCGATGCGTCGGGCAAAATTGATGGGGATATTATTGAGTCCGAAGGCGCTGCCCACTCCTTCTTGGGGCACTCCGTCGACAAAGACCTTGATGTGCTTGCCACTGAAGCCGTCGAGCGAGACGTTCATGTCCGAACCCACGCCACCGGTCTCGCGCACTTTCACACCCGGTGCCGAGGCCAGCGCCTCGCCGAGGGACTTGGTGGTGTTTTGCAGCGAGCGCGTGTCGATAGCGACGGTGTTGTAGGCGGAATGGCGCAGCCGACCGAGCCGACCGGTGGTGACTTCCACTTCGTGTAGGCTATTCTCGAGCGGCGGGAGGCGGAAGTCGAGGGTGATCACGCTGTCGGTTGTCGACTTCAGGATTTGTGTGAGTTGCCCATAGCCGATGGCTGAGGCCGTGAGGGAGCGTGTGCCTTCGAGATGCGGAAAACGATAGCCCCCCGCCGTGTCACTCACTGCGTGTCGGCCCATTCCTCGCACCGTGATCACGGCTTCCGGTACCGGACGTCCCTGCATGTCGAGAATGCGACCACGTACTTCACGATCGCCGGCGGCTTGGGCAATGGCTGCGCAGAAGAGGGTGGCAAACAATAGGGATAATCGCCGCATGCCATGGGAGCCATGTGACGAGAGACGAGAGGAGGGAGAAAGCGGTTGGGGGAGGAGTTGTAATGTCGGGCGATATTCGGTCATTCAGTCTACGTTTTTGTGTGTCGCAAGCCGTCGCTTCGAGGCTGTTGCGAAAATTTCGGTGCAAAGTTACGGCATTCGAGCGCGTTGGTCAATCACTACATGTGGGTATTCTGAACTCTCGCAGTGTTAAGGGTATTCTTCTGTCTGTTAATTCTTTTTCTTCAATCGCGGCACCCCACATTGCATGAGATTCTTATGCTGTACAATATAAATTGGGCATTTCTTCCTGCCCATCGCGCGTTTAGTAGCTCTATGCTGTTCGTTTTTGCATATTTGTACATAGGATGCGTAGCAGTGTGGTATTTTGTGGTACTGTTATAAGATGTTTGCGACAAAACGTGGGAAAAAAGTAAATGCCTACCTTTGCCGTACAGAAAACATTGTGACGTCTTGGAAACACATTGTATTAGATTGAGACCCTTGTGGGTCATTGTTCTTTTGCTGCTCTTGTTTAGTGCTTGTGGCCGACAGGAGCGGCGCTATGTCGTGGGCATTTCTCAATGCTCTGAGGACGCATGGCGTGACAAATTGAACACGGAGTTGCGTGTAGGGGCGAGCTATTACGGTGACATAGACTTGCGCATCGCTTCGGCCAGCGACAACGATGATACACAAATTCGACAAATCAATCGATTTGTCGACGAAGGGGTGGATTTGCTCATCATTTCGCCCAATCAGGTCAGCACAATCAACGCGGCAATCGACAGAGCACGTAAAAAAGGCATACCTGTGGTGATGTTTGACCGAAAAACCAATGTCGGAAACTACACCGCTTATATGGGAGCCGACAATTATGGTATCGGGCGCATGATGGGCAATTACGTTGCCTCGCGCTTGAAAGGAAAAGGCAACATCGTTGAAATCAAAGGCCTGCAAGGATCGTCTCCGGCCATCGAGCGCCATCGTGGATTCGTGGATGCCATTGCGCATTACCCCGGACTGCGGATCGTAGACAGTCGTTATGCCGGCTGGTTGCGTAAGCAGGCAACGACGCAGATGGACAGTGTGTTGCACGAGGTGGGACAGATCGACTGTGTGTTTGCTCACAACGATGAAATGGCACAGGGCGCAAGCGATGCCCTGGCTCGTGCGCATAGAAATGAAGGCGTGATGGTGGTGGGTATCGACGGTTTGCCGTCGAAAGGTGGTGGCTTGGAGGCCGTTCGTGAGAAGCGCATCAGTGCATCGTGCATTTATCCCACCCGCGGAGACTTGTTGTTGGAACTGGCACATAATATCCTCGAGAAAAAAGCCTTCGAGCGGGAGAATCGACTGCCGGCAGCACTCGTTACGCCCGAAAACGCGACGCTGTTTTACATGCAAGGCATTGAGCTCCGGCGACAGTATCAACGACTGGAGACCCTCAGTAAAAGCGTCGAGGAAAAAGTGGCACAGTACAACAGCCAGAAGATTCTGCTCGTGCTTTTGATCGTGATTTTCTTGCTGGTGGTGAGTGGAGGTGTCATCATGTTGAGATATTCTCGCCTAAAGCACCGCCTGGCGGAGGAGGCGACGAACGCAAAACTGCGCTTCTTCACCAATGTGAGTCACGAGTTCCGAACGCCGCTGACCTTGATTGCCGACCCCATTGACCGACTCAAAGAGAGCGATCGGTTGGAAGGACGTGACAAACAGCTCATGGAGGTGGCGCATCGCAACGTGAAAATTCTGTTGCATCTGGTCAATGAGATACTTGACTTGCGCAAAGTGCAGAACGGCGCCATGAAACCGCAGTGGGTGCGCTTCGATTGTGTGCCTTATCTCCGCCTGTGGATGACGGGGTTCAAGAGTTGGGCCGAGAGAATCAACGTGCAACTTGTGCTCGAAGCGCCGGAAAGCTATGAAATGACGGCCGACCTAACGAAAGTGGAGCACATCTTATATAATCTCCTCTCGAATGCTTTGAAGTTCACCCCCGAAGGTGGGACGATAACAATCGCGTTACGTACGTTCCACGCCGGTGCTGAATTGTCGGTGACAGATACCGGTGAAGGCATTGCCGAAGAAAAATTGCCGCACATCTTTGATCGTTTCTTCCAAGCGGCCGACAACGCGTCGGGAGGTACCGGCGTCGGGTTGGCCATCGTGAAAGCTTATGCCGAGGCGCAGGGAGGCACGGTGTATGTCACGAGCCATCCGGGCGAAGGAAGCTGCTTCACGGTTTTCTTGCCAGTGCGCGATGTGGAAGCACCGACCGTTCCTGAATCGGCACTCCCCCTCGAAGCCGAAGTGCGCGACCTGGCCGAAGTGTACCGTGTGGGAGAAAGTGGAGGAATGGACGACAAACTGCTTGTGGAGCGACTGATCAATCCCGACAACGGCGGAGCGAAACCGCAGGTCCTCGTGGTCGACGACAATCAAGAGGTGCGCGAATATGTAGCGCAGCTGTTGATGCCATATTATGATGTGTGGCTCGCAGCAGACGGGGAGATCGGTTGGAACGAAACGCTCAAACGCATGCCCGATCTGGTGGTGAGCGATGTGGCGATGCCGAAACTTGATGGACTGGAGCTTTGCAAACGAATAAAGAGCAACGAGATCACGATGCATATCCCGGTTTTGCTGCTCACAGCCAATGCACTCGATGACGAACAGCGCATCGAGGGATACGAATACGGAGCTGAGGCTTATGTGACTAAGCCGTTCAATGGCAAAGTATTGCTCTCGCGCATCGAGAATCTTTTGACTACGCGGCGCTTGTTGAAGGGACATTTTGCCGGAACGGAGGCTGAAGAGGAGCAAACCGGTAACGCGGAAGCGCAGTTCCTGGAAAAATTCAAAGCGGCAGTTCGCGCTAAACTGGCCAAAACCGAACTGAATGTCGAAGAATTGGGGGCTGATCTGGGCATGAGTCGCGTTCAACTCTATCGCAAGGTGAAAGCGCTCACGGGACTCTCACCCGTGGAACTGATTCGTATGACGCGACTCAAGCGTGCGGAGACCTTGCTTAGACAAGGCGGAAAAACCGTTTCGGAGGTTGCCTACGAAGTGGGCTTTTCGTCGCCCTCTTACTTCTCTAAGTGCTTCAGAGACTATTTCGGATGCTCGCCGGGATCGAAAATGCGCCCAAGCTGAGCGGAATCACTCCGGTGTAGCGTTTGTTTTCACCACGAGAATCCGAATATAGAGCAGCTTTTCTCGAAATAGCGATTCAATTGCGCTCTCTACCTTTGTGTAATGAACGCTTCTCACACCACGTTTACTTTCTCCACCATCGTGGGAAAAGTAAACGTGGTGTTCTTTTTCGTTTGAGTGTACGCGAGGAAGCTATTCGTCGTGCATTTTTGTCGAGAGGAGGGAGAAACCTTTTCTTCCGTCTCCATTTCGAAAATGCGCTTCTCCCGTATAAGTGGAAGAGAAGGGGAGAAGAAGTACGATGGCGGAGCCCATTGCTCGATGCGGAGGAACAGAACGGCTGAATAAGGATGAATGTGACTTTGTTTTCCATTGTTTGTATGCATTTAGAGGGGCATACAGAAGTTGAATTTCGAGCTGAAAGATCGAAAAATGGGACATTTGCACGCTTGCAAATTTGTTTCATTCTTGATAGGTGGGTAGGTCTTCTTTTTTACTTGAAACTTTATCTATTTGATTACCAGTAAATTACTGTTTTGTGCAATAACAATAAATGGACGAGGTGTTGTAATAATGTTTCATGAACGATTTTTGCGCCAAAAGGTAACGTATGTAGTAGCCATGCACGAGTGAATGCACTACTTTTGCACTCGTCAAACGAACCGAACATCGTGTTCCCTATCTCGGACAGGTGATGAATGAAATCGGTTTCGTGGAGAATTGATGCAACTTTGCGTGCGTAGGGCGGTAAAACATTTCCCTCACAGATTACTACCTAGACAATGAGGTAAAGCGATTGAGGGAAGCGGCTGATGACCCTTCCCGAGTTTTACCAGGCGGAGCAAACCTTTTCCAAGGACTGACTGAAAAAGCCCCGTTGACCAACACAAAAACGTGCCCGATTTAGCACAACCCGAACAACCGCCCTACGCTGCAAATTTGTTTCTCCGACGTTTTTTCTTGAACAAGCTGCTCCTTCAGAGCAATCCTCCTTGTAGCCTCGACTGTATTGGCTAATCGCCGAACGTCGCGGCGCTTTTTGTTTTTCACCGGACCATCAGCGCCGAAGAGGTTCTCTTTTCCTATTCCTCACTCCAAAAACTTGTTCGCTATGAAACCTTATGTCGTTGGTTTGGGCGAAGTCCTATGGGACGTGCTACCCGAAGGTAAAAAACTCGGTGGTGCACCCACCAATTTTGCTTACCATGTTTCCCAGTTCGGTTATGATGCGATGGCAGTTAGCGCCGTCGGAAATGATACACTCGGCGACGAGACGCTCCAGGCACTCAATGATAAAAAACTCAACTTTTGTATGCCTCGGGTTGATTACCCAACCGGCACAGTGCAAGTGACGCTCGACGACGAGGGCGTGCCCACTTATGTGATCCGCGAAGGGGTTGCGTGGGACAATATCCCTTTTACTGCCGAATTGGAGGATCTCGCGCACCATACCTGTGCCGTGTGCTTCGGATCGCTGGCGCAGCGCAGTGCTGAATCGCGCGCCACCATTCAATCGTTCCTGAAAGCGCTGCCTGATGATGCGCTGAAGATTTTTGATATCAACTTGCGGCAGAACTTCTACACCCGTGATCTCCTGGTCGATTCAATGACTGCTTGCAATATATTGAAGATCAACGACGAGGAACTGGTTACGCTCGGTCGACTCCTTGGATATACCGGGCTCGACATGCAGAACAATTGCTGGTTGATGCTCGGAAAATATGATTTAGACGCACTGGTACTCACGTGTGGTGTGAATGGCAGCTACGTGTTCACCAAGGGCAATGTCTCCTATCAGGAGACGCCGAAGGTAGAAGTGGCCGACACGGTAGGAGCAGGCGACTCCTTTACAGCTGCATTCGTTGCCGGTTGGCTGAGTGGAGAGAAAATCGGCGACATTCACCGGGTAGCCGTCGAAACGAGTGCCTACGTATGTACGTGCCAGGGTGCAATGCCCGTTTTACCGGAGAAAATCACGGCCGCCTACAAGACAAAGTGAGACCGGCGGCGTCCCACCGTGCCGAAAATCATCTTGAAATAGAAATATCCCCCGCCCTGTCGTGTGTCGATAGGGTGGGGGCGTCTTTTGTCAGCGGAACATAGGAGCCACGTAGAGTGAGAAAAAGGGATGGGGCGGAGAGGGGGATCCTCATCGATAGGAACACTCACCTTGAGATAGATTACGTGCCCATATATCGTTGTGGCGGAAACAAAACTCCCTGCCTTCTGTTGCAGAAAGCAGGGAGTAAAACCGAGGCGTGGGATTGCCTTTGTGGGATTAGCGCAGATAGATGAACTTTTTGCCGTTGCGAACGTAGATGTTTCCTTTTACAGGTTGCGTCACAGCACGGCCATTCAAGTCGTAGAGGGTTCCTTCTTCAGCCTTTTGTTGTACGTGTTGCACGGACGAAATGACAAAGCCACTGAGGAATTGCGAAGCCGCCCCGGCTGATTTGGGTTGAGTGAAGTAAGCTTTTCCGGCCGGCAGATCACGTTCCAGGACGCCGAAGCAAGGTTGGCCTTGATTGATCGAGAGCGCGTAGTAAGCTTCCGGTGCAGCGGCTATTTCGCTCGCAGTGATATTCTTGGAGGTCCCTTTGAGGTCGTTTTTTGCGAACGTTTGCGGGGCTTCTGTAGTTACTGTCGGGGTATAGGTTCCGGGTTCTCCGGTGATGATCACTGCTGTGTTGGCAGGAATTACACTACCAATGGCTTTGAGATGAACCACTCCGTGTTGTGCATCGACTTCTCCAACGTGTGCTGTGAGTCCGGCAGGAAGTTTCATGGCTTTCTCACTGTAGAAAGTGGCACATTTCACTGAAGAGATTGTGAGCTGATTTGTCTCTGGCGCAACAAGTTTGAAGAAACGAGGAGAGTGTGTCCCTCTTTTTGCCCGCCCGCGTTTGTTGAGCGCCGTAAGTACGAATGTGTTAACATCGTTGTCCGTATGGAAAACAAACCATAAATCCGAATCTTTGGATTTGCTTATAGTTGTCTGGAGTGTGAAGGACCTTTCTTGCCCATTTCCAGTGGGGTATACTTTCAATACAAACATCTCTTTTTTATTGCCCGTCTGATCTCCCTTTAGAGAGTTATCTTCTGTCGTTGTAGCAATGTATACCTTGTTCTGTTCGTTTTGTAAGGTAAATTTACCATCTGATGTTCGTTCAACCTTCCATACTGTATTTTTTTGGGGATCTGTGATTCGGTGACTACTGATGGGTGATTCGCCGGAGATTTCTTCTATTCCTCCTCTTTCTTTATTGTTGGCTTGCTTGAAGGGGGGGCAAAGAGCCACCATGTGGTTCCCTAGCTGATAGCAGATGATGTAATACCCTTCTGTAAAATCGTTTATAGAATGGATTTCTTTGAATTCACCAGGAAACAGATCTGCTTCTTGAGCCTGACTCGACAATGTGGGAGAGAGTATTCCCAGAATTGTCATTAAGATACTGACTAATGTCTTCATATGCTTATTTTTTTGTAAGAGCCTGTTCTGCACCGCATGCGGTGGCTGCATCGGTAAAAAGTGAGTTCTTGAGATCGATGGTCTTCACACGGAGCTTTTTCCCGCCGATACGAGTGAGTTTCGTACCATTTTTAGTAAGGGCCTCTTTGTCCGTGATCCAATCTTCTGCTTTCAGCAAATTGTCGTGATTGGCGTCAGACAGCGCGTCGTAATGGTAACGAATGTTGCGCAACGTAGCTGTGTATCCTCCATCGCGCACTTCGAAGGTCAGTTGACAAATCACCGTGGCAAAGTCTGAAACCCAAGCCGAGCGTTTGAACCACAAGGTTTCATGCAGCGTTACAGCCAAAGTGCCGTCTTCACTTTCGGCTGCCGTGATGCGAGAAGCCGGCAGGGCGTTGGGACGCGTGATCACTTGCGACAAATATTTTTGGAGTGCTGCAAAAAGCTCTCCGCGGGTTTTTCCCGGTGCGGTGTAAGATTGTTGGAACACTACTTGCCCATTCACTTCCGGAACAGCGCCTGCCAAATAGGGGGCGAGTTCTGCGGCAGAAGACGAGAGGGGACGCTGCGATGCCGAACCGGGAGACGTTTGCGCTGCGTCCATGTCGTTGATGTTATTGGCTTGGAGGCCGATGGGAGCGGTCAGCGCGAGGAAAAGGAGAAAAGTGAGCTTTCTCATGGATTGAGGTTTGTTTGCGAAGTTACAATTTTTATGTTGAGAGACGAGTTGCAAGATAGGAAAAGCGCATTAAAAAGTTATTTTCAAGCTATTTGCTTGTTCTAACTTAGCAATATGGTCCCATTATGGGAATCTCTTGTGCACATTTGGGGTGGAAAGCAAGCACGCAGCGTTTCGCACGACGATATTCGTCGGCAAACGCTGCGTGTGTAGGGGAATAAGAGTTGATGCCGGGCAATGGCGGTGATTGTGTCGGAAGTCGCGCATCGCCCGCTGCGTCGGAGAATACCGCGATGTGGTAGGCACCGCGCCGTAGTGAAGCTTAGAGTAGCATATCTGATTTGACGCGAGACAATGTGGCCGAATCGACAAAGCGCGCAGCGATGGCAAAAGCAAAATCGTTGACGCAACCGGGACCGCGCGCTGTGATGATGTGTCCGTCTTCGCAGACTCGTTCGTTTACGATGTGCGCTCCGTGCAGTTCATCTTCGAAACCGGGATAGCATGTGGCGCGTCGCCCGTTGAGCAGGTCGCGTCGTCCGAGCACTATCGGAGCCGCGCAGATGGCAGCAATGAGCGTTTCGCGCATGTTGTGCGCAATGAGGGACTTACGCAGTCCTTCGTGCAGATAGAGGTTCTGTGCGCCCGGCATACCACCGGGCAGAATTAAACCTTGACTTTGAGAGATTTCGCCTTTGCGAAATACGGTGTCCACCATGACGGGAATACCGTGTGAGCCTTTGATCAGTCGTGTGCCGGTCACGGAAACCGTAACGACCTCGATGCCGCAGCGCCGCAAAATGTCGATGGTGGTCAACGCTTCTATCTCTTCAAAACCATCAGCTATAAAAATGTGAAGCATAGGCTATTGTACGGGAGGATTACTATATGGCGGAGATGGATTCCGCACGGAGAGAGGCGATCTCCTCCTTTCTGTGCTGAACTTACCTTCCCGTTTGCAGGCAGTTCAGGTAGTGTTGTATGGTTGGTTGGAGTCCCATGCGCAGCGCGTCGCAGATCAGTGCATGACCGATACTCACTTCGTCGAGCGCAGGGAGTTGTTGTGCAAAATAATAGAGGTTTTCTAAACTCAAATCGTGACCGGCATTGATTCCCAGTCCCAATGTGCGACAGTGTCGCGCGCATTCCACGTAGGGCGTGATGGCTGCAAGCCGATTGACGTTGTAGCCGGCGGCGTAAGGTTCGGTGTAGAACTCTACGCGATCGGCTCCCGCGCGCCGGGCGTAATCGGCCATGACGCAATCGGGGTCAATGAAAATGGAGGAGCGAATGCCCGCACATTTCAGTTGCGAAACGATGTCCGTGAGAAATGCTTCGTGCCGTTGAGTGTCCCAGCCTGCATTGGAAGTGAGCTGTTCGGGAGAGTCCGGAACGAGTGTAACTTGTGTCGGACGAACGCGGCACACCATTTCCATGAAGGCTTCCGAAGGGTAGCCTTCGATGTTTAGTTCGGTGCGGATCGTTTGCGCGAGGGCATCGACATCCGAACGTCGAATATGTCGCTCGTCCGGCCGCGGATGCACGGTTATACCTTGTGCGCCGAAGCGTACACAATCAAGCGCCACAGCCAAGACGTCGGGATTATTGCCTCCGCGAGCATTGCGCAGTGTCGCTATTTTATTGATGTTCACACTTAACTTTGTCATGCGTTATGCAGTCTTTTTCGTCTATTAATCCTTACTTTTGCAAAGTTAAGCATATTTGACGAGACGTGAGATCGGGAACTTTGAATTTTACAACAGAAAAAACGCTCCGCATAGCTCTTTTCGGCAACAAACATCAAGATGAGAAGAGCAGCTGCATCGCAACCCTGTTCGCAGGCCTTAAAGCGCGCGGAGCGCAGGTGATGATTGAAGAAAACTTTGCCGGTTTTCTTCGGCGCCGCGGCTTGAGCGACTTGTGTCCCTATGAACTATTGCATCGCAACGACCCTTTTACCGCCGATTTAGCCATATCGCTTGGCGGCGATGGTACGTTTCTTCGCACGGCAGCTTTCATCGGTAACCGCGGCATACCTATTCTTGGTATCAATACGGGGCAT
>QWCO01000842.1_pt1 | contig 12294 bp, 6 predicted proteins | sample 1972611 | NCBI WGS metagenome assembly QWCO01 (sample SAMN09866706, study PRJNA288562) | Human oral metagenome isolate term1_saliva, whole genome shotgun sequencing... | reverse complement strand
AGCTATAAGAGTTCTTTTGGACCTTATAAAAAGAATCAGCATAGAGCTTGTCAGTACAGGCTTTATGCTGAAATATAGTTTTTAAGGGATGACTAAATACTATTCTCAACGAATCAGTGAGCACTCTTTTCTCATTACACATAAGGAAATCTGAGGGCAGAACAAATAAGGCTAATGTATCTTCGCCGCCTTCACCTTGGCGTTCATAACGTAATTTAACTGCTATGATTCTGTTCTTTACGTGCGTATTATTATTCTTATATGTATTGGTTCCAGAGAACGGAAAAGACTTCCCCACCTTTATATTCTTATCACAAAAGTCCAACCGTAAAGAATCGGGATTCAATACATAGTCTCCTTTTAACCCCAATCGGTCATTAGAGCCTAAACATATTTTGTTTTATTATCGAGCAGATTGTTTGGCTTTGGAACGCAGGCGTAGCGGGCTACGTCAAGTTACAAAGACACACAAGATGCCGATAAGAAAACAAAAGATGTTAGGAAACAATACCATAGTAATAAGAATTATACATATTGAGGTCTAATGACCGATTGGGCTTATAATTAAAGAGAAGGTAATACCAACCACCGAAGTATATACTGCTGACCTTCACCATACGATTCTCTGATAAATGAATATCGTGGCTAAACTTATTGTTATCTAACGGAAGAGTAAATCCAATATCACAAGATTGAAGAGATAACAAGAAGAAAAAACAAAGCCCAAGTTGTTTGATGCGCCGACAGCTAAATATCATTTTCGAAAAATTCTTCATAATAAAATTTACAGTTCTTCAGAACTTTCAAGTGAAAAGGCTTACCACATATGTTTAGATAATTAAAAATAGTATTGCAAAGTTATTAAAAAAATCACACTACCAAAACAAGTTATAATCTTTTTCAAAAAGAAAAAAGTATTCAGTAATTTGTAATGAGAACATTTACTTCTTAGGATCAGAAATTTGACATAATATCACACAGAGAAACGGAGAGGACGAAGGGTTATTAAAACAAAGCAGCGAAAGTCACGGAGGCACCGTCGGTGCGTGGAGCAAAGAAGCTTGATTGCCAAATTTGTTAGCAATTTATATACAAAGCATTTACCCCAAAATAGTTATCAAGAATCTGTACGCTACATCTCCGTCACTCGTTGTGTCATCGGCACCTCCGTAATATAGCGTTTATCTCCGCCCCTTCCGTTTCTCTGTGTGCCATCGGCAGCTCAGTAACATTGCGTTACCTCCGTCCACTCCGTGACTCTGTGTGCCACATTTTATAAGAGCTTTAGTTTATCATTCTAAATTTTGGAAGGTCACCTTACTAACGCTCCGCACATATGGTGCGAAGGCTTAGCACCACATGTGCGGAGGACCTATAACATTAAAAGAATAGGAAAAACCTCAGCAAGCGTATGGTGAATGGTACGACATATAGGGAGGGAAAACTGAATGTAAAGTATTTGTGAGGGTCGACAAAATAGGAACATATTTGGCACTTATAGATTAAATAGGTGGAAACGAACAGTCGATAGTTCTGCTATAAATCAAAAATACAATGCTTAATAAGCAGATAGCGACAAAAAGGGAATATTTTTTTAAGACGCAATAAAACAGCATAACTCACTGATTATCATCATAAGTACGAATATTGATAAAAGTAAAGTGCGACAAAAAAGTGACAAGTTTTTGTACTTTTCGAACGTAAAAGAGAAAGGAAATCACCATAACTTTATTAATATCAATGCTTTATCGCATAAATAGAGTAGGGGAGTATCGAAAATAGCTTCCCTATTTGTCTCCGCTATCTTTAAGCGATAAAACAGCATTTTGCGAATGATTAAGAACGAAAAAAGGCTTAGGTGCGACAAAAAAGGAGGAAAAACTCTCATGTCAAAATCTATAAAAAGTATGTCGACAAAGTTATGAAAAGGAGAAAACTCAATGAGAATAACCTTCCTAAAATGTGAACATAAAAACCGAAAAGTTTGAACAATGAAAAGAAGAAATAATCCTTCTAAATTCGATACGAATACCGACAAGCTGATGAAAAAGAAAAACATACAAACGTCCTTACGTATCTCTGCCCTTTAATCATTGAACACGAGGAAGTAAAGAATAGCCTATAAGAAAATTAAAAAGCGATAATATACTGATAAACAAATATATAAAAACATATTTGAAGATAATAAGAATCCTGTGTAACCGCCTAAAAAACAACCGAATAAAGCAAAGATCAACGGTAATAAAAATAAGAAAACGAAACAAAACATACTACCAAACCGACATGAATCTCACCAAAATTTCCTACCCGAAACCACCGACTAAAAACCCACAAAACCATGAAACGGAAATGAAAACCCGACTCAAAACGTTCGTCCTACAAGCCTACAGCAAAACAGAAAACGCCTGCACCGCTCCTAAAACGTATGTGCGACAAAAAGGGAGGTTGCGCCCAAAACCTTTGTTTAAAGTCTTCTTCCCCCAGCGAAAAATATATATTTTCTCAAAACAAAACACCTCTTCTTAACTTAGAATATCGTTATATAATCTTTATTAGATATTAGTAGAGGCCCTTAAAGCCATTGAACCTTAAATAGTTACACGACTAATCGACGACAAATTAGTAACTTAGCGGCGACAGATTAGTAAGTAGGTTGCGACAAATTAGTAACTATGGTGCGACACTTTAGTAGCTATTGGGGTGGGGTAGTCGACAACTTAGGAGGTTAGGTGCGACGAATAGGGAAGGAATAAAGCTTTGTTATGAAAAATATAAACAAATTCTCTCTTTTTATAACGAATCTTTCTTTCTTTCACTTCTTTTTCTTTGCTTCTTCCATAAATAAACTTGTTATTTTCTGAACTTTGTCTTCTTTGTTTTATCTTATAAACTATTGTATTTTTGATAGTTACGAATTAATCTCTAAACGTTCGAGACAAAAAGGGAAGATATCGCCCAATCTTCTGTTTACTATTTCTCGACAAATTAGTAAGTTAGTAAAAATACTTTACATAAAAGACCCTCTAAACCAGACAGAATGAACGGAAGACATAATGGACAGAGTATGTAAAAGACAAAGTAACAGGGGAACAGAAGACGTAATGACATAAGGGACAGAAGCCAAGATGACAGACAGAATGATGCAGAAGCCATAATGACATAATGAACAGAAGTTATAATGACAGACAGAATGATGCAGAAGCCATAATGACATAATGGACAGAAGTAATAAAAGACATGGTAACAGAGGAGACCAAAGGGACGGAGTATGTAAAAGACAAAGTGACAGAGGAACACATAAGAGGTGGTAACAGAGGAATAGGGTAGTGGAGCGTTGGAAAAAGAACAATGGGAGGGCAGACGGACAAGTGATAGCGATAAATACAGATAAATAAATGGATGTGTGTATATTCTGTTAATTTGTTAACTTGTCCACCAACCTAAAGGATATCTTGCTATTCACTCCCTCTCCCTTTACTTCCCTTCGGTCAGTGACCGTTGGTTGGGGGAGGGCTTGGAGAAGGGCTTTTCCACCATTCGTTTTTTCTGTCCTTCTGTCTTCTGTTCCCCTGTGATCATGTCTTTACTTTGTCTTTTCTTGTCTTTATGTCATTCTGTCTAAAAATAATTATGTCATTCTGTCTAAAAACACTATCTTTGCAGTTATAATGGCTGTTTTCATTTAGAAGTACTTGTATAGCTATAAGAACTTCTCATAATATGGAATTACAAGAACGTTACGATATGCTACCAGAAGAAAGGGCACGTGTTATCATAGACAGTATGTTTGAAGAAGCAGGCTGGAAAGTAGTGGATAGAAGCGGTTATGCTCCTAACATGACTGCTGTTGCCGTTAGAGAGGGGCTCTTGAAAGGTAATCGAGAGGCTGATTATCTACTCTTTCTTAATGGAAAGGCAGTTGGAATTTTGGAGGCTAAACGAGCTGAGGTTGACATAAACTCTGACGTTGTAAAAGAGCAAGCTACACTTTATACTCGTAGCTGTCCTTCATGGTGTCAGGCGTGGTTCCCTAAAATCCCCCTTCCTCTTGCATACGTTGCCAACAGCAAGGAGATAATGTTTTATGACACTCGTAAGAGTAATGCAGACTTTGAGTATTGCAGTAAGATTCACTCTCCGTGGGAAGTTACCAAGATGTTAGGACTTCAGGATGACTATGTGGGATTACCAACACTTAGCCCTAAGGGACTACGTGGTTGTCAGTATGAAGCCATCACCGAACTGGAAAAGAGTTTTCGTGCAGGTGATTCACGTGCTTTGATGGTACTTGCCACGGGTGCAGGAAAGACCTATACCGCCTGTCTTGCAGCCTATCGTATGTTGTCTTTTACCCCTATGCGACGTGTCTTGTTCTTGGTCGACAGGAACAATCTGGGCAAGCAAGCTGAAAGCGAATTTGGTACTTTCCGTCTGACAGCGAATGGTGATCCTTTCAACAGCATCTTTACGGTCAATCGGCTAAAGTCTGCGAAGATTCCAAATGGCAGCAGTGTTGTTATTTCCACCATACAGCGACTATTCTCCTTGCTGAAAGGGGAGGAGATTGAAGACAACGATGCCGATGACGGATATGATGAGGATCGTGTCGGAGAGTTTCCTGAAAATCCAAGTCTGCCGTCTGATTTCTTCGATATGATTATCATTGACGAATGTCACCGCTCCATTTATGGTAGTTGGCGACGAGTACTTGATTATTTCTCAAAGGCTAAGTTAATAGGTCTGACAGCAACTCCGGGACCAGAAACAAGGGCATTCTTTAATGATAATATCATCGTAAACTATACTTTGGAGAAGTCTATTCTGGATGGTGTAAACGTTGATGGTCGTGTGTATCGTATCAAGACAAAGGTAACGGAGAATGGTGGAGCAATTCTTGAAAATGAGAAAGTGAAAAAAGTAACTCGTTATACAGGAAAGGTCGAGGACGTCTACAATAAGGAAACCAAGAACTATACACGCGAAGAACTGAACAGGAGCATTATCAATCCTGCACAGATAAAGCTTATTTTGGAAACTTATCGTGATGCGGTATATACGGAAATGTTCACCGATCCTCAGCGTGAGGCGAATATGGACTATCTGCCTAAAACGCTTATTTTCGCACTGAATGAGAGCCACGCTACGAATATTGTGAGGATAGCCAAAGAGGTTTTCAAACGTGAAGACGATTGCTTTGTGCAGAAAATAACCTACTCTGCTGGGGACAGTAACGAACTGATACGACAGTTCCGCAATGAAAAAGACTTCCGTATTGCTGTTACTTGTACGCTGGTGGCAACGGGAACAGACATTAAGCCGCTTGAAGTCGTTATGTTCATGCGTGATGTGGCTTCCGAACCTCTATACATACAGATGAAGGGGCGTGGTGTCCGTACTATTGGCGACGAGCAGCTGCGCAATGTTACCCCTAACGCTTATAGCAAGGACTGCTTCTTCCTGGTTGATGCCGTGGGAGTTACTGAGCACGAGAAGACAATCGTTTCTCCATCTGATGGTGCTGTGACCAAGGTTGTCACACTGAAGGAACTTTTAGAGAAGATAACGCACGGCAATGTGAGTGATGACTATCTGCGCTTGCTGGCGAGCCGCTTGTCACGTATCAGTAAGAAGTGCGAGGAGAGCGACCGTGAGAAGTTTGTCAGCCTTGCACATAAGAGTATGATGGATATAGCATCAGATATATTCAAGGCTTTTGAAGATAATGTCTTGCCGGAATACGACAACGTCAATGAGCCTAATACGGAGCGCAAGGCGTTGGTGCGCAACATCGCAAACCACCCAGATGCAAGAGACCTTCTGTTGATTCTTAATGCTGGCTTTATCGAAACGCTGATGCCCGGCGAAGATACGCTTATTTCAAAAGGGTTCTCAAAGGAGGAGGCACAGTCTACCACGTCTGCGTTTGAGGATTACTGTCAGGAGCATAAGGATGAGATAGAAGCCCTACGTATTATATATAATAATCAGGGAGAACCGCTTACGTATTCAATGTTGAAAGACTTGGAAAACAAACTGAAGCTTGCAAATAATAAGTTTAACACCTCGTTGCTTTGGAATTCCTATGCTATCATCAATTCTCGAAAGGTGAAGCATAGTTCAACAAAAGAAGAAAAAGAAGCACTTACGAATATCATCCAGTTAGTACGCTATGCTTTCCATCAGATAGAACAGCTTGAAAGTTTATATCCAACAGCCAAACAATACTTTAACCTATGGTATGGGCAAGTATGGCGTTCTATTACAGCGGGGCAAATAGAATTGATGCGTCAGGTGCTCAACTACATAGCATCTAATGGATATTGCACCATTACCGATATCAAGGAGAATGACAAGACACAGGCTGCCCAGCTTATCCGTGCCTTTGGAGGCAGAGATACAGCAAATGAAGCTTTGTCTTCATTGTCACAGTTTATCATCTATAGAAAATTAGCATAATATGGCAAAAAACATATCAACGCAACAGGCTCTGACAAAGGAAGTATGGAAGCTCGCAACGACACTCTCTGGACAGGGTATCGGCTATACTGATTATGTCACCCAGCTTACTTATCTTCTCTTCCTCAAGATGGATGCTGAGAACGTAGAAGTGTTTGAGGAGGCATCTGCTATTCCTGAAGAGTACCGATGGGGACAGCTTAAAGAGCTTGACGGATTAGACCTGATTGCACAGTATGAAAAGACCCTTAATGTTCTCAGCAAGCAGGATAATCTGATAGGAACGATATTCACAAAGGCGCAGAACAAGATTGATAAACCAGTCTATCTGAAGAAAGTGATAACCATGATAGATGAGCATCAATGGCTTGAAATGGACGGGGATGTCAAAGGAGCTATCTATGAAGGTATCTTGGAAAAGAATGGTCAGGACAAGAAAAGTGGTGCTGGACAGTACTTCACGCCTCGCCCTTTGATTCAGGCAATGATTGATTGTCTTCAACCGAAGATAGGTGAGACGGTATGCGATCCTGCTTGTGGAACAGGTGGCTTCCTGCTGGCAGCATACGATTATATGAAAGGGCAGTCACAGGACAAGGGTAAGCTTGATTTCCTGAATGATAAGGCTTTGCACGGCGTTGACAACACACCGCTCGTTGTTACGCTGGCATCTATGAACCTTTATCTGCATGGTATCGGCACAGACAGAAGTCCTATTGCTTGTGAGGACTCGTTGGAGAAAGAACCTGAGACACTGGTAAACGTCATTCTTGCCAATCCTCCGTTCGGTACGCGCCCTGCAGGCTCTGTAGACATCAATCGTCCTGATTTCTATGTAGAGACGAAGAATAACCAGCTTAACTTCCTCCAACACATGATGTTGATGTTGAAGGATGGGGGTAGGGCAGCAGTTGTCTTGCCTGACAACGTTCTCTTTGAAGGGGGTGCTGGTGAAATCATTCGCAAGAAACTTCTGAGTGATTTCAACCTACATACTGTCCTGCGATTGCCTACAGGTATCTTCTATGCACAGGGGGTAAAAGCAAATGTTCTCTTCTTTACCAAGGGACAGTCTACTAAGGATATATGGTTTTATGATTATCGTACGGATATCAAGCACACGTTAGCTACCAACAAACTGCAACGCCACCACCTTGATGACTTCGTTGCTTGCTATAATGCTGCAACACGTACGGAAACCTATAACGAGGAAACAAATCCTTCTGGACGATGGAGAAAATATGCTGTTGATGATATCTTAGCACGTGACAAGACAAGTCTTGACATTACATGGATAAAGGCTGGTGGGGAAGAAGAGCAGTTTACGTTAGACGAACTGATGACGAATATCACAACCCAAGCTGGTAACATCAGTAAGGCGGTAGCCGAACTGCAGAAGTTAATGGCAGGGATTAAAGAGTAAATGGTATGGATAGTGATGTGATGTTAGGTTAGGAATGATAGTGGAGACAACTACAGATGTTATGTCTATCGTACAAACAATGTCTGTACAACTATCCAAAATTCTGACTTTCACAGGACGGACAACCCCCCACAAACGATTAATTGGTAAATCATGGACACAAAGAAGTTAAGACAAAAGATATTAGACCTTGCCATTCATGGTAAACTCGTCCCACAAGACCCGAACGATGAGCCTGCATCGGTCCTCCTTGAACGCATCCGTTCCGAAAAGGAACGCCTGATTAAAGAAGGGAAAATCAAACGTAGCCGAAAGACTACAAAGACTTCTGATGATGCCTGTGATAAACAGGAGGTGCCGTTTGAGGTGCCAAGTGGTTGGGTGTGGTGTCTTCTTGAAGATCTTGCTTATGTAGCTGCTGGTAGTACACCAAATAAAGAAGCCTTTGTTGCGAAAGGAATTCCATACATAAAGATGTATAATTTGCGGATGCAAAAAATTGATTTTGATTTCCATCCACAATATATAAAAAGAGAAATCCATGAAGGAAAACTATACCGTTCAAGAACGGAAATAGGAGACCTTCTTATGAATATTGTAGGACCGCCACTTGGAAAATTAGCAGTAATTCCGTCAACATTGCCAGAAGGAAATTTTAATCAAGCAGCTGTCTTGATACGTCCATACCAACATAAGGAGTTATTGGTAAAATATCTTTTTTATTATCTTTCAGAAATGTCTGAGATTAGTTCTATATCTACAAAGGGGTCAGCGGGTCAAGTTAATATCTCGTTAACACAATCTCAGAATATGAGAATTCCTCTTCCCCCTCTTGTTGAGCAGCAACGCATTGTTGAAGAAGTAGAGCGTTGGTTCAAACTTATTGATATTATCGAACAAGGTAAGGCTGACTTGCAAAGCACTATCAAGCAAGCAAAGAACAAAATCCTCGACCTTGCGATTCATGGTAAACTTGTCCCTCAAGATCCAAACGATGAGCCCGCTTCAGAACTCCTCAAACGTATCAATCCAAAGGCTGAAATCACTTGTGATAACGGACATTATCCGAAGTTGCCCAAAGGATGGGCTATGTGCAGACTATCTAATGTTTGTAAAATTTATAGTGGTTTTGCATTTAGTAGTAATGACTATTGTACAGAAGGAATACCGTTAATACGAATTTCTAATATCAAAAATAACACTATAGATTTATCTGAATGTGTATTTATCAAGAGTACTATTGATGATAGATTTATAATCTCAAGAGGAGATTTACTAATTGCTATGTCTGGTGCTACAACTGGAAAAATGGGAATATATGAAAATGATAATATAGCATATTTGAATCAACGAGTTGGAAACATCAAAGTATTGAGTGATACATTATTATTATTAGAATACCGAAATTTGTATATGTTGTCAAAAGTTGATGATATATTAAAGATTGCATACGGAGGTGCACAACCAAACATTAGTGCTTCAGCTATCGAGAACCTTAATATTATGCTTCCTCCACAATCCGAACAAAAACGAATAGTAAGTAAAATAGAAGATTTATTTGGATTTATAAAAACTATTGAGGAGAGCTTATAAGTTCTCCTCAATAGTTTTCAGTATAGTAAAGAGCTGTTCTATCTTTGCAACAATTCTTTGTTGTTCAGCAAGAGGAGGGAGGTGAATAAGGGTAGACACTATTTTCTCCTTTGAGATATTAGGCTGTGCTCCTCCACCTCCCATTGCAACAAACATAGCCTTATTGGCAAGTAAAAAATAGAATAAATACATTTGTTCTATCTTATAATCGACACAGGCACAACAAGCTTGGTTTGTTGTTGCAGGAAACGTAAGTATTCCTATCTTTCCAATTGTAGCACCGTACATAGCAATAAGAACACTACCTATGGGATTTAACTTTACAGAGGTTTCTTCTAATGCCTTTTGAGTTATAAATTCAGGTATTTCAGTTATTTTCCCATCATTTAAGTCACCAGTCTTTAACCAAGGAATATCTCCACCATAGAAGTCTTTACGGAGTCTACTTGGAGTTGCCCCAGATTGCCAAATTCCAATCTTCCCAAGTGTACTCATAGCCCACCCTTTGGGCAACTTCGGATAATGTCCGTTATAGTCTACGTTATTGTTACGATATTCATTCAAAATCAATGTAATATGGTAACAACATTTCAAAAGCATCTTGCCAAAACTAATTTGGCAAAAAACACCATCACGTCATATCTATGGACGGTGGACTATTTCCTTAATCATTATAAGGAGGTGAACAAGAAGAATCTTTTGGCTTACAAAGGGTATTTGGTAGAGAACTTTAAGCCACAGACTGTTAACCTGCGGTTGCAAGCGATAAACAAATACTTGGAGTTTACGAAACAGGAGAAGCTTAAAGTGAAATTTGTCAAGGTTCAGCAAAAAAACTTCTTGGAGAATGTAATCAGTGATGCTGATTATAAGTTTTTGAAAACAAAGCTCAAAACAGATGGTTATGATGAATGGTACTTTATCGTTTGGTTTATGGCAGCAACAGGCGCACGTGTCAGCGAGCTTCTGCATATCAAGGCAGAACACGTGCAAGTAGGTTATCTTGACTTGTACAGTAAAGGAGGAAAGATAAGACGGCTGTATATCCCTAAGACTTTACGAATAGAAGCGACTAAATGGATTAAAGAGAAAGAACTATCATCGGGTTATATCTTCCTCAATCGTTTCGGGCAACGGATTACGACACGAGGGATAGCTCAGCAACTGAAGCATTTTGCAGAGAAATATGGATTGAATCGTGATGTGGTCTATCCTCACTCCTTTCGTCACCGCTTTGCCAAAAACTTCCTCGACCGCTTCAATGATCTTGCTTTGTTAGCCGACCTTATGGGACATGAAAGTATAGAGACAACGCGTATCTATCTGCGACGTACTGCCAGCGAACAGAAGAAAATTGTTGATAGGGTGGTGAATTGGTAAAACAACTTAGAACCTTAGAGGTGATATCTATTACATCTCTAAGGTTTTCTGAATTTCCGATAAAGGTAATAATAGCTTTTCTATTTTATCGACTATACGTAGTTGTTCAGCATATGGGGGAAGACTATACTTATAATTTACAATTTGACTAAAATGTCTACTATATCCCTTATTGTTTATCTTGTCCGAAACGTATAGTAAAAGGAAATAGGCATATTTATTATTAATTTTAGAAGTAATTATCTTTACGCCATCAGCTCCCACAATAAAGTCAAAATCAATAAATTTAACGATTCTTGTATGGTCTCCAAAAACGATGAACGAACTATCACATTTCAATGCACACTCAATGTCCGAATAGCCTTCTATATATGATAAACTTTGGCTTACAACAGGATATTTTCCTTTATCTTTTATTTCTGATTGCTTTATTTGAAATGGTCGAGATGATATTGTAGTAAAGATATCTTTATAAGAACATACCCTCCAAGTACTTGGCAAGTTCGGATAATGTCCGTTATACCTTATGTTTGAGTTTGTAAGAATAGGTTATGCCCATCTATTTTAAGCATCTTGTTCATCTGTTTGGATAGGGGGTTGAAAAGTCATTACATAAATTTGAGGAGATTACTTAAAATAATGTGGAAAAACACGTGAAAAAAGTAAGGTTGCAAGTAGCGGGAAATCAATTAGTTATGAAGTCGTGCAAGAAAAGGTGCTTAGTTAGGCTTCATAAGGGCGTTAACAAGACCTTAAAAGGGCATCTTTTACAAGCCAATTAGGCATCTTCTCGAAGGGAAAAGAGCATGTATTAGCTTTGGACTATTACCTTTGAACTTTGAGCATTGAAGTTTGAACTTTATGATATGAACTACGAATTTCTCGAATGACACGAATTATTTAACAATAAGGATGCATGCAATTAGAGACATTCGTAGTGCTTTATTGGTAGTTGACATTGGTAATCATAATTTGTAGTTGACGAGTTGACAAGTTTACGAGTAAACAAGTTGCTTGCAGCAATAAATCATGAGTGGTAGTTGACGAGTTGACAAGTTTATGAGTAAACAAGTAGCTTGTAGCAATAGATCATGAGTGGTAGTTGACGAGTTTACAAGTTACTTGCAGCAATAAATCATGAGTGGTAGTTGACGAGTTGACAAGTTTATGAGTAAACAAGTTGCTTGCAGCAATAAATCACAGCTAACAGTAGTAATCATAATTATGACGTACTGATGAGAACTTTGTTCGAATAATTTTGAATTATGAATTCTGAATTAAGAATTAAGTTGACTTTGTCTACTCACATTACTACATATATCTTCCTTGGAATCGTTTTTTTTGTGTTGTACCTTTGCATCGTCATCAGGAATGAAGGGATGACGAACGGAGTTTTAATGAACCAAATAATCTATAATAATTAATGTGTATGATCAACGATA
>QWCO01001566.1_pt1 | contig 12393 bp, 12 predicted proteins | sample 1972611 | NCBI WGS metagenome assembly QWCO01 (sample SAMN09866706, study PRJNA288562) | Human oral metagenome isolate term1_saliva, whole genome shotgun sequencing... | reverse complement strand
AGGGTGGCGGGCTCTGAGGCGGTGCACGGATGCGACGCTGCAGGGGCGTGTCGCGCAGCCGGCGGCCCGGCATTGATAGAATGATCCGATGCGGATACTGATCAGTAATGATGACGGTTATTTTTCGCCGGGCATCGAGGCATTGGCCAGCGCGCTGGCCAATCTGGGAGAAGTCGTCGTCTTCGCGCCGGAGCGCGACCGTTCGGGCGCGTCCAACTCGCTCACGCTGAGCCGGCCGCTGACGGTACGCAAGGCACCCAACGGCTTCCATTTTGTCGACGGCACGCCCACCGACTGCGTGCACGTGGCCGTCACCGGCCTGCTGGATGGGCCGCCTGACCTGGTGGTCTCGGGCATCAACGACGGCGCCAACATGGGCGACGACACCATCTATTCCGGCACGGTGGCCGCAGCCACCGAGGGCTACCTGCTGGGCGTGCCCTCCATCGCCTTCTCGCTGGTGGACAAGGGCTATGCGCACCTGGACACGGCGATGCGCGTGGCGCGCGAGCTGGTGGTGCGGCAGCTGGCCGACCCCTGGCCGGAGCCGGTGCTGCTCAACGTCAACATTCCGTCCGTGCCGTATGAGGAGCTGAAGGGGTACGAGGTGACGCGGCTGGGACGGCGGCATCACACCGAGCCGGTCATCCCGGCGCTGAACCCGCGTGGCGAGACGGTCTACTGGATCGGCAAGGCCGGGCCGGTGGCGGACAACGGGGAAGGCACGGACTTCCACGCCACGGCGCAGGGCAAGGTGTCGATCAGCCCGCTGCAGATCGACCTGACGTCCACGGCCCAGCTGGAAAAGACCCGGCAATGGTTGGCGTGATCCAGCGTTCCGACAGCGACGGTCTGGTTTCCGAGCGTGCGCGGCTGCGCATGGTCGAGCAGCTGGCGCATCAGGGCATTGATTCCGAGCTGGTGCTGGGTGCCATGAAGAAGGTGCCGCGTCACCTGTTCGTCGAGCAGGGGCTGGCCAGCCGGGCCTACGAGGACGTGGCGCTGCCCATCGGGCACGGCCAGACCATCTCCCGCCCGTCCACGGTGGCACGGATGCTGTGGCTGCTGGCAGAATCGGTGCGACCCCAGGAGGTGCGCAAGCTGCGGGCGCTGGAGATCGGCACGGGCTGCGGCTATCAGGCGACCGTGATGGCCCGGCTGTTTGCGGACGTGGTGTCGGTGGAGCGGGTACACTGGCTGCATGAGCTGGCCAAGGTCAACGTGCGCCCGTTCCGGCTGCCCAATCTGCGCCTGATTTTCGGGGACGGCACGGCGGGCGTGACCGCCGGTGCCCCCTATGATGTGGTGATCAGTGCTGCGGCCAGCGAGTCGATCTCGAAGGACTGGCTGCGGCAGATGGCGGTGGGTGGGCGTCTGGTGGCGCCTGTAAAAGCACCCGACAGCGACGTGCAGACCCTGCATGTGGTGGATCGGGTAAGCCCGGACGAATGGTCGCTGACGGTTCTGGATCCGGTACGATTCGTACCGCTGCGTGCCGGCGTTGCCCGGTAGGCGGCGAAGACGGAGGAATTTTCTGCATGAAAAGCGATGCGCTGAAGAAACAGTCGCACCTGTTGCTGTGGGTTTCGGTGGCTCTGCTGCTGGGCGGATGTGCGGCCACGCGGCCTGCGCCGGTGGTTCACCGCACCAGTCCGGGAACGGCACCCGTGGCGACGGCTCCCCAGTCCGCACCGGTGGTGCCCGCCATGGACGGGCATTCCGCTGATCCGGGCAGCGTGGCCGATGCCGGCACGGCCGGCGACGAGGAGGGGCAGGCTGACGAGGGCGCTGCAGAGGTCACGCCCATCTATCAGGGGGCCATCAATGCCCCGGGCAAGTTCGGCGCGCCGCAGGATCCCAACCTGAAGGTGGGGCCGCAGGGCATGAAACGTCCCTACGGGACGCCCAAGCCCACGGTGGTGGCGCAGGCGCCGGCCGATGCGGGCCTGAGCACTCAGGGTGCAGCGGCCGCGGGTGCGGCCGGTGCTGCGAGCGCGAAGGGCGCTGCGGCATCGGCCAAGGATGCAGGCAAGGACGCCGCGAAGGACGCAAAGGATGCGAAGGACGCGGGCAAGGATGCGCAGGCCGCCAAGGTGCCGCCCGTGCCGTCGGCCACCCGCAATTTCGATGGCGTGCGTTTCAGCTGGCCGGTGGGTGGCCGTGTGGTGCAGCCTTTCGATGGCGTCTCCAACAAGGGCCTGCTGCTGTCGGGCAAGGTGGGTGACGCGGTGCTGGCGGCGGCCGACGGCCGGGTGATCTTCAGCGGCCAGGGTCCGCGAGGCTATGGAAACCTGATCATCATCAAGCACAGCAACGAGATGCTGTCGGTCTATGCCCACAACCGCAGTCTGGCGGTGAAGGAAGGCCAGCAGGTCACGCGTGGCCAGAAGATCGCTGAGCTGGGCGATGCCGGCAATGGCCAGCCTGCGCTGCACTTCGAGGTGCGTCAGGGTGGCAAGCCGGTGGATCCGGCCGGTGTGCTGCCCAAGCGTTGATGTCCTCCTTCATGGGTATTCATCGTCCTTGAGTAACGCCCCTCTGGAAACGTCTGGCAGACCGTCTGCCAGTTCCGTCCCGGCCGAGCCGGTCCGCTGTCACATCGAGTCGGTCGACCTGGATGGACAGGGCATCGCGCACCGGGACGGCAAGGTGGTCTTCGTGCAGGGCGGGCTGCCCGGCGAAGAGATCGAGGCGCGCCTGGTGCGCAGCAAGCCGCGCTACGACGTGGCCGAGATCGCGGCCATCCGCCGCCCCAATCCGAACCGCGTGGCACCCCGGTGCCCGCACTACGGCACCTGTGGTGGCTGCAACCTGCAGCATGCCGACCTGCGTGCGCAGGTGGCCTTCAAGCAGCGGGTGCTGGAAGACACGCTCTGGCATCTGGGGCGGGTGCGGCCGGCGCAGATGCTGGCGCCCATCGAAGGCCCCACCTGGGGCTACCGCTTCCGCGCCCGGCTGGCGGTGCGCGACGTGCCGTCACGCGGCGGCGTGCTGATCGGCTTTCACGAGAAGAAGTCCAGCTACGTGGCCGATCTGGACGAGTGTTCGGTGCTGCCGGCGCAGGTCTCGGTGCTGCTGCCGGCTCTGAAGACGCTGGTCGAGTCGCTGTCCATCCGCAACCGCATGCCGCAGATCGAGGTGGCGGTGGGTGACTGTCAACAGTCCCCCCGGCATCCGCTGGCGCTGGTGTTCCGCACGCTGCTGCCGCTCACCGGCAAGGACCGCAGCCGCCTGATTGCCTTTGGCCGCGAGCATGATGCCGAGATCTGGCAGCAACCCGGCGGGCCGGACACGGCGCGCCTACTGTGCGACGCTGAAGGGCGTACCGATGGCACCTCGGCACTGGCCTATGAGCTGCCCGAATTCGGCATCCGCATTCCTTTTGGCCCTACCGATTTCACCCAAGTCAATGCCGGCATCAACCGCCAGCTGTTGAGTCGTGCGGTGCAGATGCTGGACCCTCGGCCCGAGCATCGGGTGGTGGATCTCTTCTGCGGCCTGGGCAACTTCACGCTGCCGCTGGCCACACGCGCACGCCAGGTCATCGGCGTGGAAGGGGTGAAGGCGCTGGTGGAGCGTGGCCGCCAGAACGCGCTGGCCAACCGCCATGCCTTGCTGGCGCCGCCCGGCAAGGACGGGGTGCAGTTCCGCGTGGCCAATCTCTTCGAGTTCGACCGGGCGGCCTGGCAGGCGCTGGGGCGCGTGGACCGACTGCTGATCGATCCCCCGCGTGACGGAGCCCTGGCCGTGGCCCGGGTGCTGGCGGCGCTGCCGCCCGAGCAGCGCCCGGCCCGGATGGTCTATGTGTCGTGCAACCCGGCCACGCTGGCACGCGACCTGGGCCTGATGGTGAACGAGGGCAAGTGGCGGGTGCGGATGGCCGGCGTGGCCAACATGTTCCCGCACACGGCGCATGTGGAGTCGATCGCGCTGCTGGAGGCATGAAAAAACCGGCCCAGCAAGAGGTGCGGGGCCGGTTGAAGGGGGTCTGCCCAAGGGGCAGACCGGCGGAGAGAGATCAGTCGTTGTTGCCGCCAGCAATCCCGAAGAGGGCCAGCAGGTTGCTGAACACGTTGTACAGGTTGATGTAGACCGACAGCGTGGCCATGACGTAGTTGGTCTCGCCGCCGGTGACGACCCGGTTCAGGTCGAACAGGATGAACAGCGAGAAGACGACCGTGGCCAGCAGCGAGATGGTGAGCATCAGCGCCGGGATCTGCAGGAAGATGTTGGCAAATGCCGCCAGCAGGATGACGATCATGCCCACGAAGAGCCAGCGCCCCATGCCGGAGAAGTCACGCTTGGAGACGGTGGCGATGGTGGCCATGGCGCCGAAGATGACGGCGGTGCTGCCGAAGGCCATCATGACCAGCGAGGCGCCGTTGCTCATGCCCAGCACGAAGCCCAGCAGGCGCGAGAGCATCAGCCCCATGAAGAAGGTGAAGCCCAGCAGCAGCAGGATGCCGGCGCTGCTGTTGCGGTAGCGGCTGATGCCGAACATGAAGCCCCAGGCGATGGCCAGGAAGGCGATGAAGCTGATGGCCGGGCTGCCCGCGAAGAAGGTGAAGCGCGTGGCCACGCCGATCCAGGCACCGATGACGGTGGGGATCATGGACAGGGCGAGCAGGCCGTAGGTGTTGCGCAGCACGCGATTGCGGGTCTCGGTGCCGACGGCGGTGTTCTGGTACTGGGGTGAGAGCTGGTCGATCGCCATTGAATGGTCTCCGGAAAGGGAAGGGGGCCACGGACGGACAATGGGCCGTTGCGGATTATAGACGTCCGGGCCGTTGTTTCGGTTGACGGAATGCGCGTTCCAGCCCGTTGGGGCGACCTTCCGTCATTGAGGCTCAGGTGGGGGCGGACGGGCCTGGCTGCAAGGGCGGCGGCCAGTGCAGCCAACCGGTGTTCACTTGCAGACTACCTTCCATCGGCTGGCAATCCGCTATAATGAACGATTGTTCTGACCCCGCGAATGGCATTTGTGCCCTCGCACAACCCTCATTTGCCTGCGCCCTGCGGCGCTGGCGCAACGGAGCTCACCATGGCTGTTGAAAGAACCCTGTCGATCATCAAACCCGATGCCGTGGCCAAGAATGTCATCGGCCAGATCCTCGCCCGTTTCGAGTCCGCCGGCCTGAAGGTCGTGGCTGCCCGCATGATGCAGCTCTCCAAGGCCGAAGCCGAGGCCTTCTACGCCGTCCACAAGGAGCGCCCCTTCTTCAAGGATCTGGTTGCCTTCATGGTGTCCGGTCCCGTGATGGTTCAGGTTCTGGAAGGCGAGAACGCCATCCTGCGCAACCGTGAGCTGATGGGCGCCACCGATCCGAAGAAAGCCGAGAAAGGCTCGATCCGTGCCGATTTCGCCGACAGCATCGACGCCAACGCCGTGCACGGTTCGGACGCTCCGGAAACGGCTGCCACCGAAATCGCCTTCTTCTTCCCCTCGATGCAGATCTGCTCGCGCTGACCACATCGCTTCATCCTTGCCGGGGTGATCCGGTCACCCGGTCTCCCGGCGTCGCGCAAGGTGCGGGCGTCCGGGTCTGATGTCAGGAGATACTGCATGCAAGCCCCCCTGGCCCAGCGGGAAACCCGCCCGGAACCCGCTTCCGCCTTCCTGGATCCCTCTGCTTCGCCGCAGGGCGGACAGGAGGGAGGCACGCCGGCGCAGCCGGCCGTGACCCTCACGCCCGGGGAGGGCACCGCAGCGCCGGCTGCGCAGCCTTCCGCTGCCAAGGCGCCTGCCGGGCCCGTCAATCTGCTCGGGCTCGATCGCCAGGGTTTCCTGGATTTCTGCGGGGGCATGGGTGAAAAGCCCTTCCGTGCCCACCAGCTCATGCGCTGGGTGCATCAGCGCGGCGTGGCCGACTGGTCGGCCATGACCGATCTGGCTCGCAGCTTCCGTGAGCGCCTTCAGGACAAGGCGCTGATCCAGGCACCGTCGGTGCTGAAGGATCACACCGCCCCCGATGCCACGCGCAAGTGGCTCTTTGACGTGGGGGCCGGCAATGCCGTCGAGGCCGTCTTCATCCCCGAAGCCCGTCGTGGCACGCTCTGCGTGTCCTCGCAGGCCGGGTGTGCCGTCAACTGCAGCTTCTGTTCCACCGGCAAGCAGGGGTTCTCGCGCAACCTCAGCACGGCCGAGATCCTCGGTCAGATCTGGCTGGCCAACCAGCTCTTGCGCCAGCCCGGTGCGCAGCCCCGCTGGAGTGGCGCGGACGACATGGCCCAGCTCGACGAGGACGTCGACGATGCCGGCGCGCTGCGCCCCATCAGCAACATCGTCTTCATGGGCATGGGCGAGCCGCTGCTGAACTACAACGCGCTGTTGCCGGCCCTGCGGGCGTTGCTGGACGACCACGGTTACGGGCTTTCGCGCCGCCGGGTCACGGTTTCCACCTCCGGTGTGGTGCCGCTGATCGACCGTCTGTCGGAAGACTGCCCGGTGGCACTGGCAGTTTCGCTGCATGCCAGCAACGATACGCTGCGCGACCAGCTTGTGCCGCTCAATCGCAAGTATCCTCTGAAGGAATTGCTGGCTGCCTGCCAGCGGTACCTGAAGGTGGCGCCGCGGGATTTCATCACCTTCGAATACGTGATGCTCAAGGACATCAACGATTCGGTGGCGCATGCCCGGGAACTGGCGGCGCTGGTGGCTGATGTACCCTGCAAGTTCAACCTGATTCCGTTCAACCCGTTCCCGAACTCCGGGCTGTCGCGGTCTTCCGACCGGACCATCCGCCAGTTCGGTGATGTGCTGCTGAGGGCAGGCATCGTCACCACGGTGCGACGCACGCGTGGCGACGAGATCGATGCCGCCTGCGGGCAGCTGGCAGGCGAGGTGGTCGACCGCACGCGGCTGCGCGAGCGCACGGTGCAGTTCCACCGGCCTGCAGCACGTCAGGGCGGGCGGTCTGGCGGAAACGGGCAGCCGGCACGGGCCTGAACGCGGTCGTGACTGCGGTTCGGGTCAGGGCAGGCTGTCGGGCCGGCACCTGACGGTCCGGACCGGGCGTCGTGTGCCGGCCGGCTTGAGGGCCTGGACCAGGCGCACAGGGTGTAGCGGCAGGACGCAACGAAATTTTTCTCGGATAGGACCATGAAGCAACAAGCACAATCGATCGGAACCGACAACCTGGCCGGAACGGGCATGGCAGCTGCCCGCACGATGACCACGATGCGCGTTCGACGTGCCCTGGCGGGTCGCAAGGTGGCCCTGGTGCTGGCTCTGGGCCTGGGGCTGGCCGGATGCGTCACCACCGAGACCGTCGACAACAAGGGCGGTGGCCGTCCTGCCGGCGGAACGGCGGCCGAAGGCGTCTCCTCGGTCAGCAGCCAGGTCTCGCCGGCCGAAGAGAAGCGCCGTCGCGCCCGCATCCGCCTGGAGCTGGCCGTCAACCACTACCAGGGCGGCAACATGCCGCTGGCGCTGCAGGAAATCGACCAGGCCATCCGGATCGACCCGGACTACGCAGCCGCTCATGGCATGCGCGGTCTGGTCTATGCGGCCATGAACGATCCCGAGAAGGCCGACGCCAACTTCCGTCAGGGCCTGAAGCTGTCGCCGAAGGATCCCGAGCTGAACAATAACTACGGCTGGTACCTGTGCCAGACGGGGCGCCAGCGTGAATCCATCCGCTACTTCGACGTGGCGGCGGCCGATCACGCCTACACCACGCCCGCCAAGCCGCTGCACAATGCCGGCATCTGCCTGATGCAGATGGGCGACGAGAGCGGCGCCGAAGGCTATCTGCTGCGCGCGTTCAAGGTGGATCCGTCCAATGCCGTGGCCATGTACAACCTGGCCGAGCTGTACCTGAAGCGCGGCACCTACGATCGCGCCAAGTTCTATTCCGACCGCTTGCTGGCCACCTACCAGCCCACGGCCGAGACGCTGTGGCAGGGCATTCGCGTGGCCCGTCTGGGCAACAACACGGCCTATGCCCACCAGCTGATCGATCAGCTGCGCCGGCGCTACCCGCAGTCTCCCGAGGCAACGCGTCTGGGGCAGCAGGGGGGCGACAACGAGCCGCAGACCTACCAAGGTGGGGCCCCGTCCAGCAATGGCCCGCATGATCCCGAGAACGGGCAGTGACATGTCGGCCGAGCCGAGGATCGACGTGCCGGCGCCCGAACGCGCCGGTCTGCCCCGCGTCACGCTTCCCGCCGATCTGCAGTCCGCCCGCGAGGCGCGCCGCTGGAGCCGGCTGGATGTGGCCCGTCTGACCAAGTTCCAGGTGCGGCAGATTGCTGCGCTGGAAGAGGGACATTTCGACCAGTTGCCCGGCCGCGCCTTCGTGCGGGCGGCGGTGCGCAACTACGCTTCCGTGCTGGAGATGGATGCCACGCCGCTCCTGGCCACCATTGGCGGCCATGCCGAGCCGGCGCCGCTCACCGTGCGGCTGCGCTATTCCGAGGCGGCGCTTCAGGCCGACATGGGCGCCGAGTACGAGCCCGCCAACCGCAGCCGCGCCAGCCGCTGGTTCTGGGGCATGGCCAGCCGCCAGTGGCTTGATGGCTTCATGTCGGCCGACAAGCCGGTAGAATCATCGCCTTCTGTGCGTCGCGCCTCCGGCAAGGTCACCGAACCGGTCACCTGGAGCTGGGCGCCCGCAGAGCAGGCACCTGCCGCCGGTGCGGCAGGTTCGGAGTGAAGCTACCCAGACTGGAAGATGACTGCACACGCAGGCGAAGAAAGGCCCTCGGCCACCCATCCCGATCCCATGCCGGTAGGCCCCGGACAGCGCCGCCGCACCCGCCAGGTGGTGGTGCGCTGGGATGACAACCAGGTCCTGATCGGCAGCGACGGACCGGTGGTCGTGCAGTCGATGACCAACACCGACACCGCCGAGGCCATTGCCACGGCTATCCAGACTCGCGCACTGGCCAAGGCCGGCTCCGAGCTGGTCCGCATCACCGTCAATACCCCGGCTGCCGCGGCCGAAGTCCCCGCCATCCGTGAACAGCTCGATCGCATGGGCTGCAAGGTGCCGCTGGTGGGCGACTTCCATTACAACGGCCACAAGCTGCTGCACGACTTCCCCGAGTGTGCCGAGGCACTGTCCAAGTACCGCATCAACCCGGGCAACGTGGGCAGCAGCGCCAAGCGTGACGACAACTACCGCGCCATGGTCGAGACTGCCTGCCGCTACGGCAAGCCGGTGCGCATTGGCGTCAACTGGGGCTCGCTTGACCAGTCCGTGCTGGCGCGCCTGATGGATGCCAACTCCGCCCGCGCACAGCCCTGGGACGCCCAGGCCGTCATGCGCGAGGCGCTTGTCACCTCTGCCATCGAAAGCGCCCAGGAGGCCGAACGCATCGGCCTTCCCGGCGACGCCATCGTGCTGTCGGCCAAGGTCTCCAACGTGCAGGACGTGGTGGCCGTCTATACCGAACTGGCCCGCCGCTGCGACTACCCGCTGCACGTCGGCCTGACCGAAGCCGGCATGGGCAGCAAGGGCATCGTGGCCTCTTCCGCCGCGCTGTCGCTGCTGCTGCAGCAGGGCATCGGCGACACCATCCGCATCTCGCTCACGCCCGAGCCGGGTGGCGATCGCAGCAAGGAAGTGGTGGTCGCCCAGGAGATCCTGCAGTCGCTGGGCCTGCGCTCGTTTGCCCCCATGGTGGTGGCCTGCCCGGGCTGCGGCCGCACCAGCAGCACCTTCTTCCAGGAACTGGCCGACCGCATCCAGCGCTACCTGCGCGAGCAGATGCCGGTCTGGAGCACGCAGTATCCGGGCGTGGAGAACATGAACGTGGCCGTCATGGGCTGCATCGTCAACGGCCCGGGCGAGTCCAAGCACGCCGACATCGGCATCTCGCTGCCTGGCGCCGACGAGTCCCCGGTGGCGCCGGTCTACATCGACGGCGAGCGCACCGTGACCCTGAAGGGCGACCACATCGCCGAAGAGTTCCAGGCCATCGTCGAGAACTACGTCGAGCGCCGCTACGGCGCCAAGGCATAAGCGCTTTCCGGGGAGCAGGGCGTCCTCCAGCGAAGCCGTCCTCCAACAATCGCAGCGCTTCGGGGTGGGGTGCCTCCACAGGCGCTCTGGAAGCGTCAGCGGACAGCATGAGCCGAGGAAGGCGCCCCGCCCCGGAGCGCCCCCCAGCGGAGTCGTCCTGCAAAAAAGCACGGCCCCTCGCCGAAGCGGTCCTGCAAAAAGCCCCCGTTCCCAGCGTATCCGTCCTGCAAAAAGCACACCCCCGCAACGGAGCCGTCTTCCTCGACATTCTCCGCTAGAATGTCGAGCTTGCCTTGCATTTCCACACTGACAAGCCGCGCAACCCTTGCGCGCAGGAACCCGCATACCCCTATGGCAGCTCAAAAACTCGCCGGCGTCAAAGGCATGAACGACCTGCTGCCGCAGACTTCGGCGCGCTGGCAGCGCTTCGAGGAAATCGTCGCCTCCTGGGCGCGCAGCTATGGCTACAGCCAGATCCGCACGCCCATCGTCGAACCCACCCCCCTGTTCGCCCGGGGCCTGGGCACCGTCACCGACATCGTCGAGAAGGAGATGTACTCCTTCCGCGATGCCCTCAATGGTGAGGAACTCACCCTGCGTCCCGAAGGCACCGCCGGCGTGGTGCGTGCCGTCATCGAGCACAACCTGCTCTATGATGGTCCGCGTCGCCTCTGGTACCTGGGGCCCATGTTCCGGCACGAGCGTCCCCAGCGTGGTCGCTATCGCCAGTTCCATCAGGTGGGCGTCGAGGCACTGGGCTTCGGCGGCCCTGAAGTCGATGCCGAAGTCATTGCCATGGGCCAGCGCCTCTGGGACGACCTGGGTATCGAAGGGCTGCAGCTGCAGATCAACTCCATTGGCGATGCACCCGAGCGAGCGCGCCATCGTCAGGACCTCATCGCCCACTTCGAGAAGCATGCCGAACTGCTGGACGAAGAGGCCAGGCGGCGGCTGCACGCCAACCCGCTGCGCATTCTCGACAGCAAGAACCCGGCCATGCAGGAGATCATCGAGCAGGCACCGCGCCTGATCGACTACCTGGAAGGCCCGTCGCGCGAGCATTTCGAGCAGCTGCGCGGCTACCTGGCGCGGCTGGGCATCGAGGCCACGCTGAACCCGCGTCTCGTGCGCGGCATGGACTACTACAACCGCACCGTCTTCGAGTGGGTCACTGATCGGCTGGGCGCGCAGGCCACGGTCTGCGGCGGCGGTCGCTACGACGCGCTCATCGAGATGCTGGGCGGCAAGCCGGCGCCCGCCTGCGGCTTTGCCATCGGGGTCGAGCGCCTGCTGGATCTGGTCGAGCAGGCCGGTGGCCTGGGCGAGGGCGATGCGCCTGATGTCTACCTCATCAGCAGCGGTGACGGCACGATGGCGGCTGCGCTGCACACGGCCGAGGCACTGCGTGCCCGGGGCATCGAGGTGCTGATGCACGCCGGCGGCGGCAGCTTCAAGTCGCAGTTCAAGCGGGCCGGGGCCAGCGGCGCCCACCTGGCGCTGGTCATCGGCGAAGACGAGCTGAAGGCCGGCGAGGCAACCCTGAAATGGCTGCGCGAGGGCGAAGCCGGGCAGGGCGGCCGGCAGGTGCGCATCCGTCTCGACGACGCGCCCGAGGCCGTGGGTCGTGCCCTGCTGGGCCAGACCGACGAGGACTGAGCGGCGGCTGCGACACGGCGCCGCCCACCGAACATCGAACAGAAACAGGAAGATCTCATGGCATACAACCTTCAGGATCAGGAACAGATCGACGAACTGAAGGCGTTCTGGGCCAACAACGGCAACCGTCTGATGTGGCTGGCCGTCATCGCGCTGGCGGTCTTTGCCGGCTGGCGTGCCTGGAACTGGTACCACGACAGCCAGGCCCAGGATGCTGCCCGCGAGTACGCTGGCCTGCTGTCGGCGGCCGACTCCGGCAAGATCGAGCAGGTGCGCGAGCGCTATGACGCCATCCAGAAAGGCTATGGCAGCAGCGTCTATGCCGGCATGGCGGGCCTGCGTGCGGCCGAGGCCTTTGCCAAGGCCAATCAGCCCGATGCCGCCGTGGCTGCGCTGGAGAACGTCATGAAGAACAGCACCGAGCCGGGCTTCAAGCCGATTGCCGGCGTGCGCCTAGCGGGTCTGCTGCTCGACCAGAAGAAGTACGGCGAAGCGACCAAGGCCATCGACTCCGGCAACATCGGCCCCGTCTCGGGCGAGATGGCGGCCAGTGTGGCCGATCGCCGCGGCGACATCCTGGCGGCCCAGGGCAAGGCGTCCGACGCCAAGGCGGCCTGGGAAGAGGCGCTGAAACTGCTGCCTCGGCACAACCAGCTGCGCTCGCTGGTGCAGTACAAGCTCGACGCGGTGACTGACTGATGCGGGGCGCACGCACTTCGTTCCCGTTTGCTTCGTTCCTGTCCGGTCATGCGGACGGGGCTTCCTGTGCTCG
>QWCO01000831.1_pt1 | contig 12423 bp, 9 predicted proteins | sample 1972611 | NCBI WGS metagenome assembly QWCO01 (sample SAMN09866706, study PRJNA288562) | Human oral metagenome isolate term1_saliva, whole genome shotgun sequencing... | reverse complement strand
TTTCTATGTTGGCCTTTACTAACAGATACCTGCGTTCCTGCCAATGCTCTACAGCGCCTTCAACCAAATGTGAGCTTACACCATCCTCACTCGCTAGAGTGGTTTACTACTCTGCTTCATCGCATATATTATACACAATATTGTAGCAATACAGAGGGAAAAATGTCAAACTATTCTTTTATACACGTAAAGCTAATTTCAATACAATAAAAAATATTGAGAAGCAGACAAAAGATGTTAAGTAAAAATCATAGTGAATTGCACTTTCAGTTAAAATATCATCTATTATTCCATATAAAATATAAAGTATAGCTAATACTGCAAATCCATATACTATTAATCGTCGCATTATATTTTCCTTTCAATGATTTATTTAATGCCTACAAAATTTCAGATTAAATCTATTTAGGATATAAAATTTAATTCTAAGTCAAAAATTTATACTCTAAGAATAAGTTTTAGTATACCAAAGAATACTAACCAACTAACAAAACCCGCACCATAAAAATCATAGTGGATTTCGACACCAGTCATAAAATCATAAGACATCCCATATATAATGGAGGTTAATGAAAATAATGCAAATCCATAAAAAAAATATTTTTTTATAATAGCCATTTTAATAATTTCCTTACATAAAAAATAAATTCATTTAAAGAAATCAAATAAGAGTCCAATTCAACTCTATTTTATATTTTTAATCAACAATACTTTATGCATTCAAATAGAAACTTAAACATTCTCAATACCTATAATAGAAGGCTTAAAAAGAATTAAATATAAAACATATATGTTTACATAAGGAATCCATAACCCCAATAGCCATAACGCACTTGCTCCAGAGTCATGTAATCTTCTAATAATCATACATATGTTAGCCAACAGTAACCAATAATAAAAAATATATGCTATATAATCATGCCACATATGAGATACAAATTGATTTTGAATCATGGTACTTATAATTAGATTTAGAAGAGCAATAGTTATGATAAATATAAGATTACACCATATAATCTGTGATCGACTTTGTCTTCCTTTAATATTTAATATATTGGTGATAAATGTTTTTTTCATCACCTTAAAAATGTGATTTAATCCAATATATTGAATGATTGATTCATCTGATTTTCTATATTCGATAAAATCGTGATAGATTATCTTCTGATTTCCTACTAAAGCACCATAACTAGCTGAACCATATTTTAAGTCTATTGGAATATGCTTAAGTAAAATAAACAAAAAAGCTAGTAACATGATTCGTATTGACATCTAAAAATAAAGAGAAAATTCAAATGTAACCGAATTTAAACCTGTACTCTTTGAAACTCTAATCTAATTATTCCTTCGCTTAAGGCTACTAATAAATAGCCCATTATATATAACGTACAAAGTATAAATAATAATAAAGCTATAGTATATTCAATTTTATTTAAACGAATATTATACTTAAGCATTATCAAATTTTGCTTTAAAATATAATACTCATCCTGTATATAGCTCATATTCCCTCGCTCTTAAGCTAGTAAAATTATAATATATTAATCTTATATTTATATCATATTATATAAAAATATTAATAAATTTTAAACCACCTACCAAAGATTGCCTGTCATCTTTAATAGGTGGTTTGTTTTATTTCCCTTAGTAATATGCTCTAAGAGTTCAATATGTTATTGTAAATTACGCTTTCACCACAACAGATACGCCATCAGGAATAACTGACCATAATTAAAATAAGAATACAAAAGCTAATCCACCAGCCATTATTCCAATACCACTAAGATAAAGTAGTCCGCCTTTTAAAATTTCTCGACGTCTTTCAGGAGTTTCTGCCGTTTTATATAAATATATGGAAAGACATAGAAAAGATATATCCATAAGAACTAGGATAACTGACGATATATAAAAACATAGCTTAAATGGAATATAACCATATTCGTATAATTTACTTACTATAATTCCAGGAATCCCGAAAATAAGCAATATAAGAATAATCAAAAAAGCATCTTTCCATTTATTCCTATAAGACTTTATTAATTGATAAAATAACAGTCCCATAAAAAAATATAACAATAGATCACTCATTTAATTATTCCCTTACTTATCATTATTATTCTTATTATTATTTCCATTAATTAGGACAATGGAGTCATAAGACAATTTTGTATGCACATTTATAAGTGAGTATAATGCTAAACTCTTTGGTAAGATACATCATAAATTTGGTGTAGCATTCAGCCAGTAACAAAATATGTTTGGTAATTCAAAATAAAAATACATTTACACAAAATTATTGAGACTACCAATATTTTTGTCACTAGTTAAACTAATTATTATTTTGTTAAACACTTAACAACATCTAGATCTTCTTGATTTAAGTCCTCTATCTTATCAATTACAATAAAATCGTTTCCATAGGTACTCTGAAAATATTCTAAAGACCTATCATAAATACTAGAGATCTCTTTTTTTCGTAAATTATCATAATATTCCATATTAGGAACTTTAACAATCTTAGGATTAATAGTATTTAGAGTAAATATAGTTACTCCAGATTTTCCCAGCATATAAAGTTTATGATCTTTAATTGCATACTTATGAATAGCTCTCTCAATACCATTATCTCTCCAGGTATCTTCAAATGTTGATTCTGCATGTAGTTTATACCGACCAAAACAAAAGTATTGGTTATAATCATAATGTATATATTCCAATATATATTGTGAATAAATTAATCCACCTAAAATTAGAAAAATAATATATTTCTTCATATGCAATTTTCCTCTTTACTTTTATATATTAATCTATACTTACCTCATATGTTGTTTTAAATGCAAAAGTCCGTCTAAATCCTGATTGCTGTAATATATATGCAGCCTCATATATTCGTGGATATTGCACTAATTCAGCCAGCATTTTATCATGATTCCAATTATCTATAATCGTAATAATAGGTCTATCATAAGGTTTATTCTTATCAAAAGTTGTTATTGTACTTGCCCGACCTAAAGACAATGCAGGATCCACTCCATATGCATAAAAATTGTGGGAGTTTGTATAAGTAGGCATAGATACATCTTTATTTCCTACCTTATTAACCGCATCCGAAACAATATCTAAATTCATAAAGTAATAATACGATGATCTATATGTTTTATTGAGAAGTGAATCAGGTCCAAATGTAAAGATAGAATAACCATCTTTAGTCTTATCAACAGCTATAATTCCGTGAGCATTAGGATTTTCATCTAGGAAAAAGCCTAACAAATCTCTAGCAGCTGGTGTAATACCAAAAGCTTCTGCATTATTATATGCATATAATAAATCATTATATGCCTTATAAACTTGTTCTTGTGTGTATGGATTACCCGCTCTAAGTTGCTGCAAATACTCATCATTAAAAGTTTTCTTAAAACTATTGTACTCATTCAATCGCACTTTTTTGGCATGTTCTGTTAAATTTAAATTCCACTTTGTTCCATATTGTGCTTCAGTAGCACCTGTAACAATTGGCTTATCTAAAGCACCATTAACCACAGCGCCAAGAGCCGCACTCAACCATTGTGCTACAGCAGGATTTGTCTTAGAGATTTTTTGAATTTCACCAATCAAAGCCTCATTACTAAGGCCTGCATAAAATCCACTTCCAACTGGATTTCCTGCAATACGGGCAGAAGATTCTGCTACTACAGCATGAGCCAATGCTTTTGCAACTTTTTCTTCTTTAGTTCTAGGTTTCCAGTAGTGAAGTTGTTCAAATGCATCTTTTGCAAATAGCCGAGCCAATTCTTGACGTTCTTCTACTTTTTTCTTATCAAAAATCGTATCTAGTTTATTTAAACTAGACTCCGTATCACGGGAGATTTTATCAATATCAATATTAGAAGACTGTGTCTTTATTGTACCATTAGCAATAGCAGACTTAGTAGTACTTTCAGAATATTTACTAGAATCTGGTAATAATTTAGGTAGTAACCCCAATGAATTATACACAGCATCCTTACCAGCTTGACTTAAATTTTTAAATCCTGATACAGATGTATAACTTAAGCCTGTATTGCTAGATGTATATTCAGCTTTATTCTTAATATCTTTAATCGTTAAAGAATCTGTCACTAATGAATTTTTGTCTGCTGTTGCCTTGCTCCCAATGACGGCTCCTTCTAATGTTGTATTCCCTTTAGTTTGAATAGCAAAGCCACCTGTCCCAGCATATATGCCAGCTTGGTCAGTAACACTAGCATAATCACTTTTCATAGTTCCTTTTGTATATTCAGCAGATACACTACCCAATTGTAGCCCATTTGTGGAGACACTGAAACCGGCATTCTTAGATTTGCCACGATATGTTTCTGTATCTTGTAAACTTTTTATCGTTAAGTTACCACCAATCTCAGCAGTAACTGAATCGCCATAAACTTTAGAACCAGCAATAGTAGTATCCTTACCAGAATGTAAATTTACCTGATCAGCTTGTATTACTGTGCCAGTATGTGTTGTTTTAAATGTATTACCACGTTCCATACCTTGGTTATAATTCGCATCTAAACCCAGTAATCCTCCACCATTAACACTAAGATTGGCACCTATTGACCAGCCTTTACTATCATAGGCAACCCGTTTCTCAGATGTATTCGTAGCTGCTAATAAAGAAATATCTTTACTAGCCTCTAATGCTACAGACTTACCACGAATAGTTTCCCCTACAGCAACAATATTACCTTTATCTTGCATATTAGGTTTAGCAACCAACGTAATACCCTCATCAGATACCAGTTTCCCTCCGGCATAGTTACGCCTGTTAAAAGTTGTTTCACTACGACTTTTACTGGAACCTATACTTACATGAATATTCGCTAACCCATCTTTTTTCGCTCGCTTCTTAGCATTATATTGTTTTTGATCTTTCGAATTAATATCTTGTAAATCACTCGTACCATCAGCATACTCTTGATTGGCTTCCTGTTGTAAACGATTTCTATCTTTTTCTAATCTACGTATTTCTTTATCAGACAAATTTGGATTTTTTAATTCTTCATCAATTTGAGCAACATAACCTTTCTTAATTTTGCTTGAGTCAATTAATTTTTCCGCTCTTTGTTTTACAAATTTAGGTGTAAACTCTTGATACTCTTTAATCTGCTCATAGCCTTTTTTGAGTTCTTTACCCGCTTCTATATTTTCAAGAGTTGCTAATCGTTTATCATTTCGACTACTTGCTTTGCGTTGTAAACCATGTGCGGTATTTAATGCAGATGCAATGGAACCACCTAAGCTTACAGTCAAGCCAGACTGTTTTTCTTCATGTACTTGCTTTGACATAGCTACATCATGATTACCATCAAGCGTAATATCTGCTGCACTTACCGTTATACCATGTTTACCAATAATATCCGTACTTGTAATATGGGCATCATTATCAGCATTAATAGCAATGGTACCATCAACAGAACCAATTAATGTATTTACATTTGTTGTATAAGACTCTGCTTCTGTATCTTTGATCTGTTTACTACCAATAGTAAATCCCAAGCCAGCTCCCATAAGACCTTTTTTCTTACTATGTTGATATATATCATTGCGACTGCTATCTTCTGCAGAATTAGTGCGAACCTTATTACCAGCACTAATAGCTACGTCACCTGTGCCTAACACATTAGACCCGGTTACATTTACATCATGGTTAGCTCCTACTTGAATTGTATTGCCACCAATAGTGGATGCTGTCACACCCGTATGCTCGTAATCTTTACGAATCGTATTAACTGTACGAGATAATAGCCCTTTTTCCTTGTACTGTAATCCATATTGATCACGGCTATAAGTATTCCCATTTTCAATATTCACATTATTACCAGCAGCTATAGTTGTTGCTCCATGCTCACTATTTATTACACCTTGACGAATATTGACATCATTCTTAGCTGCAACTGTTACATTGCCATCACCTAAAATTTGTGTACCAATTTCAGTACCTCTATCTGTTCGTAGATAATTTGCAGCATTTAATGTCATATCTTTCTTGGCACTTAATTTTTTAGTATCCACATTAACCGTATTGGCACTAGTAATAGAGATATTACCCTCATCTCCACCTGTAATAATAGCGCCAGTTAGATGTACATCCTTATTGCTATGAATGTCTATGGTTCCTTTAGGATTTGATACACCAATACGTCCTTGTTGCATAAGTACATCTTGATTAGCTAATTTGTGTGTTTCAGCCTCAACGTTTATGTCATTATTAGCACGTAAGATAACACTATCGTTACCATGAATAGCACCAGTATTTCGAATAGAATCCGTAGCACCAATAGCTACAGTATTCGCATTAAATCGACCCGTATTATCCACTGTATTTGCCTGTACTACAATAGAATCAGCCATCATACTACCACTATTCTTAAATGTACTATCCGTATTAGCGATAATGGATTTACCACTTACAACAGCGCCCATAGCATCAATTTGATTAGCCGATTGTTTAGCTAAATACACCTTAGGATACAATACTTGTTGAGGTTGTCCATTTACAACAACAGTTTTTGTTTCAAGCCATACCATATCTGTTGTAATGGCTTTCATTTGTTCTTCTGATAAGGTAATGCCAGGCGTCAACTTATATTTTTTACCATATGCAATACCAGCTTCAAGTAAGGCTTTATATTCGCTTTCTTTATCTGTATAGCCCTCTAAATATGGTTTACCAGTAGCAGATAAAATTTGTGAATTAATCAGCCCTTGTTCATAGAAACCATCACCTAGGCGCTTCATTCTTCGCTCTGGATCATTAGCCAACGCATTTAGCATATATTCAGACGATACAAATTTCTTACGATTTGTAAAAGCACTATCTGTTTCAATTAATGCATTCGCTGTTATATCTGGATGAATATTATAAATTGCCTGTGTTGGTAATTTCAATCCTTCAATTGTTACATTTCCAATACTAGACTTTCCTTGATTACCTGTGCCAAACGGATCTAGACTATCATTTACTTTGCGCTTATTAGCCTCAGCGATGGTATCCTCAGTATGTTCCTGTATTGTGCCAATTGGTTGTATATTTTGCTCTTCTATGGAAGGCGTCATAAATACTTCTGGATCCCAATATCGGCGCCATTTATGTCCAAATCCATGGCCTTTATGAACTCTTTTCGATTCACTAACTTGTGTTGTGCCTGTTTTGAACACCTTATCACTGGTCATATCACTGACAGTCTCATGTGCCCCATTAAATATAACTTGTCCAGCAGATGCAATTTTGCTATTTATATTAGATGAAGCACCATTGATAACTATATCGCCACCAGCAGAAATAACCCCTGGTTGATTATTCGTAACCTCTGTATGGGTGTGCTCCTCTTCACTTCGAATCAATGTAAAGTTTTTTACAGGTGGAACACCCTTATCTACCATTTTAATCGTACCATCAGCTTGTTTTACTGGTACTTTATGATCCACACCATAGCCACCTTTTCCTGTATAGCCAGGAAATTCAGAGACATCAAAGATTTGATTTTCTTCAGGATGATGTGGATCATCAACTTTAAGTTTATCCCCATGCTTAGTAATACCATCCGAAACACGCTTTATGCCAAAGCTTGCATTATCATTAACAAGATTAGACGTTGTTAGAGTCATCTCACCACCTGATTGAATGGTGGCGCCCTTATTTTCAATGACATGAGAGCCTGTTAGATTCATCGTATTTCCACTATACAATAAAGCATTCCCATCATTATGTATTTCATTAGCTTGTATATCCATATGGTCACGACTCGCAATTGTACCAGACTTATGACTATCTAATTCCTTTTGTACTTTAGTCATTGCTTCCTGCGCTTTATCATAAGTCTTAGTTAGCTCTTGTATACGATCACGATGTGCTTGCAACTCTTCTTTAGTCTTATAAGCCGTTATATCTGCATTCCACTCTTTATCAAGTGCCTCTTTAGCTTGTGTCAAAACATCTGCAGCACTTTTATATCTTGCTTCAATTGTTGTATTCGTATGATTAGATACAGTATCCGCTTTAATAGACACTGTATCCCCATATATACGGCCATTTTCAGCATTATCTACCGATTTTGCACGAATATCTGTAGTACCATTTGAGTTTACCAAACCATGATTAGTCATAGACGATTGACTTTCAATAGATAAACCGTTGTCACCTTGCACAACACCATCTTGTCCAACTGAAATGGCATGACCTGATATAGATGTTTGACCATTACTTGTTATGTCGCCATCTACTTGAATCATACCATCCGCATCAATATTAGTCGCATGAACAGAACTTAATGTACCTTTAACGTTAACACCAAGTCCATCATTAGTTCCTTTCATGGTAATAGAGTTAGCATACATACCACCAATAGCAGATACATCTAGACCAATTTGCTTAGAGGAACCCAATGCCTTAGATTCTAAAGACTTGGCATCTATTATATTTTTACCTGTACGAGTCTCTACTGCATTAGCCCATACACCTGCATTTACCTGTGCAGCTTCTGTTAAAATTTGTAAGGAGTTAGAATCCTTTGCATTAATGCCCTTTCCATTAATAGCAATAGAACCTTGTTCTACCCGATAGGTATTAAGATTTCCATTAGGATCATATTCAGGCTTACCAGTCGTTAATACAGCACGATCTGTATTTATAAAACCGCCACCATCTACCGTGATTCCATTAGGATTAGCTACAACGACTGATGCTTTACGTCCAGCCACCTCAATAAAGCCATTCATGTTAGTAGGATTATGAGATGTGACCTCATTTACAATAACCGAGGCAGAGCCACGCATCATATTAGCATTACCTGGCACATACCCAGCTAGGCTCGTATTCGCCATTTGATATGAATTATTTAAAATCACACCATTTTGTGGCACATTAAAATTTGTATAATCATTGCGAGATACACCACCTGCCGTAGGTCCTGCAATATTGACTAATGTAATACCGTTTGCAGCTTGTCCTACTTGTGCTTGTCGATGTTGAGGTGCATTGCGATCTACCTCTATAGGATTTTCTGCATAAGCTAAAGGAACTACTAAAGGATCCATAACCATAAGGCCCATTGTAAGCCAAACAGCAATTTTATATTGTAATCGTTTTTGTTTCATAAATTCTCTTCCAAATTATATATATGAGATATGACAGCAATTTACTAAAATCTAACCCCCGCTTGGAATCCTGCTGCTATATGATTTGTTTTATAACCTTCCGGTTTATATAACGGCATACCAACAAAGGCATCATAAAATAATCCAGACTTGAATTGGCCTCTCATACCAATAGCTGTACCGGCAATAAACCGACCTGTCAATACATCGGTACTAGGACCATATACGGCACCAAAATCTATGTTGGCATATATACTTGATTTCCATTTTGGTATATAACTAGCTACTTCATTTCGCATATACCAACCGCTCTCAGCCATCAACGTATGCTCACCATCAAAGCCCTGTACGGTATATCGATTGCCAAGGCTAATCATATCTCGTGAATATAGTTGCTTGCCACCTAATGTCCATTGCCCATGCAAGGATGTTGTAATACTTGCAGGGCGATGTCCCCATGTACGCGGCATTTGATAATCTACATCTAATAATAGTTGTGTATAACGAGTTGTTGGTGCACCATAGCCATAATCAGGTTGTGAACCAAACCAACCAACACCTTTTTTTATAGCGACACGAGAAAAGATAGTATTTTGTTTACGATACCGTCGTTCTGAAAGGCCAAATTCCAATGATGCTGTATTCGCTCTCTGTACTTCGATTTCCACATCATTAATATAATTCTTGGAATTACGTTTAGATATCGTTATATCCCAACTCCGTTTAGTTGTTCGACTGCGATGAAATACATGATTCCATGTTCCTCTAAATGTCTTAGCTCGACTAGAACTAATAAATGGATTGGCCATAGTATGTACCGTTTGATGGTATTTCATATTACTATATGAAACAGAAAATGTATCTTTACCCCGTGGAATCGAGTAAGAAATGCTATGGTTTTTAGTACCCTTGACTTCGCCATCTCGAGCTCCATCCTAATTTAAACTCACTTGAACGGTATCATTAGCATTAAATAATCGATCAATGCCTATAGAAGTGGTCCACTGCAGTTTTCCAGTGTCTTTTAATCCAGAGTCATCAATAGAAATCATGCCATGAATTGGAGACTTTTTAGATGTTTGCAATATAATAGTAGAATATAACGGTTTTGACCCAGCTTCTAACTCAACAGCTACTGATTGGGATCCAATTCGTCGTATCTGCTCTAAGCCTTGCTCAATATCTCGAATATTTAATATATCCCCTTCTCGTAATGGAAATGCATTATGCCAGGGTAAATGTGGTAAATCTGGCTGATACGTAACAGCTTCAATCCGCCCAATTTGTAAATTAAACTGTAATTGTCCCGTGGCAAGGGATTGTTGTGGAATTCCCACTTTAGATGTAACAAAACCATGCGATAGTAATGAATTATTTAATTGAGTAGATAAGCCATTAATATCCTCAATCGATAGCTTACGATTAATATATGGTTTAATTTCTTTTCTCAGAAATGAGAATGTCTGAGGAACATCAAGTAGTATATCCTGACCTTTTGATTGATGATATAAAGGGCCTTTAATCAGTCTCGTACTATATGGCGCTGAATTATCTATCAAAGAATTTGAGTGTCCGCCTTCTTCAGCTAACCGTATCTGCGTAATATAAAAAGACGGCGAAACACTCATAGAACCTGATGCAGGTCTTGGTGTCTTACCGTCTGTATTAGATGATATATGTTGCCATTGTATCCGTTCTTCTCCTAATCGTGCCTCTCTCGCTTCTTGATTAGCTCTTGCACTATCTAGTTGTTCTTGTGTGTCTATAGGATTAGCACCATGTCCCTGTAAAGGTATCACACATGCTAGCCCTAGATACAAAAGTACCGCTCGCTTAATCATATATTTCCTCTTTAAATAAAATACAAACACATAGTTTATATTTTATTATGTTTTTTCCGAAAGTCAATAGAAGATTTAGCAAAAAAAGGTGTACTACATCTAAGCAGTACACCTTTCAATATAATATTTATTTAATTACGCCTTCACCACAACAGATACGCCATCAGGAATGACTGTAATGCTTGCATCTTTACCTTTTAATTCTAAAGCTTTGTTCAATGCTTCATCAAATGTGCTAGCATGTTGCAAATGCATGTCAGTAAGCATCTTAGGATCGCATTGGTCTGTTACAACGATAACTGTAAATTGATCTAAAATACGAGCCAAAATTTGCATTTCCCATTGGTCTGGAATTGTTTCATTACGAGGAACCTTAGCAATGCGGTCTAGTAATTCACGAGGTGTTTTAGCATTTTTAAGATTTTCATAAAGAGATTCCCCACCATGACCATCATTACATGCGGCAATCATGATAATAACGCCATCTTTTTTACAAGATGCTTCGGCAGCAGTCATGCCTTTTACAGCTTGATATACGTTTTGGTCTAATGGATAACCACCATTTGTAGTTATAACGATATCTGCTGGTACAGCTTTCACACTAGCTAGTTCAGATACAAAAGCACAGCCAGTTTCATGCGCCTCTTCCATATCACCAGCAAAGGCATTGATAATATGTTTTTCCGCATCGATGACAACATTTAAAATAAATGCTAATTTCGCAGTACGTCCAGCGTATACCATGTCCTTATGAATTGGATTGTTCTCGATAATACCTGTACGAGCATATGGGCTGTTAATAAATTCAGCACAGTGATTTGCCATTACAGTCACTTCGGAAGCAATGCCTGGCAATACGCTTTTTCTGCCGCCAGAGAAGCCCGCAAAGAAATGTGGTTCAATGAAACCTTCAGAAATTAATAGCTCCGTTTCCACAGCTAGTTTATTGATGATACAGTCCCCACCGGATGGTAACACGCCGATTTTAGTCATTTGACTCGCATCGCCAGAGATATGGTTTACAATTTTTTCATTGGCTACAATTTCAGGGCCGAATTTATCTACCATTTCTTCATGCGTAGTAGGACGATGGAAACCAGTAGCTAATAAAATGGTAATATCGATGGAAGGATTGGCTTCACGAATACGGCGAAGTAGAATTGGCATCGTAATTTTACTAGGCACTGGACGCGTATGGTCACTTGTGATGATGACCATATTGGATTTACCCTTAACTAATTCTTCTAAGCTTTGGCTGCCGATAGGATTATCTAACGCATGTTCTACCAATGCCTCTTGTGAAAGCTCTGCCTTATAGGAATGGGCTTTAGATTCTAATACACCTGCAATATTTTGATCAGGAATATTGATATCTACAAATCCTTTTGCATAGGGTACATTAAATGTTTTCATGGGAATCACTCCTTAACTTAACACTAACAAACTA
>QWCO01000828.1_pt1 | contig 12437 bp, 8 predicted proteins | sample 1972611 | NCBI WGS metagenome assembly QWCO01 (sample SAMN09866706, study PRJNA288562) | Human oral metagenome isolate term1_saliva, whole genome shotgun sequencing... | reverse complement strand
GAAAAAACGCTTGGTTTTGGTATTGAGAATTCTTCAAAAAAGAATCATGATGAAAATGAGAAAATTGCGCGCAAGGCTATTTCAAAAATCTTGAAGCCGGAACTCTTAAACCGTTTTGATGGAATTATCACTTTTAAACAACTTTCTAAAGATGAAATAGGTAAGATTTTTGATATTCTTTTGACTGATTTAAATAATCGATTGCTTCGAAAAGGCTTAAATTTGAAGGTTCGAAAATCGGCAAAAGATTTTATTATCGAAAAGGGTTATGACAATAAAAATGGAGTAAGACCACTTCGAAGAACAATTGAAGATTTGTTGGAAGACAAACTTGCGGATGAGATTTTAATTAACGATCCACCAAAGGGAACACAATTTGTGGCAAGCTTAGAGAAGGGTGAAATCGTTGTTAAGGTTTCGAAAGATTAAGGAGGATTATGGAAAAAGCGAAAAATTATTTAGTACCAACAGTAATTGAAGAGACTAATCGAGGTGAACGCGCGTTTGATATTTATTCAAGGCTTTTGAATGAGCGAGTGATTTTTTTGGGCGAAGAGGTTAATTCGCACACGGCAAATATGATTGTAGCACAACTTTTACATTTGGCGTATGAAAATCCTGATGAGGATATTAAACTTTATATCAATAGTCCTGGTGGAAGTGTTTATGATGGGTTAGCAATTTATGATACAATGAATTTTATTAAGCCAGATGTACAGACAATCGGGATTGGTTTACAGGCGTCAATGGGGGCATTTTTGCTTTCGGCTGGCGCAAAAGGTAAGCGAGCAATTTTGCCAAATGCGCGAGTGATGATTCATCAGCCTTCAAGCGGAACACGGGGTAAGATTACGGATCAAGAAATTGACTTAAAGGAGGGTTTGCTTTTAAAAGAAAAGCTTGCGCAGATTTTAGCGGAAAACAGTGGTCAAAAACTTGAAAAACTCAAAAATGATATGGAGCGAGACTATTGGATGAGTGCTGAAGAGGCTGTTGAATATGGCTTGGTTGATAAAATAATAAAGCAAGAAAAATAGCCTTGAGAACAAGACTATCAGTAATTATATCCGTCTATTGGAGTTATCTTTTCTCCGATGGCGGATCTTTTTAATGATTTTAGGCGTTTAAACTCGGTTTTTGAAACCGGAACTGGCCAAATTTCTTCCGAATTTTTCTCACCTTCCGGAATTCTTAAAGCTAAAACATAGTAATGATTATTTGGCAAGAGTTGGTTTTTATCGGAATTATAATCTGTTTTGGTGCGAGAATATCCAATCACTTCAATAAACATAAATCGTGAATTTCTACCTTGAATTTGCCAGGATTTTGCCTTGATTTCATTTCCTTCCGTATTTGTTATTTTGATTACAGGATTAATCCGAAGCTTTGATGAGATTGAAAAATAAGCTTTTTTAATTTGATTACCATTTTTGTCGATAAAAGTTATTCCTTTTGCCTCGATCGGCTCTGCGAAATAATCGTCTCTAATGGTTTGAAAGTTTTCCCATTTTTCTTTCGAAAACTGGTTGCTTTTTTCGAAATATTTTTTGATATTCTCGTTCATTTTTGAAACTTTTGCTAATTTTGGCAAATTTTCTTGCGCTGAAACAGGTTTTAGGTTTCCAATAAGAATAAACAGTGAGGCGATAAAAAATACAGAAATAGCGAAGATTTTCTTCATTTCAGACTCCTTCTAACGCACTAAAAATCACTAAAACAGTAAAATTAAAGGTGCGTAAATAAAATTTAATACCCATATAATAGTATAAAAACAATAAAAAATCAAGGTCTTGACCTTTTTATTGAAAGGGTGTAAAATATACAAGCCTTGGGCAAAAAATATTTTTTGGAGGTGGTTTGTATGACCGCGAAAGATTTATTTGAACAAGTTCGAAAAACTGTTACTCATTACGAAAAGCCAAAAAGTAAATCCATTGGCGAAAATGAAAACAGAGCACTTTTAGCCGGTGAAGAAGCGAAGCTGCAGCAATTGAATTACGCTTCGCAAATCAACCATTAATCTCTAACCGCTATTTTAGCGGTTTTTTATTGATTTTTTTTGAAAAATATGTTAAAATGGGCAGCAAGAAGTAGTGTGTTTGCGGAGAATTTCACTTCGAAATTGATGGCAAAGTTTCGAAAGTCGCAGGCGGAGAATCTTCGGGCCGATTCTAATAACACTTTAAATGCGAGGAGAAAAATGGCAAAAAAGCACTTTAATGCTGCAGGGCGTGCGTTTTTTTCGAAAGAAGACGTCGTTCTTGAAACACCAGATTTGATCGCTCACCAGAAGGAATCTTGGAAAGATTTCATTGATAATGGTTTGAGTGAGATTTTCGAAGAAATTAACCCAATTGATGATTATACTGGTCAGAAATTAGCTTTGCGATTTAAAAGCTATAAATTTCAAAATCCAAAAACAACAAAGGATTTTGCAAAAGAGAATAATATAACTTTTGAAGCTCCACTTCACGTTCAAGTTGAACTTACAAACAAAGTGACTGGCGAAGTAAAGGAACAGGAAATTTACCTCAGTGATTATCCTTGGATGACAAATCAAGGAACTTTCATTATTAATGGAACTGAGCGTGTGATTGTTTCTCAGTTGATTCGTTCTGAAGGTGTTTATTTTAACGCTGAATCTGGAAATGATGGAAAAAAATATTACGGTGCGAAATTAATACCAGTTCGTGGTGCTTGGTTGGAATTTGAAACCGACCCTAAAACTGGTGTAATTTATGTTAAAATTGACCGTCGTCGAAAACTTCCAGTAACAACTTTCTTGCGTGCGCTTGGCCGAATGACTAACGCTGAAATGCGGGAGGTTTTTACTGATGTTGACAATGGGGATGTTAAATTTATTCAATCAACTCTTGAAAAAGATCAATCGGCTGGCCCAAATGAAGCTTTGATTGAGGTCTACCGACGTCTTCGCCCAGGTGATTTGGCGACTATTGAAAATGCCCGAAATATGATCGAGCGAATGTTTTTCGACTTTAAACGATTTGACTATGGTCGTGTTGGTCGATATAAAATTAACAAACGTCTAAATCTTGAAACTCCAAATACGACAGAAAATCGTTCTTTCCAAATGGAAGATCTTTTCGAAATTATTAAAGAAGTTATTCGTTTAAATAATTCTCAAGGTGAAGTTGATGATATCGACAGTTTGGATAATCGCCGAGTGAAATTGGTTGGTGAACTTGTTGCGCGACAATTCCGCGTAGGTATGCTTCGAATGCAGCGAAATGCAATGGATCGAATGTCAATGACAGATATTGAAACTGTAACTCCTGGTCAGCTAGTGAATGCTCGCCCGGTTGTTGCTGCTGTCCGTGAATTTTTTGCTGGATCTCAGCTTGCTCAGGTTATGGATGAAACTAACCCGCTTTCGGAACTTTCACACAAACGTCGTTTGAGCTCGATGGGTCCTGGTGGTGTTACTCGAGATCGTGCTGGTCTTGAAGTTCGTGACAGCCACCCAACCCACTACGGACGAATTTGTCTTGTGGAAACGCCAGAAGGTGGAAACGTTGGTCTTGTGACAAACCTTGCAACATTTGCCCGAATTAACGAATATGGATTTATTGAAGCTCCATATTTGCGTGTTGTTAATGGAAAAGTCACGGATGAAGTTGTTTATCTTGATGCTGATCATGAAATGCGCGAAATTATCGCCGACGCAGGTTCGAAATTGAACGAAGATGGAAGTTTTGTTGAATCTCAGGTTTCTGCACGAAAGAATCTAATTCCTTCACAGGTGAGTTCAAGCGAAGTTACATTTATGGATGCTGTTCACCGACAAGTTCTTGGTGCAGCTGCGTCTTTGATTCCATTTGCTGAGCGCGACCGAATCGACCGTGCCTTGACCGGTTCAGCCATGCAAAAACAGGCCGTTCCACTTCTTTGGAATGAAGCGCCAACCGTTGGAACTGGTGTTGAGGCTGATATTGCTCGAAATTTGAGTCAAATTATTATTGCAGAAGATGATGGTGAGGTTGTTCGAGCAGATTCTGTTGCTGTTGAGGTTGAATATAAGAGTGGCATTGTAAAGTATGAATTGAAACATTTCGAAAAAACTGCTGATGATCGCTGTTATAATCAAAAAGTTGTAGTTTCTCGTGGTCAAAAAGTTAAAAAAGGTGACATTTTGATTGAGGGTGCAAGCATTAAAGATGGTGAAATTGCACTTGGTCGAGATCTTCGTGTAGCGTTTATGTCTTGGGGTGGATTCAATATGGACGACGCTGTGATCATTTCTGACCGTTTGGTTAAAACAGATATGCTCACAAATATTAATATTAAAGATTATACAGTTGAAGTTCGCGAGACGAAGCTTGGCCCAGAAGTTGTAACACGTGATATCCCAAATGCGAGCGAATATAGTCTTCGACATCTGGACGAAAACGGAATTGTACAGATTGGTTCAGAGGTTAAACCTGGTGACGTTTTGGTTGGGAAAATTACTCCAAAAGGTGAACAAGAGCTTTCAAGCGAAGAGCGACTTTTGCGTGCGATCTTTGGTGAAAAAGCAAAAGATGTTCGTGATACTTCTCAACGAATGAAGAATACCGGTTCAGGAAAAGTTATTGGTGTAAAAATCTTTTCGAAAGAAAATGGCCATGAAATGCGAACTGGTGTACTCCAACAAATTCAAATCTTCGTTGCTGAGGCCCGTAAGATTATGGTTGGTGACAAGATGGCTGGACGACACGGAAATAAAGGTGTTGTTGCGAAAATTCTACCAGAAGCCGATATGCCATTTATGGAAGATGGAACTCCAATTGATGTGATTCTTTCGCCACTTGGTGTACCTTCACGTATGAACCTTGGTCAGCTTTTCGAAGTTCATCTTGGAATGGCTGCAAAAACCCAGGGTTACCGAGTTGCAACTCCTTCATATGACGGTGTTGATGCTGAAACTTTGAGTGACGAACTTGAAGCGGCTGGTATTGCTCGGGATGGAAAAGTTCAATTGTTTGATGGTCAAACTGGCGAACCGTTTGAACAACGCACAACTGTTGGATTTATGCATATGATCAAACTCCATCACTTGGTTGCAGACAAGATTCATGCGCGATCGACTGGTCCATATACAATGGTTACTCAACAGCCTTTGGGTGGTAAGGCTCAAAACGGTGGTCAGCGATTCGGAGAGATGGAAGTTTGGGCACTTGAAGCTTATGGTGCCGCAAATATGCTCCAAGAAATGCTAACGATTAAGTCTGACGATGTTGTTGGTCGTTCAAAAGCTTATGAAAGTATTATTAAACATAATGAAATTGTTGGTCCAAAGTTGCCAGAATCATTCAACGTGCTCGTGAAAGAACTTCAAGGTCTTGGTTTGCGAGTTGATCTACTCGATCAGCACGCTTCAAGTATTGATGCGGATGAAATCTTAGCGGAACGCAATAAAGATGCTGAAAGCTCAACCTTCGAAGATGAAGATTTCGAAACTGTTCGAGATGAATCTGACGGTGAATTTGAAGACGATATGAATATTCAAGATATTGATGAAATTGAAGAAATTAAGGAGGAAGCGTAAATGGCGAAAGTGGTGAATTCAAACCAAATTGCTGATTTTGACGCAGTTCGCCTCGCTGTTGCTAGCCCAGAAGATATTTTGGGCTGGTCTTACGGCGAAGTGACAAAGCCAGAAACAATCAACTACCGAACGCAAAAACCTGAGCGCGATGGTTTGTTTTGTGAAAAAATCTTTGGACCAACTAAAGATATTAACCCTTATGACAACAAGCTAAAAGGTGTTCGCTCACGTGAAGCTGCTGTTGATAAAAATGGCGAGTTAGTAACAAAATCGATTGTTCGTCGTGAACGAATGGGCCACATTGCGCTAGCAGCACCAGTTGCGCATATTTGGTTTATGCGTGGTGCTCCAAGTGCGATGAGCTTACTTCTAGGAATGACTGTTAAGAATATTGAACGTGTAGTTTATTTTGCGAGCTATGTAATTCTTAATGTTGACGAAGAGAAACGCGATCAAATGCTTGCAGATCTTGACGCTGAAGATAAAGCTGCACGAATGGCTATTAAAATTCGCTATGAAAAAGCTGCTGAAGAGAAATCGGCCGACATTAAAGCTTTAGCTGAAGCTCAAAGTAAAGAAGTCGAAGAATTGAACTCGGTTTATACAACAAAACATAATCAGCTTGACAGTTTCGTAAAAGGTTCACTAATGAGTGAAACTGATTTTCGAAACCTTCCAGAAGAGTATGAAGAGATTATCGAAGTTGGAATGGGCGGTGAAGCGATTAAGACTTTACTTGACGAAATCAATATTGACGAACTTATTGAAAATCTAAAAGAGGAAGCTGAAAAAGCTAAAGGTCAGCGAGAGAAGAAAATTCTTAAACGGTTGAAAATTATCGAAGGAATGAAAGCTGCTGGAATCAAACCGGGAAGTTTGTGTTTGACAATTCTTCCTGTAATTCCTCCAGATTTGCGCCCAATGGTTCAATTGACAGGTGGTCGATTTGCTACTTCAGATCTAAACGATTTGTATCGACGAGTAATTAACCGAAACAACCGTTTGAAGAAATTGATTGAACTTAATGCTCCAATGGTAATTAAGCGAAATGAAATGCGAATGCTTCAGGAAGCGGTTGATTCGTTAATTGACAATAACGCATCTCGAAGTGGTCGTTCGGTTAATACAACTGGCGGTCGCCGAAAGCTTAAATCTTTGAGTGATATGCTTAAGGGTAAGCAGGGACGATTCCGTCAAAACTTGCTTGGAAAACGAGTTGATTACTCTGGTCGTTCTGTTATCGTTGTCGGTCCAACTTTGAAAGCTCATCAATGTGGTTTGCCAACTCAAATGGCACTGGAACTATTTAAGCCATTTGTAATTTCTTGGTTGATTGAAAAAGAATACGCACATAATATTCGTTCAGCAACCCGTTTAATTGAGGCTCGTGAAGCTGAAGTTTGGGATGCTTTGGATGCTGTTGTTGAAGGAAAGTATATTCTTTTGAACCGTGCTCCATCTTTGCACCGACTTTCCATTCAGGCCTTTCAACCAAAACTTGTTGAAGGTAAAGCAATTCAGCTTCACCCACTTGTAGCAAACGGATTTAACGCCGACTATGATGGTGACCAGATGGCTGTTCACTTACCGCTTTCTGATGCTGCGCAAGCTGAAGCTCGCGACTTAATGAGTATTTCTCATAACCTCTTGAAACCTGCAGATGGTCAACCGGTTCTTTCTGTCGATCAGGATGTTGTTTACGGAAACTACTATATCACTTATAATAAACAATCTGAAACAAGCAAGAAACCACGACCATTCGCTAATGTTTTCGAAGCTGAAATGGCTTATGACAAGGGTGAAATTGCACTTCAAACTCCAATTCGAGTATTTGTAAAAGGTGAAATTCGAAACACAACTCTTGGGCGAATTTTCTTTAACGAGTTGTTGCCGGAAGATTATCCATTTGATAATAATCCTCAAACTAAGAAACAAATTAACAAAATTTTGGCCGATATGTTTGCGCATTATGGTGCTGAAATGACTGTTAAAATTGCCGACAAGATTAAAGGTTTGTCGTTCCGATTTGTTACAAAATCTGGTTTGTCGATCGGTAAAGAGGATTATACGGTGTATGAAAGCGAAAAAATCCCTGAAATCATTGCGAGTGGTGACGCTAAGACAACTTTAATTCAAGAACAATACGACCAAGGTCTTTTGACTGATCAAGAACGATATAACTTGATCATTGACAACTGGCATAAAGTTATTGATGAGGTTTCTGATGAGATTTCTGAACGCGTTGCAAATGAGGGTGCTGACTCTCCTGTTGGATTAATGGCGGTTTCTGGTTCTCGTGGTAATGCAACAAACATTCGTCTTGCTTCTGGTTTGACTGGAATCATGGTTGACGCAACTAACCGTGAAATTGAGCTCCCAATCCGTTCAAACTATACTCACGGAATGAGCTCACTCGAAGCCTTTGTGGCAACTCGTGGTGCGCGCCAAGGTTTGATCTCAACAGCGCTTAAGACCGCCGATTCTGGATATTTGACTCGTCGTCTTGTTGATGTTGCTCAGGATGTTTTCTCGGTATCAGATAATACAAGCGAGGTTGATCCTGGATTTGCGATTTATCGTTCAGAAAGTGAAGAAACTATGATTTCTTTCGGAGATCGTTTGTATGGCCGATTTACAGCTGAAGCTGTTCCTGGATATATTGAGGCTGATCAGCTAATTACTCGAGAAATCGCTGATGTAATTGAAAAAGACGAAGCGATTAAAGAGGTTAAAATTCAAAGCATACTTTCAACTCCTGATCTTGCTGGAATTCCGCAAAAATCTTATGGAATTGATATGGCGACAGGTCTTCTTGTTGCTCCTGCCGAACCAGTTGGTGTGATTGCTGCTCAATCTGTTGGTGAGCCAGGAACGCAGCTAACTTTGAATACATTCCACAGCTCAGGTGTTGCCGGCTCTGGTGCAATTTCTCAAGGTTTACCTCGTGTTGAAGAGCTTCTCGAAGCACGATCACCAAAGGGTCAAGCCTATATGACTGAAATCTCGGGTATTGTTGATATTTGGGAAGATGGAAATATGAACATTGTCCAAATTACACCTCAACAAACTGAAGACGGTGAAAATGCAAATCCTATTCGTTACGAAATTCCAAATGTTGCAGCTCTTGCCGTTTCAAAAAATGACGTTGTTCGCGCAGGTGATCGTTTAACGGCTGGTTCGTTAAATCTTCGTGATTTGATGGAATTGAAGGGTGTTGAAGAAACTCAGCGTTACATTATGAATGAGATTTTGCGAATTTATGCAGCTCAGGGTCAAGACATTGCTTCAAAACACCTTGAGATCATCGTTCGACAAATGTTTAGCCGAGTTCAAATTGAAAATGCTGGAGATTCTTCATTCATTATTGGTGATGTTGTCTCGAAAGCTACTGTTGTTGAGGAAAATAAAATCCTTAAAGCAGAAGGTAAAAAACCAGCTGAATTCAAACAGCAACTTCTTGGAATTACGAAAGTTTCGATCTTTAGTGATAGCTTCTTATCGGCAGCTTCGTTCCAGAACACTACAAGCGTTTTGATTAATGCCGCAACTTCTGGTCGAATTGATAAACTTCACGGATTGAAAGAAAATGTGATTATCGGACGCAAGATTCCTGTTGGAACTGGTGCTCGAATTCACCAGGAAGATTCTGAAACTGTTGAAGAAGCAGATTTTGAAACTGAAACTAACGATTCGTCGGTTGAAGAATAAAAACTTTAAAACACTGCCAAATTTGGGCGGTGTTTTAATTTTGATATTTTTATAAGGCTGTAATATTATTAAATGGTGATAAGAATACAGATTTTATAATTGATAAATTGATTTAATCCTTAAAGGATGCTATAATTATTAACATAAACGAAATAGGAGAAAAAAATGAATTCTAATGAAATTGAGCAAAAAGGTCTTAAATATCTTCGAAATTGTGGGATTATTTTTGCGGTTCTAGCAGTTGCTTTGATAGTATCAGGGTCATTTTTAATCGCAAAACCATTTAATGAGTTTTCGAAAAGGCTATCTTGGAAACAAACTGAAGGTGAAATCTTTGGTTTCGAAAAGGTGTTAACTGATCAAAAATCAAGTGAGCAGAATTTTATAGCCATTGTGGATTTTTCGTTTGGCAAGGATAATTTTGTTGAAGTAAAAAGCGATCCGCAAAAAGAGCTTCCGGTAATAAATAATAAAGTTAAGGTTTTTTATGACGAAAAAGATCCGCAAGGTGCAGTTATAGGTGAATACTCCTTCGTGAAACTCATTCCATTTTTGGTATTATTGATTTTTGGTGTAATCAGCGCAGTTCTTTCGTTTATTTCTTTTCGAAAGATGAAAGATTTAAAAAAGCAAAAAATTCAAGTACAAAATCAGACTAATAATTCGGCGTTTATTCAGAATTTTACACATAATAACAAGGTTCAAAAATAATGCGAATACTTTTTACAGACGGAAGTGCATCACCAAATCCCGGGGCTGGCGGTTTTGCTATTATTGAAAATGGAAAACCTATTGCGCTTGGGACGGAAAATCCAAGCACGAATATTCGAATGGAAGGTTTGGCGCTAAAAAAAGCTTTCGAAATTTTAAACGGTGAAGAGGCAGAAATTTTGACTGATAGCGAATTTTGGGTTAATGTTTTGACGAAATGGGCTCCAGCTTGGCATAAAAATGGCTGGAAAAAGAAGGGTGGAGAAATTAAGAATCTCGATATTGTGAAACCACTTTTTGAGCTTTATTTGAATTCTAACGTAAAATTAAAATGGTTAAAAGGTCATGCTGGTCATGAATTTAATGAAATGGCAGATGAATGGGCGAATCGGGCAAGGAATGGTGAAACGCTATAATGCTTGATTTTTCGAAAAGACTGTGATAAAATATAATTTCCGCTCAAAAGTGGAAATTAAAAATTGGAGGAATATTTTTATGAAGAAAGCCTTTGCAAACGCAAAAGAGCCGTTATTTGTTTCCTTGTACTTTATTGTAGTTTACGGTGCATCGTTATATTTAACAATTTTGACGCACTGGAATTTTGGCGTGTTCTTTTTTGGTATTATTATGACAACATTAATAATTACTGCTAAAAGGATCGATGAAAAGACACCTGAACGCGTTCGAAGATAATTTTTAAGCCAGAGAAACTGGCTTTTTCTTTTTGGGTGTTTTTACTTTACAGTTTTTAAAAAATATGATAAAATTATTAACGAAGTGCTGTTTTTGTGCTGGTTTTTAAAAACAACAAAATTAGCATGAAAAAGCAATAAAATAATAAATTTAAGAGGAATCAAATGAATAAAAATACTCCATTGGAAAATTTTCGGAATGTCGGTATTATTGCGCATATTGATGCCGGTAAAACTACAACAACAGAAGGTATTCTTTACCGAACTGGTTTGACACACAAAATCGGTGTTGTTCGTGGTGAAGGCGATGGCGCAACAACTGACTGGATGGCTCAAGAAAAAGAGCGAGGTATTACAATTACTTCTGCTGCCGTGACTTGTTTCTGGAAAGATCACAAAATTAACATTATTGACACCCCAGGACATATCGACTTTACTGCCGAAGTAGAGCGTTCGCTTCGTGTGCTTGACGGTGCTGTGACTGTTTTTGATGGTAAAATGGGTGTGGAAGCTCAGTCTGAAACTGTTTGGCGACAAGCTGATAAATACGGTGTGCCACGCGTTTGTTTTATTAACAAAATTAACCAAACTGGTGGTGATTTCTATAAATCAATCAAATCAATCCATGATCGCCTAAGCAAACAAGCTTTCCCAATTCACTTGCCAATTGGTTTTGAACAAGAAATTAACGGTGTTGTTGACTTGATTGATATGAAAGCTTACACTTATGATAATTATGCAGACCATGAGCTAAAAGTTGGCGAAATTCCAGCCGATATGCTTGAAAAAGCTAAAAATGCGCGTTCACTACTTGTTGAAAATGCGGTTGAAGCTGATGATGAACTAATGATGCGATTTTTCGAAGAAGGTGAAGAATCAATTACGATCCCTGAGCTTAAAGCTGCGCTTCGAAAACGAGTTCTTGCTGGTGACTTCTTCTTGGTGACTGGTGGTGATGGTCGTGGCGTGATCGTTGAAAAAGTTCTTGACTTGATTAATGACTATCTTCCAAGCCCACTTGATATTGCTTCAATTAAAGGAACGGATGCAAAAACTGGTGAAGCTATTGAACGAAAACCGTCGGTAGATGAGCCTACTTCAGCGCTTGCATTTAAGATTGCGACTGACCCATTTGTTGGAAAACTCGTATTCGTACGTGTATATAGCGGTAAAATTACTGCTGGTTCATATGTTCTTAATACAATGACTGGTAAAAAAGAACGAATCGGACGAATTGTTCGAATGCATGCTGATAAGCGTGAAGAAATTTCAGAAGTTGCTGCCGGTGACATTGCCGCTGTTGTTGGTTTGAAAGATGTTACAACCGGTGCAACTCTTTGTGATTTAAGCCATGGTGTGATTCTTGAAGGTATTGAATTTGCCGAACCACCAGTTTCTATTGCGGTTGAGCCAAAAACTAAAGCCGACCAAGAAAAAATGGGAATTGCTCTTCAACGACTTGCTGAAGAAGACCCAACTTTCCGAGTTCACACAGACGAAGAAACTGGTCAAACAATTATGTCAGGAATGGGTGAGCTTCACCTTGACATCTTGATCGACCGAATGAAACGTGAATTTAATGTTGAAGCTAACATTGGTGAGCCACAAGTTGCCTTCCGTGAAACTATTCGTGGAACTGCTGAAGCTCAAGGTAAGCACGCAAAACAGTCTGGTGGTCGTGGTCAATATGGTGATGTTTGGATTCGCTTTGAACCAAATGAACCAGGAAAAGGCTTTGAATTCTTTGATGAAATTAAAGGTGGTGTTGTGCCACAAGAATA
>QWCO01000827.1_pt1 | contig 12440 bp, 10 predicted proteins | sample 1972611 | NCBI WGS metagenome assembly QWCO01 (sample SAMN09866706, study PRJNA288562) | Human oral metagenome isolate term1_saliva, whole genome shotgun sequencing... | reverse complement strand
TATGGACGCTCTCATGGAGCCTGATTTTCTCGCCAAGTCTGAACGATTTGCCTGAAAAACACGCCTAGTCTGAGCTATTTGCCGGTTTTTCTCGCCAAGTCTGAGATGTTTTACTCTGACATGGTGGGGGTTTCAGGCTCAAAATTTGGAGACAGCACCCTAGTTAGAACGCGCCTGATTTCTGCAAAGAATCGGTAACTTTTGCCTAAATAAGTAAAAGAATCGGTGGATTTGCCTGATTTTGTCAAAGAATCGGTACCTCAAATACAGATTCTTTGCACTTTTCAGGCTCGCATAGTGAAAGTCAGGCGCGCGATGGCAGAAAGGAGCACTTGGCGAGAAACCCGTGCGCCCGCACGCGCGCCTGCCGAGAAACCCGTGTGCTCGTACCGCACAACGCTGCGCAGAAAAGCCGTATACTTATGACGATATAAGTCCACGAAAGGATTGATATGTCTGACACTCTGATTCCACAAAATTCCTGCGTACTTGTCACCGGTGGCGCGGGCTTTATTGGCAGCCACACCGTTGTTGAACTGCTCAATTCTGGCTACGAGGCCGTAATTGTTGATGACCTTTCCAATGCTTCGGCAAAGGTTATCGATCGCATCAAAACTATTGTGGGAGAAGAAAACGCTAAACGTCTTTCGTTCTACGAGGCAGACGTCAACGATGCAGATGCACTGAACCGCATCTTTGATGAGCACGCCATTAACTTTGTCATTCACTTCGCTGGCTTCAAGGCCGTTGGCGAGTCCGTCACCAAGCCCATTGAGTACTACAAAAACAACCTGGGCAATACCCTCACCCTTCTTGATGTCATGAGAAACCACGGCTGCAAGTCAATTATTTTCTCGAGCTCTGCAACCGTTTATGGAGACCCAGATAGTCTCCCCCTGACCGAGCGAAGCCCCAAAAAGAACGCAACCAACCCTTATGGCTGGACTAAATGGATGATTGAGCAGATCCTCACCGATGTTCACACCGCAGATCCAGAGTGGAACGTTGTCCTGCTTAGATACTTCAATCCTATTGGCGCTCACCAGTCGGGCCTTATCGGAGAAGATCCTGCAGGTATTCCAAACAACCTGGTGCCTTATGTGGCTCAAGTTGCTGTGGGTAAGCGCGAAGCTGTTCACGTCTTTGGTAACGACTACGACACCCCAGATGGTACGGGCGTTCGCGACTACATCCACGTTTGCGACCTTGGCTCCGGCCACGTAGCTGCACTTAAATGGATGGCTGGCCGCACAGGAGTTGAAATCTTCAACCTGGGCACTGGCACCGGTAGCTCGGTACTTGACGTTATCAAGGCGTTCTCAAAGGCTTGCGGCAAAGAGATTCCTTACGTTATTGAGCCTCGTCGCGCAGGTGACGTTGCAACTAATTATGCTGACTGCCAGAAAGCTGCCGACATGCTTGGCTGGAAGGCTCAGTACGACCTCGCCGACATGTGCCGCGATTCCTGGAAGTGGCAGTCGATGAACCCAGACGGCTATCGCGGCTAGGACTTTCGTGAACTTCGCCGACTACCTCACACAAAAGCTTCCTGCCGTCGAGGCAGAGATCATGCGCGGGCTCCCTGCAACAACGCCCGCAGCACCCGCAGCGCCCGCGGCAGCAACATCCACGCCCTCGGAGCGCACTCGCGCAGACCTGAACACCTACCTCTACCAGCCACTCGCTCACTTCAGCGCGGGCGGCGGCAAGCGTGTGCGTCCGGTCCTCTGCTGCCTGGGCGCCGAAGCTGTCGGCGGCTCAGCAGAAGCCGCCCTGCCCGTGGCCTGCGCCATCGAGGACTTCCAGTCGGCGGCCCTTATCCACGATGACATTGCAGACAAATCAGAGCTGCGCCGTGGCGAGAAATGCCTCTACAAAACACTCGGTACCGGACTTGCCATCAACGTTGGTGATTCTGCGCTGGTCAATGTTGTCAGACGCGTTACTGTAGCCGACCACCTCTCTGACCAGCTTAAAGTTCGCGTTATCGACGCCCTTCTCGCCATGGAAGAGCACACCCTTGAGGGTCAGGCGCTTGACCTTGGCTGGGCTCAAAACGAGCGCTGGGATGTTACCTCTGAGCAGTACCTCTTTATGGCGCTCTCCAAAACCGCCTATTACTCTGCTGCATATCCCCTGGTACTGGGCGCGCTCATTGGTGGTGCCGACCAGAAGACGCTTGATGCACTCAAAGAGTTTGGCCTCAAGGTTGGCCTTGCCTTCCAGCTGCAAGACGATCTTCTCAACCTGGTAGGAAACGCCGAGGTACAAGGCAAAGACTTTAGGTCGGACATCACTGAAGGCAAGCGCACGCTCGCGGTGGTCTACGCACTCGAGCACCTCGCCGAGGCAGAAAAAGCAGAGCTTGTCTCCATACTTTCTGCGCATACAAGCGATACTTTGAAGCTTCAGCGCGCTGTGGAGCTTATGGAAAGCGCTAATGCGATAAAATTTGTCCGCGCGCACGCTCTTGCCTTAGTCGATGAGGCAAAGCACGTGCTTGAAAATGTAATACTTACTGAAGACGCTCGCGACACACTTTTGTCTATGGCAGACTTCTTTGTGAACCGAGAAAGGTAATTATGGATCCTATTACTCCTGGTAGCACTGGTGCTGCCGTTGAAGACATTCAGGAACGCCTCATAAAGCTTGGCTACACCATCGAAGACGATGAGCGCCAGAGCCACACGTTTGGCAAGTCAACTGCTCGTGCGGTTGCTCGCTTTAGGCTTGACCACGACCTTTCTCTTGGAGAAGAAGTAGATGCCTCTACCTGGGCAATCATGGTCGATGAGGGCTATGAGCTCGGAGACAGAACCCTCTACCTGCGTCTTCCTAACTTCCACGGCAATGACGTGCGTCAGCTGCAGGAGCGCCTCAACATCTTGGGTTTCTCGTGTGGAAAAGTTGATGGCCATTACGGTGTTCACACTGAGGCTGCCGTCAAGCTCTTCCAGGAAAGCGTCGGCGAGCTTGCTGACGGCATGGCATTCCAGGATACCCTCGACGCTATTGAGCGCCTGCGTCACGTTTGGTCTGGCAAGCAGGCAAAAGGCCCCCATCCACAGGGTCCTATGGGCTTTGCTCGTGCCGCCAACGTTCTTGAAACCACCTGCATTGCTATTACGGGAGATGATCCTATCTCTAGAAACGTGGCTGCCCGCGTGTATAACCTTTCTAAGGCAACTACCGAGGCAAGCGGCATGACCATGATTGATCGCGCCGACTCCCCTACTGATGCAGCTACCATTTTGGTTCTGACCACGGCTTATGCCCCAAGTATGCCCGCTCGTGGACAGGTGGGTATTGGCTCTGTTTCTATGGAGGAGAACGAGACGCTGCCAGCAAGACTGCGCACTGCTATTGAGTCTGCTGATGCTACAGGCTCCCCTATCAAGATTGTGCTGCCAGAAGGAACAAACGTAGACGGCTCATTTACTACCGCAGACGCGCAGACTTTAGCAGTTCTTGTTCTTGATGCAATTTGTGGAGCATTTGCCTCGCTAAGCTGATACACTTAATAGGGTTGCGGACAAAACCAACGTAGTGATTACATTGGGGTATCGTCCAACGGTTAGGACACGGGTTTTTGGTGCCTGGAATGTGGGTTCGAATCCTACTACCCCAGCCATTTTTTCGCAACTTTTGTGTAGGGACGCACTCGTATCGAGTAATACGAAGTACTTTGGAGGCTTACGTATGCCACTTACTGCGATTGTCCTCGCTGCAGGCGAGGGAACGCGCATGAAGTCCCACCACCCTAAGATTGTGCACAAATTACTAGATAAACCCCTTGTTTGGTGGAGTGTCAACGCTGCAATTACTGCTGGCGCTGACCGCGTCATTGTGGTTGTTGGTAACCACGCTGACGAGGTTAAATCTGCACTTTCTTGCTTCCCTAACCTTGAGTATGTTGCCCAGACCGAGCGTCTTGGCACCGGCCACGCCGTCAAGGTTGTAAAGGATGCTCTTGGTGGCTTCAAGGGACCCGTTGTTGTTATCAACGGTGACGCATCTCTGTTGCGCGCACAGTCTATTCTCGACCTTGTCGCAGAAACTAAAGCTCACCACAACGCATGTACGGTACTCACAATGACGCCCCCAGATCCAACAGGATATGGTCGCGTCATTTCTTCTAACGGCCAGGTTACTGCCATTGTTGAGCACAAAGATGCTACACCAGAGCAGCGCGAGCAAGAGCGTGAATGCAACGTTGGCGTGTACTGCTTCTGTGGCGGAAGACTGACCGCAAACATCGATCTTCTCGGCAATGATAACGTTCAGGGCGAGTACTACCTCACCGACATGGTGGGCCTTTACGTCAGTCAGGGTGAGCCTGTTGCTGCCGTCCACGTTGACGACTACAAAGAGGCGCTGGGCGTCAATTCCCGCTCCGAACTTGCCGTTGCCACCCGCATTATGCAGGAGCGCATCAACGAGCACTGGATGAGCCAGGGCGTCACCATGCTGGACCCAACCTCCGTCTGGATTGGCCCCGAGGTCACGCTTGGTATGGACACCGAGGTTCTCCCACAGACTATGCTCTACGGCAAGACCTCAATTGGCGAGAATTGCGTGGTAGGCCCTAACACTCGTCTGACCGATACGCTTGTTGGCAACGACGCTGTTGTCGATGAGACTGTAGCTATCAACGCACAGGTAGACGACTTTGCTACCTGCGGTCCTCGCGCTTACTTGCGCCCAGGCGCTCACCTTATGCCTCACGCCAAGGCAGGCACCCACGTTGAAATCAAAAATTCAACTATCGGTGAAGGCTCTAAGGTACCTCACCTCTCCTATATTGGTGACACTACCATGGGCTCCGGCGTCAACATTGGCGCAGGTTCAATTACGTGCAATTACGACGGCTACCACAAGTTCAAGACTAACATTGGCAACAACGTCTTTGTTGGATCCGATACCATGATGGTGGCACCTGTCTCAATTGGTGATGGCGCACTTGTGGGGGCAAGTTCGTGCATCACAAAGGATGTACCAGCAGACGCGCTTGCACTCGAGCGCTCTGAGCAGAAAATTGTTGAGGGATACGCCGCCCAGAGGCGTCACAAGCTTGAGAAAGAGGACTAGATGTTCGAGAACCTGAGTGATCCGCTATTAGTTGCTAGAAACATCAAGCTCTACACCGGTACAGGTAACCCTGAACTGGCTCGTAAGGTTGCAGACATTCTTCACCTAGAGCTACAAGGTCTTCTCCTCGAGAAGTTTGCTAACGGAGAAATCTACGCACGCTTTGACGAATCTGTCCGCGGCGACGAGGTCTTCTTCATTCAGTCTTTGGCAGGTGTCAACGTCAACGATCTGGTTATGGAAACACTGATTGTTGCAGACGCCGCAAAGCGCGCATCTGCTAACAGCTTTACCGTAGTTATCCCTCACTACGCATATGCTCGCCAGGACCGCAAAGCCGCTGCTCGCGAGCCTATTACCGCTCGTTTGATGGCAAACCTGCTTGAGAACGCTGGCGTTGACCGCGTCATCACCCTTGACCTGCACCAGGGCCAGATCCAGGGCTTCTTTGACATTCCTGTTTCTCACCTGACTGCTCTCTATCTTCTGGGCGATTACTTTAAGAGCAAGCCATTTGACTGGGAGAATACCGTTGTTGTCTCCCCCGATATGGGTCGCGCAAAGGCTGCTAAGAAGCTCTCTGATTACCTTGACTGTGGCCTTGCTATTGCACATAAGAGCCGCCCTCGCCATAACGAAAGTGCTGTTATGGGCATCATTGGCGACATCAAGGGCAAGACCTGCATTGTTAACGACGACATGATTGATACCGCAGGTACCCTCTGTGCTTCTGTTGTGAAGCTGAAGGAAATGGGTGCAGGCGACATCTATGTCTGCGCAACCCACGGCATCTTCTCTGGTCCTGCAATCGAGCGCCTCAACAACTCTCCTATTGAGGAGTGCGTGGTCACCGACGCAATTCCTTGCCCAGCAGCAAACCAGGAAGGCTCCAAGATCAAGACGATTACCATTGCAAACGAGCTTGCCGAGGCAATTTACGCTGTCTACACCGACCGTCCTGTCTCCGACATCTTCGGCGGCGACTTTAACCTGTAAGATTGCAAGTCAATTGCGCGTGCGACGGCAGCAATACCGCAGGTCAATTGCGTGCGAGCGCGAGCACGAGCGCGGGTCGCAAGTGATTTCAACCCGGTATCCATTTCGTGTGGATACCGGGTTTCTTGTGCGGAAACGCTGGGTGTAGACGGGGTTTCTCGCCAGACGGGCGGTGCGAGCTGGCGCGCAATCAGCGCGCGCCTGCTGCGAGCCTGATTTCTTCAAAGAATCTGTAAATTTTGCCTAAAAAGGTAAAAGAAACTGTGGATTTGCCTGATTTTGTCAAAGAATCTGTGTCCCAAACACAGATTCTTTACAATTTTCAGGCTCGTATTCCAATCGTAGTTGATCCAAAACTTGAGTAATTATGTGTCCAGTCAATCCAAAAAACTCTGTCAAAATCGCTGTTTACGGGTGATTCGATTCACCCGTAAACGCTCAAATCAAAGAAAAACCACCAGTAAACACCGTTCTTATCGACTGCAGTCACCCGTAAACCGCAAGTTTGAAGCAATTGCGAGAAGAATTGCGTTTACTGGTGGATTTGCCTCGTCGTAATCGCGTTTAGTGGTGGATTCTCGGCCTTGAAAGCCTGAAGCCTTCCATACAGACATCTTTCCCTTCCGTGGCAGACGCTTTTTCCGTAAAGGCAGCAGAAAGCAGAGCTTAGTGGGTAGTTCCGAAAGACTCGCTAACGGCATCGACCTCATGTTCCACCGCAGCTGCCAAGGCAACCTCAAGGCCGCGTGTCATAACCTCAATAGGGAGACTTGCGGTATTTGCAGGCTGCTTAGTTGCCTGCTCGGTTGCAAAAGGAACGTGCAGGAAAGCCCCACGAGCATTGGGATGCTTGGTGGCAAGCGCATGCAACATGGAATACATCACATCGTTGCAGACATATGTACCTGCCGTATACGACACAGCGGCAGGAATACCTGCTTCATTCATTGCCTCCGTCATAGCACGAACGGGAAGCGTCGCAAAATAAGCATCGGGACCGTCCTCGACGATCTTCTCGGCATGTGGCTGGTTGCCGTCGTTGTCGGGAATGCGAGCGTCGCGGTAATTGATACCTACAAACTCCGGGGTAATCTTTGCGCGACCTCCTGCCTGTCCAACGCAAAGCACGATATTGGGATTAATATGATCAATTGCTGCGGATACCGCGTCGGCACCTGAGCCAAAGACCACAGGAATCTCAAGTTTCACTACATTAGCACCGGCAATGGTATCCGGAAGCGCTCGAACAGCTTCCCATGCCGGGTTGATTTTCTCTCCACCAAAAGGCTGAAAACCAGTTACAAGAATCGTTGACACAACGACCTCCTTAAGACGCATTTAAGTACTCTAAGTACCCACCACGACGGATTTCATACATGCAAATTTCACTCGTTGTGCTCATTGAACAACCTGTCGTGCCGGCCTCACTCGTTGCACTCATTGAACTTGTCGCGCCGACTGTACTTGTCGCCTTTGCGTCTGTCTTAAAACGCCACAAGAACGATCATCATAAGAATTTGAACGGTGAGCATGAAGAGCGCAGGAATAACCTGCTTTTTAATGACTCCGTGTTCATCGTCCATCTCAAGAATTGCGACCGGAACAATATTGAAGTTGGCGGCCATGGGCGTCATAAGAGTTCCACAGAATCCACAGGTCAAGGCAAGCGCTCCCACGACTGTTGGATCGGCGCCCAGCGAAAGGACAAACGGAGCTCCAATACCAACCGTCAGCACGGTAATTGCCGCAAAGGCATTGCCCATAATGGCGGTAAAGAGCGCCATGCCAACGCAGTAGACAATGATACCGACAACCAGATTGCCCTCCGGAATGACGGCTCCCACAAGGTGAGAAATGACCTCCCCAACGCCGGCTGCCGTAAAAGTGGCACCAAGAATCGAGAGGAGCGTCGGCAGCATAACCAAAGGTCCGACAATATCCAACATGCGTCTTGAATCGTCCAAGAAAAGCTTAGGCGTATTGACGCCGGGACGCATCGCCAAAAGGATTCCACAGCCCACAAAAACACCCACGGTCAAACCAACCAGAGTTGAAATCTTTGGGAAGAAAAAGGCAAACAGAAGCGCAAAAACGCCGATGCTAAACGACGCGATAAAAATCTTGTTTCCGACGCTCTTATATGCCAGAGACATTTCTTCTTCAGTCGGCTTTATTACATCTTCACCACGTCCGACCTGCTTGAACACTGCCGGAAGCAGCATAACAATAAGGCCAACGCCTGTCCACTCCGAAGGAATCCACTTGCCCACAATAAAAAGAAGGCCGAGCATGGTCCAAAATACCCCGGTACCAATGCGCTTTGCGTTGGTCTTGTCGCGAAAGTTTGAAATGCCCGCATAGATTGCGACAAGGCCAATCAGCACAAACACAACTTCAAGCAATTTTGTTGAAAGCGTAATCTTAGGATCGGTAGAGGTATAAAACGCGATAACGGCATCCATTATGCCTCGCCTCCTTCTGCGGTAGCATGAGCGTCGCCGGCGGCATCGTCAGCAACAAGAGCTGAGGTAACGGCCGTATTTCCTGCTTTTTCTGCAGCAGCCTCAAGGTCGCGCTTTTGGCAGCGACGGTCGAGGAAGATGTAGTATGCCGAGGTAAACGCCACAGCGATAAGAGCCACCGGAATTTCTATGGCCGCAAGATGCGCAAGCTCAACGGCATATCCCAGCTCCTTGAGTGTGTTCTGCACCAGCAGCATGCCTGATGAACCCACAAAAAGCACCTGGCCAAAGAACCATGCCACGTTTTCCATACCGGATGACATGCCCTTGAGGTCATCGCGATGCTTCGGTGTCATAAGCGTGCCATCAGGGTCGTCCGCGGCCTCGGCCATCGGCATCACGACCGGCTTGATGAATCCGGCAACGCCGCCAAAGCCGACATTAAATGCAGCAAAAATGACGCGGAAGACACCATACGCTGCCAAAATGATGCCACCGTTTGCGCCTTTGACACGCCTCATCAGCTCGCGAGCTGCATTGCGAAGGCCGTTTCGCTCAAGCGTTCCCGTAAGCACAAAGACCACTACGCAAATCAGCATGGTTCTCGTTGAGACGAAGCTCTTACCAAGCGTCTGCAAAAACACAATCGGATCCATGCCGGCAATCACGGCCGTTGTTACTGCTGCTATGAGAATCGTGAGAATGGAGTCGAGCTTCAGCGTGAAGCCGACAATGACCACAATAATTCCCAGCAGTTTGACCAACTCAGATATATCCATACCGCCTCCTTGATATGCGCCTTTCTTACCACAAGATTGCACACAAAATCCCCGGCACAAAGGTAAAGTGCAAAAATTTGAATAATATGTTACATTCCGTAAACAAAACTACTCAGAGCGTCCGGGAGAAATGATGAGGACACAAAGGCAGACACACCATGGACCGAGAAAATCTTCCGTGCCTCAAGCACCCCGTGAACTCCTCGAATCTCCGGTTCTTATCTGCGGCCTGGGAAATCCTGGCGAGAAATACGCGCGCACCAGGCACAATGCTGGTTTTGCCGTCGTCGATGCCCTTGCCGAGCGCCACGGCGTTTCGTACTGGAAAAGCGAGGCGGGCTGCCAGGTCGCGGAAATCACCTTTCCCGCAGCTCCCGGCACCGCATCTGGCGAGAAACGCCATGTACTCCTGGCCAAACCCCAGGACTTCATGAACACCAGTGGCGGTCCCCTCTCTAAACTTGCTCGTGCTCACCACCTTCAACCTGCGCAAATCCTGGTCATTCACGACGAGGTTGACCTCGCAGAGGGCCAGCTCAACTTCAAAGAAGGCGGCGGACTCAACTCGCATAACGGTCTGCGTTCCATCGCCGACAAGCTCCAGACCAGGGATTTTATGCGCCTGCAATTTGGCATCGGTCGCCCTCCTGGAAAGATGCCGGTGGCAGACTATGTTCTGCGCGAGCTCAAGGGAAACAACCTGGAAGACTTTCTGGTCACCGCCCAGACAGCAGCAGATCAGGTGGAGCAACTCCTCTGCAGCTAGCGGTCACCGCGCTCCGCAGCTAGCAGTCACCGCGCCCCTCCGCGTGTCGTCGCGCCGCAAGCTCACCGGGTTTCTCGCCCTCCGCAGCTAGCAGGCAAAACTTTCTACGAAATATTTATGCTCATTCATGAATTACTCATGCCTTGAATCATGCGCAAATAGTACAATAGATATGTTGTTTGCGAATACGGGGTTACCCAGACCTCGTATGCGTGAGATACATGCGTCACCTGCTACTGTCTTCTCGCCAGAAGGCACGCTGTAGTGCGGCGCGTCAACTCACTCGCAGTTTTGTTGTGTTAGGAGAGGAGTACCGCTGAATGTATAAGATCCTCGAAAAGACTCAGTTCTCCGAGAAGGTCTTCAAGTTCCGCATCGAGGCACCACAGATGGCCAAGCATGCACATGCTGGTCAGTTCCTGATGGTCCGCGCAAATGAGTGTGGCGAGCGCGTTCCATTTACCTTTGCGGATTGGAATCCTGAGGAGGGTTGGGTCGAGTTTATCTTCATGGTAATCGGCAAGACCACCAGGATGCTTTCTACCTACGAGGTTGGTGATTTCCTGCAGGACGTCACTGGTCCTCTGGGTGAGCCTACCGAGATGGGCGAGGGCAAATGGGCAGTTATCGGCGGCGGCGTTGGCCTGGCTATCGCCTTCCCTGTTGCTCGTCAGCTCGTAGCAGCTGGCCGCGAGGTCCACGCAATCATGGGCGCTCGTACCAAGGAGCTGCTGCTGCTTGAGGATCAGTTCCGTTCCATTCTGGACGACGATCACATCCACATCACCACAGACGACGGTTCTCTTGGCGAGAAGGGCGTTGTAACTGCACCTCTCGAGCGTCTTCTGCAGGACAAGCAGGTCGACCGCGTATTCTGCGTTGGCCCAGTTCCAATGATGAAGTTCTCCACTCTCACTGCCGAGAAGTACGACACACCTATCATCGCTTCCCTGAACCCAATCATGGTCGACGGCACTGGTATGTGCGGTTGCTGCCGTGTTGAGGTTGGTGGCGAGACCAAGTTTGCTTGTGTTGACGGTCCTGACTTTGACGCAACCAAGGTTGACTGGAACGACCTTCGCGCACGTCAGGCAGCCTACCTCACCGAGGAAGGCCAGTCCATCAAGGCTTACGAGGAGACGAGGTGCGCATGCCACAAGTAAACGGTCGCTACATTCCAAACGTCAAGGCACCTCGTACAGCTGACAACGAAGAGCCAGCTACAGAGCGCGCACAGGACTTCCGCCCTGTCGACAAGGGTTTCACTAAAGAGATGGCAATTGCAGAGGCAAACCGCTGCCTGGATTGTAAGAATCCGCTGTGTGTTCAGGGCTGCCCTGTAAACATCAACATTCCTCGCTTCATCGAGGCTATCCGTGCAGAGGAGTTTGGTCGCGGTCTTGACATCATCCGCGAGTCCTCCATGCTTCCTGCAGTTTGTGGTCGCGTTTGCCCACAGGAGAACCAGTGCGAGGGCGTCTGCATCATGGGTAAGCGTAGCGAACCAGTTGCTATTGGTCAGCTCGAGCGCTTCCTTGGCGACCAGCCTGAGCTTGCTTCTAAGCCAGCTATCGCTCCAAAGAACGGCAAGAAGGTTGCAGTTGTAGGCTCCGGTCCTTCCGGTATTGCTTGCGCTGGCGAGCTTGCTCGTAACGGCTTTGACGTTACCGTCTTTGAGGCATTCTTCACTGGCGGCGGCGTTCTGGTCTACGGTATTCCTGAGTTCCGTCTTCCAAAGGCTGTTGTTAAGCGCGAGATTGACGGCCTTCAGGAGCTGGGCGTTAAGTTTGAGTTCAACTCTGTTGTCGGTCGTATCACCGATGCAGAAGAGCTCTTTGAGCAGGGCTTTGACGCAATCTATATTGCAACTGGCGCTGGCCTTCCAAAGCTTCTCAACATCCCTGGTGAGAACCTGCCAAACGTCTTCTTTGCAAACGAGTACCTCACCCGCGTTAACCTCATGAAGGCTAACAACTTCCCTGAGTACGACACCCCAACCAAGCACGGTAAGAACGTCGTTGTCTTTGGTGGCGGCAACGTTGCTATGGATGCTGTCCGTACTGCTAAGCGTCTTGGCGCAGAGCGTGCAATCATCGCTTACCGTCGTACCGAGGACGAGATGCCTGCTCGTCGTGCAGAGCTGCACCACGCAAAGGCAGAGGGCGTTGAGGTTCTTCCTCTCGTCTCCCCTCTCGAGTTTGTCGCTGGCGAGGACGGCGCAGTTTGCGCAGTTCGCGTCCAGAAGATGGAGCTCGGCGAGCCTGACGCTGACGGACGTCGTCGTCCAGTTGCTATCGAGGGCGCTATCGAGGACATTCCTTGCGACGTTGCAATTTCTGCAATCGGCAC
>QWCO01001161.1_pt1 | contig 12448 bp, 9 predicted proteins | sample 1972611 | NCBI WGS metagenome assembly QWCO01 (sample SAMN09866706, study PRJNA288562) | Human oral metagenome isolate term1_saliva, whole genome shotgun sequencing... | reverse complement strand
CAAGTTGTCGTCACAATTTATGACGGTGAATCGGGCCAGCAGATTGGACAACGACTTGTCGATGCCGGTGTCGTTAAGTCGCTATCAGCTTTTATTCGTGCGTTTGAGGCTAATAAGGCTGCTGTCGGTATTCGTCCAGGTAGCTACACCTTGAAGAAAGAGATGAGCGCATCGGGTGCAATTGCTGCGCTCCTTGATGACGCGAATCGTATGGATAATACGGTGACTGTTACCCCCGGACAGACAAAGGAACAGGTCGCAGAACAGATTGCTCTAGTGACCGATATTCCACTTGACCAGGTAAAAACTGCGATGGCGGATGCAACGACTATTGGTTTGCCCGCTGAAGCAAATGGAAATGTTGAAGGATGGCTGGCACCCGGGTCCTATGAGCTCGCAGAGGGCGAGACTGCTGAGTCATTAATTACGCAAATGGTGGCTGCCACGAAGAAGCAGCTTGACGACCTCGGTGTGTCTGCGGCAGATCGGGAGAAAGTGCTCACAAAAGCATCGATTCTTGAGCGTGAGGTTCGAAATCCCGAATACCTACCGATGGTGTCGCGGGTTATCGACAACCGCCTCGCCGATACGAATGGTGAGACCCGTGGTCTTTTACAAATGGATTCGACTGTCCTTTATGGAGTTGGGAAGACCGGAGGTATTCCCACTGCTGAAGACCTTGCAGCTGACAATCCATATAACACTTATCGAAATCCGGGGCTTCCCCCGTCGCCTATTTCTCAGCCGTCTAGCCAGGCCATTAATGCGGCAATTCCCCCCGCCGAGGGGAATTGGCTGTACTTCGTGACTGTTGATCTGGACTCTGGCGAAACTCTCTTTGCCGCGACCCATGATGAGCAAACCCAGAATACGAAGCGTCTTGAGGAATATTGTTCAACCCATCAGGGGAAGTGCTGATGCCTTGGGCGTGCGTCATTGGATCACCTATTGAGCACTCGTTGTCTCCACTGATCCATCGCTGCTTGTGGGATTACGCAGGACTGAATGGATGGACCTACCTGAAACATGAAGTCACTGCAGAGTCCTTGCCCCAGTGGATCTCTTCCATTGATGATGAATGCGTCGGTGTTTCTATTACGATGCCGTGCAAGAAGGCAGTAATCCCGCTTCTTGATGTCGTCGATCCTCAAGCTGAAGCATTGAATTCGGTCAATACCCTTATCCCGACTGGAAGCTTGAAGACCGGCTTCAATACTGATGTTTATGGAATGAGCCGGGCGATTGAGCTTAGTAGAAGCCGCTCGGGCCTAGACAGTCGCGGAAGAGCGGTCATTATTGGTTCGGGAGCAACGGCAGCATCAGCACTTGCCGCTGTTGTCTCATTGGGTTTTGCAGAGGTACATGTTGTAGCTCGCGCTTTCCATAACGGGAAAGTTCCTGTTGATTTTCACCGCGCTGCTCTCAATCTTGGCGTGAGCTACCACGGTCATGATTTGATGCAGCGCGACGAGCTTTCAAGTTGTTGTTCACTTGCGGACGTGGTCGTTTCGACACTGCCTTCGGGCGCTCTTGATGCACATGTATCGCAGCTCGCATCAATGCCGAAGAAGGCGAGTTTCCTTGATGTCTGCTATGCGCCGCGAGTCACTCCCGCTATCGCAATGTGTCAAGAACGTTCAATACCCGTTGCCTTTGGGGTAGACATGCTTGTGTATCAGGCGCTAATGCAATTTAAGCTGATGACAGGTTTAGACGCCGACGATCATGCGGTATCTGCTGTCTTTGACTTACTCGGGAAGAATTAAGTATGGGTACGCTCCCGATACTTTTTCCTGTCTTGACAAGGATCGCGGATAAGTCCTTAGGCGCCGCAGAGTGGAACTTATTTCTTTCTGTCATTGTCTGGATCACGTATGCTGTGTGGCTCAGTGTGTCTGGGTGGGCGATTCAGCGCCGCTACTTCGTCGAAGCATCGCTAACTCCGCTCAAACGAAATGGTGTTGTGTGGGCAGCTGTGCTTGTGGGAGCAGTCGTGCTTGTGGGAGCTCAGGCACGACCCGCGTCACCCGCTGTAGTGTCGCTGACGATGATGGGCACCCTGCTTGGCTATATTGATGCGCGCACGCATAGACTTCCCACTCCGTACGTTCTTGCGCTTGCCTGTGGTGTATTGAGCGGCATCGGAGTGACAATCTATTTTCACCCGCAGCCTTATCTACTTGTTGCGCAGGTAGTTTTTGGGACTTTAATTTGGACTCTGCCTTTATGGCTGGTGGAAAATTGTGAGCGGCCAAGCCGGTACCCGTTCTCGGATTGCTTTTGGCCCCTGGATGATCGGCTCTACTCTCTTGAGCTTCCTTCTGTGGAGTGATGTTTCTACCGATCTTTCACTATTGCTTCATCTTGGGATTTAGCTAGAAGCGTGCGATTACCTCTTTTTCTCAATTGAGGACTAGCATCAGATTGAGAGTTCACACAAGGAGGTGGCGGTGCTCAGACTTGATGAGGTCATCGCAAACATACAGCGTCAGCGCGCCTTACGCGAAGAACACCTCAGCTTGGATGATTTAAAGCGGCAATGTGAGAACGTTCCTGACCCTCTTCGACACCCCGAGGAATTCCTACGTTCTGATGGGGCAACCGCTGTGATTGCTGAGATTAAGCGCGCATCACCCTGGGGGGTGTATTCGACGGTTGATGATCCTGCACCGCTGGCACAGGCTTTTGAGTGTGGGGGAGCGGCTATGCTTTCCGTCGTCACCGAATCTTCTTACTTTCACGGACAGTATTCCGACCTTGCTCGAGTAAAGGCAGCGACAACCTCTCCTGTTCTCTGTAAGGACATCATCTTGTCGGCATATCAGCTATTTGAAGCGCGCCGTAATGGAGCTGACGTTGTGCTTCTTATTGCCCAGCTTCTTTCGCAAGCGGCACTCAATGGTCTTTTTGAACGCGCTCAGTCTCTTGGCATGGGCGTGCTTGTCGAGACACACTCGCGTCTTGATGCCTTGAGGGCACTTGAAGCAGGGGCACTCATGATCGGAGTTAATGCTCGAGATCTCGCGTCGGGATACGTTGATCGTCACGTCATCGATGAAGTTATTGATGTGGTTCCAAGTGGAGTATTGGCTATTGCGGAATCTGGTGTCAGGGGCCCGAGAGATGTATTCGAATACGCGAGAGCAGGAGCGGATGCAGTTCTTGTAGGTGAAGCGCTCATGCGTAGTGACAATCCCGAAGAACTTGTAGCTGAAATGGTGAGCGCTGGTCATCATCCGTCGCTACTTGCTGATCGGCGAATGCGTATTCGTGAGGCACATCGTGGTAGTGATGGAAGCTGGAGTGATACTCGACGTGAATAATCTACTAAGGTAGGGAGAAATAGTTGTTATTCACGAGGAATAGTTTTCATGCGCGCTCTTGCTTTGCCATCGCCGAGTAACGGTGTATGGCATCTTGGCCCGATTCCGATTCGCGCTTATGGCTTGATCATCGCCTGTGCGATTCTCATTTCCGTCTATTGGTCCGCTCTGCGTTACCAGAAACGCGGGGGAGACCCAGACCTTTTTTATGATGTGGCGCTGTGGGCAGTTCCCGCTGGCATTCTGGGTGCTCGTATTTATCATGTGATCACTTCACCAGATGCGTATTTTGGCCAGGGCGGAAAGCCGCTCATGGCCTTCGCGATTTGGAACGGCGGCTTGGGAATTTGGGGTGCGGTCGCAGGCGGAGCGCTCGCTGCTTGGCTGGTAGTTCGTCACCGAGGCCAGCGCTTAGGTCCGATTGCAGATTCCCTTGCTGCTCCCCTTCTGGCTGCACAGGCGCTTGGGCGCTGGGGGAATTGGTTCAATCAAGAGCTCTTTGGAGCACCGACGACTCTTCCGTGGGGACTGAGCATTGACAATGCGCATCTGCCCTCGGGTTATGCTCCAGGAACTCTTTTTCACCCAACCTTCCTTTATGAATGCCTATGGAATGTAGCTGGGGTAGCAGTTCTTCTGCTGATCGATCGTCGAATCAAGGTGAAGTCGGGGCAGCTTTTTGCTTCGTACATCATGGTTTACACACTTGGGCGCGTGTGGATTGAGATGCTGCGCATTGATGACGCGCATCATTTCTTGGGACTGCGCATCAACGTATGGACTTCAATCATTGTCTTCCTGCTGGGCTTGGTGAGTTTTATTATCGCTGGTCGACGTTCTGCTTCCACTCGAGTTGAACCCACTGAGCTGGCCGCGACTTCCAATTCAGCTGATAACCAGGATGAAGATTCCACTACTCAGAAGGCTGATAGAGACAAGGGCGATACTCCTATGTCACCGGAAAGTCGCCCTGTCGAAGAGACCAAGGCACGTTAGGATAGAAACATGCGTCGAGCAAAGATTGTATGCACTATTGGACCCGCGACAGCCTCTGCTGAACAGATCCAGGCTCTGGTTGATGCCGGCATGGATGTCGCCCGTATTAACCGTTCCCACGGCACAGCCGAAGAGCATGAGGAAGTCGTCGAGCGCGTTCGTCGTGCTGCTCAGAACTCAGGCCGAGGCATCGCCGTTCTTGTTGACCTTCAAGGCCCCAAGATTCGCCTTGAAACTTTTGAAGAGGGACCACAGTATCTCGAAGTTGGTGATACTTTCACCATCACTACCCGCGATGTTCCGGGAACCAAAGAACTCGTTGGCACGACCTTTAAGGGACTGCCTGGTGACTGTGCCCCCGGTGATCGTCTGCTGATTGACGACGGTAACGTTGCTGTTCGAGTTATCGAGGTTACTGATACCGATGTCGTTACTCGCGTGGAGGTCCCCGGTTATGTTTCTGACCACAAGGGCCTGAATCTGCCTGGTGTCGCCGTTTCGGTCCCCGCGATGAGTGCGAAGGACGAAGAAGACCTGCGCTGGGGTATCAAGGCTGACGCGGACTTCATTGCGTTGTCTTTCGTCCGCTCTGCAGCCGATATCGATTCCGTTCATGCAATTATGGATGAATGTGGGAAGCGTCTTCCGGTCATCGCTAAGATCGAAAAGCCTCAGGCCGTAGAAGCTCTTTCTGAGATCGTCGATGCTTTCGACGGAATTATGGTCGCGCGTGGCGATCTCGGTGTTGAGATGCCGCTTGAGGACGTTCCGCTTGTTCAGAAGCGCGCGATTGAGCTCGCACGCCGTGCGGCTAAGCCTGTGATCGTTGCGACGCAGGTTATGGACTCGATGATTAAGAATCCTCGACCGACTCGTGCAGAAGCGTCTGACTGTGCAAATGCGATTCTTGATGGTGCCGACGCGGTTATGCTGTCTGGTGAAACCTCGGTTGGTGCTTATCCGATCGAAGCAGTACGAACCATGGCCCGTATTATCGAGGCAACAGAAGAAAATGGCGGAGAGCGCATTGCACCAATGACGCCCATTGAGCTGGATCGCGCGTCAGCAATCTGTGGTGCCGCCGCGATCATTGCTGAGAAGCTCGATGCCCGTTATCTTGTGACTTTCACTCAATCGGGAACCTCTGCTCGTCTGCTTTCTCGCTTGCGTACACCTATCCCGATGCTTGCCTTCACTCCATTGGAGTCCACCCGCCGTCAACTGGCTTTGTCTTGGGGCATCCACGCTTACCGCGTCCCTGAGGTAACCCACACAGACGATATGGTGTGGCAGGTAGATCAGGTCGCCCAATCTGCACGTCTTGCAGAGGTCGGCGATGAAATGGTGATCGTCGCTGGCATGCCGCCGGGGACCCCCGGTTCCTCCAATCTCCTGCGCGTCCATCGCTTGGGAGATGAGGTTGACTACGCGATCGGTGGATCGCGTAGCGACGCTTAGTATCTGTAGATCAGAGGGTGGGCAGGCCGGGAGGTCTACCCACCCTCGTACTCTGAGGAGTTTATTGAGCCATGACATCGGTGCCACGGTTATCTCACGACGACAGCGATACCAATATCGCGAGTGAAACCGCGCAGAAGAATACTTCTTATCTGACCGGTGTTAATGGCCTTAGGGCTCTGGGAATCATTGCGGTAATTCTTTACCATCTCCGGCCGACTTCACCTGCTCCAGGAGGCTTCATCGGAGTCACCTTGTTCTTTGTGATTTCCGGCTTCCTTGTCACCCGTTCGCTTCTTCGCGAATTGGATGCTGAAAATGAGATTGCGATTGGACGCTACCTTATTCGGCGCGTCTCTCGCCTTTGGCCATCAATGGTGGTTGTGACCGCTTTTTCAGCCATTGCATCGTTTGTGTTTTCTCCATCGTTACTCGTGAAGATGCACAACGATGCCATCCCGGCGCTTGCGTTTTTCTCAAACTGGTTCTACATCTTTCGTCAAGTTCCGTATTTTGCTCAGGCGGGATTACCCTCACCTCTGACTCATCTTTGGTTTGTCGCGGTGATCATGCAGTTTTACCTGCTGGCTCCGGTGATTGTCTTATTGCTCAGAGAGCTTTTCCGCTCACGGTTGCGTGCATCCATTGCTCTCATCGTTTTGGCATGTGCTTCTGCCATTGAAATGGCGCTTCTCTTTGCACCCGGTACAGATTCTTCTCGTGTCTACTACGGTCTTGATACGCGTCTGGCTGAACTTTTAGTCGGTATGGCGCTTGCCTATGTCGATTTTTATGTTCTGAATGCATCTCCTCGCGTGCGTAGCCTTCTCTCGCTTTCATCGTGGTTTGGTCTGGCTTTCCTTGTCCTCGTATCGATTTATGCACGCGGCTATATGACCTGGCTCTATCGCGGTGGTTTTTTCCTTTCGGCCTTGGTGAGCGCGCTGTTGATCTGTGGTGCGATGCTTCCCGGAGCTTTTTCTCGGCTGCTCTCGTTTCGTCCGATTCAGCTGATTGCTTCACGTTCGATGAGTGCCTATATCTGGCACTACCCATTAATCCTTCTGATGAACCCTGCGCGCAGAACCTCTGCACTTCCATGGTGGGGATGGGTTCTTGAACTTACAGTTTTCCTCTGTGTTGTCGAGGCCGCCTACCGCTTTGTTGAGAAAGCGCCATCGTGGGGGAGCTCGCAGACTTGGCGAGCGCTTCGCGGAGGGAAGCAAGAAAGTCGTCGTGTACGAGCATGTGCGTCACTACTCGTTGGTGGCTTAACCTTGAGCCTCGTGACAGCTTGCGTTCCCAGTCATGTTTTAGAGTCTGGGTCGAAGAAAGTTTCGTCAACTCTTGCCTCGCCCACTCCCTCTGCTTCACAAGCTGAGCCTTCCGCCGCTCAAACGGAAACGTCAGCGACTCCAACGCCAGTTCAGCCTCGTTTCCATGAGAAGAATGGAAAGGTAATCGAGCCGCAGGCTGCAGTCATCCCCGATAACTATGATCCCTCGCAATGGCAGTGCTCTGATGAAGAGGGCACGTGTTCTGTGCCCTTTGTGCTGATCGGAGATTCAGTAGCAGAAGGTGCAAGTTATTACTGGATACCGGCGGTATTTCCCGATTCTTTTACCGACACGGAGGTTGGGCGTTCCTTCGAGAAGGGGATTGTAGTTTATCGTGAGGATCTTGCACAAGGGCATGATGGGACACCGGTGATTGTTGCACTTGGTGGCAATGGGCCGATCACCTCTGTGGAGTCTGCGGCCCCGCTCATCGAGGCGGCGGGGGAGCGGCCAGTCTTCTTCGTTACCGTACGAGCACCCCATCCTTTCCAGGATGAGAATAATGCGTTGATGTATAAGCTCGCTGAGAAGTATCCCCAGGTCGGTATTCTCGATTGGTATAAGTTCAGTGAGGGCCATGACGAGTATTTCTACGATGATGGACAGCATCTAACAGAAGACGGTCGTAAAGCCTATGTGCGAATGATCGAATACGGCCTCATGGGACAGGATAATTAGACATATTCTGCTCATTGTGGAATACTCATGGGTTCATCCACGTTGGGTGACATATAAGGCCTATGCCTTGAACGTATCTACAAGCGATTGCCTGCGCACCTTGAGCGCATATCCGTAGATACAGATGAAGAATGAAGAGGAGGAAGAAATGAATCAACTCAATACGAAAATCTCGGTCCGCGCGGCTCATGGTCGCCAGCAAGCTCTGAATCTGCCAGTGGCTCAACTCAGCGATGCCGTTCGCCCCTGGTATTCAGACTGGAGCGATCAGCGAATTCAAGAAGCACTCGATAATCTGGCACGTCCTGAAATGCGTGATCGAGCTGCAGAGTTCTTGGGTTTGGAACTTATCCCCGCTGCCTGAGATGTGATTTGTCTCTCTATGGTCAACTCCGTCAACCATGTCGGTTGGCGGAGTTGATTCATTAACAGTCTTTTTTGTTGCAATTTCCACAGCGCTAAACCGCATGATCCCGAAGAAAAAGCGGCTCAAAAGCATCGGAAACTTTTAAGCCGCAAGGTGTCAGATCTAGACATCCTGGTACCCCGAGTGGGATTCGAACCCACAACAAGCCGGGTTTGAGCCGACCGCCTCTGCCAGTTGGGCTATCGGGGCAGCACGCAAGTGCGGTAATAAGGATAAGATATAACCAGCGCTTGTGACAAACTATCGGACAAGGAAGACGACATGAGTGAAGAAGCTACTGAGCCGCGACGGGTACTTGTTGCGGAGGATGAAGGACTAATCCGCCTGGATATCGTTGAGACGCTGAGCGGTGCGGGCTTTGAAATTGTTGGCGAGGCTTCGAACGGTGAAGAAGCTGTGAAGCTTGCCCTTGAGTTGGAGCCTGACCTTTGTGTGATGGACGTCAAGATGCCGAAGATGGATGGCATCACTGCTGCTGAGAAGATCCTTGCCGAGCTTTCTTGCGCGGTCGTCATGCTCACTGCCTTTAGCCAGACAGAACTTGTTGAGCGGGCTCGTGATGCTGGAGCAATGGCGTATGTCGTCAAGCCTTTTACGCCAGCCGATTTGATCCCAGCTGTGGAGATTGCACTTTCCCGTCATCAAGAGATTGAATCTCTTGAAGAAGAGGTTGCTGACCTAGCCGACCGTTTTGAAACACGTAAGCGTGTTGACCGCGCTAAGGGCCTTCTTATGAAGAACATGGGAATGACGGAACCCGATGCGTTCCGTTGGATCCAAAAGACCTCTATGGATCGACGCCTTTCCATGCGTGAAGTCGCAGACGCGGTTATTAACCAGGTAGAGGGTTAATAACCTTCGATCGTCGAATGGGCGCGGGTTTTACCCGCGCCCTTTTTACTTGTTGAGAACCCGGTTGGATACGCGCGCAATGGCGATGAGCTGGTGATCTTCATCCGTAATACGGACTGTATGAACTGTTGAGCTTCGTCCGAGATGGAGTGCCTCAGCCGTTGCTCGGATCAATGATCCTCGGCCAGCTTTCAAATGAGAGATATTGAGTTCGACGCCGACTGCGACAGCGTTCTCTCCAAAAAGCGTTTGAGCGTGGAGGATCGCAGAATGTGAAGCGGCGGTCTCAGCCAAGGCCGCACTGGCGCCACCATGGAGAAGGCCCTGGGGCTGGGTGTTACCAGAAATTGGCATCTCGATAACGGTGAGCTCTGGGCTCTGCGAAATAATACGCATGCCCATCCGATGCATCAGTGTGTCTAGCCAGCTTGGGGGTAGACCAATTTCGCCATTCGAGGTGTGCATCCTGTCCTCTCGCCGTAGTGTGTCTTCTATGAAGGAGACCCTGCTTGTTATCGATGGTCATTCAATGGCCTTTCGTGCATTCTATGCCCTACCTGTAGAGAAGTTTGTGACTGCACAAGGACAGCATACGAATGCGGTATATGGCTTTGCCTCGATGCTGATTAAGATTCTCGAGAAATACCAGCCGAGCCATGTTGCGGTCGCCTTTGATGTTTCCCGGCATTCGTTCAGGACAGAGGAATATCCCGAATACAAGGGAACTCGTGATGCGACCCCTGAGGAATTCAAAGGACAGATTGAGCTCATTAGGGATCTTCTCGGAGCGATGGGTATTCGATCGCTCTCTCGGGAGGGCTTTGAGGCAGACGATTTTCTAGCAACTCTTGCTCATCGTGGCGCGCAGGCAGACATGCGCGTCTTCGTCGTGTCCGGAGATCGCGATAGCTTCCAGACAGTCACAGATACAGTCACAGTCCTTTATCCCGGATTAACCCCGGGTGATCTTCGTGAAATGACTCCGGAGCGTATTGAGGATAAGTATGGCGTCCCTCCGTACCGATACCCAGAAATTGCCGCTTTGGTTGGCGAGGCCTCGGACAATCTTCCGGGGGTCCCTGGGGTCGGTCCCAAGACCGCAGCTCAATGGATTAACCGCTTTGACGGCCTCGATAATCTGTTAGAGAACGCTGACCAAGTGACAGGGAAGCGGGGAGAGGCTCTTCGAGAGCACGTCGAAGATGTGCGCCGAAATCGCCGGCTCAATCACCTCCTGACTGATATGGATCTCGAATGCGAATTGGACGATTTGCGTCGTGACGTGACAGATCGGCAGGCGCTTGCGGCTCTCTGTGATGCGCTGGAATTTCGTTCGCTCCGCTCTAAGATCCTTGCAGTCGCGAGTATCGGCCTTGGAAAAGCGGAGCAGAACGAAGAACAGAGTGTTTCTCAATCAGAAGTGTCAGCGCACGAAGTATCAGTGACGCTTGCGGATGATCGCACCAAGCTTAATCAGTGGCGTAAGGACCATCCGGGGAAGCTCTCCCTCTTTGTCGATGGCGTATTGAAAGTCAATGGTGCGGAGGTAAACGCCCTTACTTTTGCTACTGCCGACGAGGCACTTGTCATCGACCCGACACTGCTTACAGCTCAGCAAGATGCTGAACTCGCATCGCTTATTTCAGAAGATGGCCTCATTGTCTACGACTTCAAAGGCAGTATCCATGCTTTGCGAGCGCGAGGGTGGGAACTTGGTGATCCTTACTGCGACTTGCTTCTCGCCGCATATTTAGTGAATTCTGAGCACCGCGGTTACAGACTTTCCCAGTTGTTCTCTCGTTACTTGGGTATTGATGAAGAAGAGAAGAAGAATGAGACGACGCTCTTCGACATGGGTATCACTGAAGAGCGAGCACACGAGCTGGGAATGGCTGCCGGGCGTATGCATCCGCTTGCAGCGATCCTTATGTCGAAGTTGGAAGAGAGTGAGCAAACTCGTCTCCTCGAGCAAATGGAACTGCCAATCGCGCGTTTGCTAGCGCAGATGGAACACTATGGAATTGGCGTTGATGAGGAATTCCTCCGTTCGCTTTCGCATGAGCTGGCGTCAGATGTTGAGTCTGCGCAACGCAGCGCGTGGGAGGTCTTGGGGCACGAAGTAAACCTCTCATCTCCTAAGCAACTTCAGGCGGTTCTCTTCGAAGAGCTCGACCTGCCAAAAACAAAGAAAACTAAGACCGGATACACGACTAATGCTGAAGCTTTAACAGATCTGTTTGAGCGCACTGGTAATGAATTCCTGCGTCATCTTTTGGTACACCGTGACCGGATTAAGCTCAACCAGATGGTTGATGGCCTGAACGCCTGCATTGGGGACGATCAGCGCATTCATACCACTTTCTCTCAGACCGCGGCTGCGACGGGACGTCTTGCCTCTTCGGATCCGAATTTGCAGAATATTCCAGCTCGTTCTGCTGATGGTTTGCGTATCCGCGCTGGTTTTGTCGCGAAGCCGCCCTATGTTGACTTGATGAGCGCTGATTACTCGCAGATTGAAATGCGCATCATGGCGCATCTGTCCAAGGATCAGGGCCTGATCGAGGCCTTTAATTCCGGAGAAGACCTTCACCGCACCATGGCAGCCATGGTCTTTGGCGTAGATCCTGTGGATGTGACGCCCGAAGAGCGCGAAACGATTGACAAAATGGTTGAACGTTTGGAAGAGTTTGACGATGTGCAAACCGTCTACACGAACATGAAACCGGAAGAAGCTTCTTAATTAAGGAGCTTCTTCTTTATTATTGTTAGCGAAGTCTCATATCTTACTGCGCGTAATCCTTAGGCATAAGTGTTGTTTGGAAAACGATATTGCCAGTCTCTTTTGAGCGATATTTATAGGCGAAGATAATCTCCTTTTCTATACAATATTTCCATTTAGGATCGTCTTGTAATTCTTTCAGAAGCGCTTGTTGTAAGGTCGATTGCTGCTTTTGCATGATTTCCTGTGCTTGCGGTGTATCCAAGCTCCCACTTAGCGTAAACCAGCGTGTGAAAGTGCGTGTAGAAATGTCGTAAGTCGTGCTGTCCAACACGGTTTCCTCTTGCACTTGTTGCGGGCAATGTTGTGCTGAATACTCTTTTGCTTCACGTTGTAAACGTTTATCGAAGTTTTCTTGACAGCTTACAAAGGCCAATAATAGTAATAAGGGGCATAACTTCATCATAATGGGCGAAGATAGTGATAAATTTCTGCGCAATGAACCATTCCTCACATAAATAAACTTTATCTTTACCCGGTATGCGAATCCTCCTGATCGGCGATTATAGTAATGTGCACGCAACTCTTCTAAAAAGTCTGCGCGAGTTTGGGCATGACGTATTCCTTGCTTCTGATGGCGCTGGATGGAAGAACTATC
>QWCO01001422.1_pt1 | contig 12485 bp, 9 predicted proteins | sample 1972611 | NCBI WGS metagenome assembly QWCO01 (sample SAMN09866706, study PRJNA288562) | Human oral metagenome isolate term1_saliva, whole genome shotgun sequencing... | reverse complement strand
GAATGCTAAATTATATTTCACAAAATTACACCTCCTTTTGATTTTGAATATTATTTTTAATTATTTCTCTTCGATATTTTATACAAAAATTGTATCATAAGAGTATTCTTTTTTCAATTTTTTTTACAAAAAAAGCAATTCATCTCCCACTTGTAGAAGTCGGAGACTTCTTGCTATCTTTTTGTTAAATTTTGAAATTCACAATTATCCACTATTTAAATGGAAAGCAGCATAACCCTTGCTAAAAAATTTATTTTCAAAAAAAAGAAGTTATCTAAATTCAAAGTAACTTCTTCTTTTTTATTCAATACTAAAACCCATTTAAAAAAACGGGAAATCGTATAAACTAATTCATAAGCCCAAAAGTTAAGATTTTGAAAAATTCTTCATTTTCATCGCTCATTTCCCAATCTTTTCCATTTTTTACATACTTAACATCCAAAGTTTTTTCTGTATATTTCAAATCCTTGCTATTAAATTTTTCATTAAAAAATTCTTTTCCAAGTTCTGATATTTGATTTTGCAGTTCTTCGTTATTTTTTGGCATAGCCTTTGAAAGTTTTTCAGACATTCTATTTTGAAGTTCTGACATATAAGGTGTTAAATCAGGAGATTTTACAGTAACATTAATTGTAGCTGTATCCCCTTTTGCCTCAACTTTGTTAATTTTGTAGGTTATTTTTTTCATTCCTTCGCCATACATTTTACTAAATTGATCTAAAATAACCGTTACATCTCCACTTGCCTTGCCAAATTTTGATAAATTTCCCGACTGTATTACTTTCATTTGTCTCTCAAATTCCTTTTGCGCCGGATGAGTTCCACAACTTACTACAAATAGAAGCATGCTTAATAAAATTAATATTTTAGCCTTCATAAAATTATTTTCCTTCCTAAAAGTTTATTATATTATACCATAAATATATAAAGATATTTCCAGTATTTCATTAGATTTACATTACTTATAAACTGCTCTCATTTATCTTTTGTTAAAGTTTTAAGAACATCGCTGCAAAATTAAAATAAATTACAAGTGTCACAGCATCTGAAATTGTTGTTATCAAAGGGGTTGCCATAACTGCTGGATCGGCCTTCACAATTTTTGCTCCAAGCGGAAGCAGTGCTCCAACCAGTTTTGATACAATTACTGTAAATACAAGCGTCAATGAAACGACAAAAGCAATTACAAAATTAGTTTTTTCAAGCGTTATAAGTCTTATAAAATTTAACAGCGCCAAAACTATTGAAACCATTATTCCAATTGAAAATTCTTTTTTTATTACTTTAAAGGCATCTTTTGGAGAAATTTCCCCAAGTGCAAGTGAACGGATTACAACCGTTGAAGATTGTGAACCAACATTTCCTCCGCTTGACATAAGCATTGGAATAAATGCCGTTAAAATTATTGACTTTGCCAGAACTTTTTCATAACCTTGTATTATATTTCCAGAAATTGTGTCGGAAATCATAAGAACTGCAAGCCACCCAATTCTTTGCTTTGCCATCGTAAAGATGCTTGTTTTTAAATAGGAATCATCGGTAGGTGAAGTAATTCCAGCCATTTTGTGAAAATCTTCCGTAACTTCCTGATCCACAACATCCAAAACATCATCCACCGTAATTATTCCCAAAAGCCTATTTTCATGGTCAACAACTGGCATAACGATAAAATCGTACTTTTTAAATAAATCTGCAACTTTTTCCTGATCATCATGTGTATTTACACTTACAAAATTTGTATTCATAATATCTTCAATTACAGCACTGTCCTTTTTAGAAATCAATTCCTTTAGTGAAAGCACGCCTTCCAATTTTCCGTTTTTGTCCGTAACATAGCAAGTATAAATATTTTCCTTGTCTTTCCCAGTTTTTTTCAGCTGTCCTATCGCCTCTTGAACTGTCATATTTTTCTGAAAATCCACATATTCAGTCGTCATAATGCTTCCAGCTGAATTATCTGGATATTTTAGAAGCTGGTTTATCAAATGTCTATCTTTTCTATCCGTATTTTTCAAGATTTTTTTTACAATATCCGACGGCATTTCCTCGATAATGTCAACAATATCGTCAAAATACAGTTCATCAAATATTTCCCGTGTTTCAACATCAGTTGAAGCGTGAATAATCATTTCCTGATGTTCACTATCCAAATATGAAAACACATCCGCCGCTTTATCTTTTTTTAAAAGTCTAAAAATCATTATTACAAGCTCTGGCAGTTTAAATAAATTTATCACATCAGAAATTTCATTTTTATATTCTTAAATTTTATAAAAATATTTACTTTATAACATTACTTAAAAACATAGTTGCAAATCTAAAGTAAATAGTAAGAGTAAGCGCATCTAAAATCGTTGTTATTAAAGGCCCTGCCATTATTGCCGGATCCATTTTAAAAGTTTTAGCGATAACTGGTAAAAAAGCACCTATTATTTTAGAAATTATAACTACAAAAATTAAAGTTACTGAAACTGTCATTGCAACATTTAAAGGTGTTTTTGTCAAAGTTATAATTCTTAAAAAATTTATTGCCGCCAAAACAACAGCTACTATAAATGAAATAAGAAATTCTTTTTTTAATATTTTAAAAGTATCTTTTGTATCAACTTCCCCCAATGCCAAAGCACGGACTACAATTGTCGAAGACTGTGCGCCTGCATTTCCTCCAGTGTCCATCAGCATTGGAATAAATGAAGAAAGTATAACTACAGACTGCAGCACATCTTCATATTTGCTTATAATTCTTCCAGTAAATGTAGCAGAAATCATAAGCACAATAAGCCAGCTAATTCTTTGTCTTGCCATTGTAAAGGCGCTTGTTTTTAAATAAGACTCCTCCACAGGCGAAATCCCAGCCATTCTATGAAAATCCTCTGTCGCTTCCTGTTCCACAACATCCATTACATCATCAATCGTAATGATTCCTAAAAGTCTATTTTCATCATCAGTCACAGGAAGTACGATAAGATTATATTTTTTTATTATTTCCGCAACCTTTTCCTGATCATCATTTACATGAACACTTATTACATTTTTATTCATAAGATTTTGAATTGGCTCATCATCCTCGCTCGTAATAAGCTCTTTTAGGGAAATTACTCCTTCCAGCCTTCTACCTTCATCAATCACATAGCAGGTATAGACATTTGCCATATCTTCCATAACATCCCTAATTTTAAAAATTGCAGAAGAAGCTGTCATATCCTTTTTTAAGTCCATATATTCAGTTGTCATAATGCTTCCAGCTGAATTTTCAGGATATTTTAACAAAAGATTTATTGTGTGTCTGTCTTTTGCATCGGTATTCTTTAATATTTTTTTTACCACATTCGATGGCATTTCTTCGATAATATCGACAATATCGTCAAAATACAGCTCATCAAATATATTTTTAGTTTCCACATCTGTCATTGTCTTAATAATCATTTCCTGATGTTCCATCATTAATCTCCAATCTCCTTTCTCTTTTGCATTTTCCATTTCTTAACTTTTTAACTTTATATGCAAATAAAAATCAGGAGAATAACAGCAACGAAGATATTCCCTTTATCCATATTTGCATAAATTCATAAATTTTAAATTATTTAAATTTTCAAATCTCTCTTCCGGGACTTCCTCGTTCAAAACATCCACCTCCACAAAACAATAAATTAGCATAAATTCCAAATATTTATATCCGTTATTTTTACTATATCTAAAATCAAAACAAAAATTAAGATAAATAACTAATAAAACTTATGCTCACAGAAATTCTACCAAACAAACTACCTATTGTCAATAAATTTTAAAAAATTTGAAAAATCTTTTTAATAACATTTTATTAAAATAAATTTTTTATCTAAATAATAAGCAAGACAAACTATTTTATTGAAAAATAATTTGACTTTTTAAATTTTTTAGGGTATAAATATATCATATGATTAAATATTCATATAACTAAATTTAAAAATTTAGGAACTTAGAAATAAAAATAAGTAAAAAGGAAGGGAAATTAAATGAAAGCAGTAGTAGTTAATAAAGAAGGAACTGGAGTAGAAGTTGTAGAAAAAGAATTAAGAGGACTAAAAGCCGGAGAAGCATTAGTTGATGTGGAATATTGCGGTGTTTGCCATACTGACCTGCATGTGGCTCATGGTGACTTTGGGAAAGTTCCGGGAAGAGTTTTAGGGCATGAAGGAATTGGGATTGTAAGAGAAGTTGCTGAAGGTGTGACATCATTAAAACCTGGAGATAGAGTTAGTATTGCCTGGTTCTTTGAAGGATGTGGAAGATGTGAATACTGTATTAATGGACAGGAAACATTATGTAGAGATGTAATAAATGCTGGATATTCTGCAGATGGTGGAATGGCTGAACAATGTATCGTTACGGCTGATTATGCGGTAAAAGTGCCTGAAGGACTGGATCCGGTTCAAGCCAGCAGCATCACTTGTGCAGGAGTTACAACTTATAAAGCTATAAAAGTTGTAAAACCTCAACCAGGACAATGGGTAGTAATTTATGGTGCAGGAGGATTAGGAAATTTGGCAGTTCAATATGCTAAAAAAGTATTTAATACTCATGTAATTGCTGTAGATATTAATGATGATAAATTGGCACTTGCTAAAGAAGTTGGAGCAGATTATGTTATAAATGGTAAAAAAGAAGATCCAGTTGCAAAAATTAAGGAATTAAGCGGAATTGGAGCTCATATTGCTGTAGTTACTGCTGTATCAAAAGTTGCATTTAACCAAGCTGTTGATTCAGTAAGAGCTGCAGGAAAAGTTGTTGCAGTTGGACTTCCATCAGAAACTATGGACTTGCCAATCGTGAAAACTGTATTAGACGGAATTGAAGTAATCGGATCGCTTGTTGGAACAAGAGAAGACTTGAGAGAAGCATTCCAATTTGGAGCTGAAGGATTGGTTGTGCCAGTAGTTCAAACTAGAACTATTGAAGAAGCTCCTGAAATCTTTAAGGAAATGGAAGAAGGAACAATTCAAGGACGTATGGTAATTGATATGCATTCACATTCTTGCTGTTGCGGACATAAACATTAATCAGTTTAAAATTATAGTAAAACTTACTTAAAACAGAACTCAAAAACTATAATTATTTTACTCAAACCTTAAATTTATATAATTTTTATCAGTTTAATTTTAGATATGTTCGAGTATATTCAATGATTTTAAGTCATCTATGTAAACAAAAAAATGTAATTAACTTAATTGTTAGTTACATTTTTTTTACTTGCCATATAAATTTTAAAATTCTTAAAATTCGATTTCAGTTCCTCCAATGGAAAAATTTGTACCGGCAGGATTACAAGAAGCTGCTTCCTGGCTTTTTAAAACAGCGCTATATTTTAAAGTTTCGTTTTTTCTTAATACTTTGATTACATCTTCTGCATCACCAATTCTGTTACCATCTTTATCATAACATGGAACAAACATAGCTACATCTCTCAAGGTTTGACTTACTGCTTTTTTATCACCATTACTTACATTTATTTTAAATGTTCCGCTAACAATTGTATTTCCATCTTTCTTTTCAATCACAGGCTGTGAATATTCATAATTTCCAACTTCAACTAAATTACCAAGCGTTCCCTCCGGACCTGGTTTAGGTTCCTTATTTTTTTCTAATGCATGCCCAATACCATTTACTGCCTCCGCTCCTATTGCAATTGGCAGAGCAGCTGCTGTTACCAATGGAACACAAGATGATAGTGCTGTCATAATTCCAGCTAATAAAATGATTTTCTTTCTCATAATTACTCCTTATTTAACTTAATTTTAAAATATTTTCTTAATACTTATTATCAATTTTTAATTTTCAAATTCAATTTCAGTATTTCCAATAGAAAATCTTGCATCAGCAGGCTTACATGAATTTACTTCCTGACTTTCCAAAGTGGCGCTGTATCTTAAAGTCTCATTTTTTCTTAATACTTTAATATCATCTACAGCATCACCAACACTATTGCCATCTTTATCATAACATGGGATACGCATAGTAATATTTTTCAAATCTCTTCCTAATTCTTTTTTATCATCATTATTTATACTTATTTTAAATGTTCCGCTAACAGTTGTCCAGCCATTTTTTTCCTTAATCTTAGGCTCTGTATATTCATAGGAACCTTTTTCAACTAGACCAGCAATTGCTTTTTCTGGATTTTCATTTTCCTTTGGCTTAAGTTTTTCAGCAGCACTTCCTGCTGCTGCTGCTGCAATAGGTAATACGACTGGTACAGCAGCTACAGAATAAGCTGTATTTGCAGCAACTGTTCCAGTAGTTCTTATTACATTACAAGATGACAGAATTGCTAAAATTCCAGCTAATAAAATAATTTTCTTTCTCATAATTACTCCTTTTCAATTTGTTTTAAACTTATTTACCATATTGAGTATTATATCACAAAAAGATTATATTCTTTTTAATATATGCTTATAATTAAATTTAACAAAAAAAGATTAATATTTTGATATTTTTTCCATAATAAAAAATTTTTTAAAAGCAGATGAAGCAAAATATTTGACTTTTTAAATTTCAAATGTTATAAATATATAGTGGCAAATAATATAGTAGAACCATATTAGATTTGTTTTGAAATTATATTAGAATTATAATAAAATAAATATTATAAAGCAAGAAATCTTGAATCTTTGATAAAATAAAAAAATTCGAGTTATTAAGCATATCTATTAAATGGTTTGAAAAATAGTTTTAAAATATATTTAAATTTAGGAGGAGAAAAAGATGATTTACACATTGACATTGAATCCAGCGTTGGATTATGATATGTATCTAAAGGATGATTTGCAGGCAGAACACTTGAATCTTGCTCATAAAGTAAATTATAGAGCTGGTGGAAAAGGGATTAATGTTTCTAAAGTATTGAAAAATCTTGATGTGGAATCTACAGCGATTGGATTTGTGGCTGGATTTGTTGGAGATTTTATTGTCAGAGATTTGAAAAAGGATAACATAAAATCTGAATTTGTGGAACTTGAAGGAAATACTAGAATTAATGTAAAGGTTAATGGGAATGACAAGGAAACTGAACTTACAGGGGTTTCACCAGAAATTACAGCAGAAAAATTGCAGGAACTAACTAACAAAATTTCTGATTTAAAAGATGGAGATATACTTGTTTTATCTGGAAGCATCCCATCTTCAATCAGCAGCAAAATTTATAAGCAATTATCTGAAAATGTAAAAGCAAATGTGGAAATTGTGCTTGATACAAGAGGAAATTTACTACAAGACAATATTCACAATAATCTTTTTGTTAAGCCGAATATTCATGAACTAAGAGAAATGTTTAACGAAAAACTGGAAACAAAAGCTGAAATCGTAGAAAAATGTAAATTCTTTTTAGACAGAGGAGTTAAAAATGTCATTTTGTCTAGAGGTGGCGAAGGTGCATTGCTTGTAAACAAGGACTTTGTGCTGGAAGCATCTGTTCCAAAAGGGCAATTAATCAACTCAATTGGTGCTGGAGATTCTATGGTTGCAGGATTTACTGCAGGATTTGTAAAGGGTCTTTCTCCAGAAGATTCATTTAGGCTGGCAGTTGCTTCAGGAAGTGCTACAGCTTATTCTTATGGGCTTGCAGAAAAGGATTTAGTAAATAAATTGTATGATGAAATTGAAATTTCAAAGGAAACTTTTTAAAAGATAAGTAAAATAGTAATGATTTTTGTATTTAATTTTAAAGTTGCTTTACTACGGCTGAAAATAAAAATTATTTAAAGAAATAAAATGAAAAAATAATAAATTAAGGATGGTGGACAAATGAAAATATCTGACTTACTGATTAAAGATAGAATTAGTCTAGATGTGAAATCTACAACTAAAGTAGATATAATTAAAGAACTTGCCAGATTACACGAAAAAACAGGTGTCCTGAGTGATTATGACGGATATGTAGAGGCATTGATGGCTAGAGAAGCTCAAAGCTCAACTGGAATTGGTGAAGGAATCGCAATTCCACATGCTAAGACAAAATATGTAAAAAAACCTGCACTTGCAATGGGTAGAAAACCAGAAGGAATTGATTACGATTCATTGGATGGAGAACCTGCAACATTGTTCTTTATGATTGCCGCTCCAGATGGTGCAAATAACACTCATATTGAAACACTTGCAAGATTATCACAATTATTATTGGATGATGATTTCAAGGAAGCTCTTGAAAATGCGAAAACAGCTGATGAAGTACTGGAAATCATTAATAAGGCTGAAGCAGAAAAATTTGCAGAAGAAGAAAAGAAAGATGCTGTAATTGCACAAGCTCCAACTGATGCAAATGCTCCTTACATAATCGCAGCAACAGCCTGCCCAACAGGAATTGCCCATACTTATATGGCGGCAGAAGCACTAAAAAAAGCAGCTGATGAAATGGGAATAAATATAAAAGTTGAAACAAACGGTGCAGACGGTAGAAAAAATGTTTTAACTGATGAAGATATTAAAAAAGCAACTGGTGTAATTTTGGCAATTAACAGAAATATCGAAGTTGACAGATTTGATGGAAAACCGTTAATTCAAGTGGAAGCAAAAGAAGGAATTAACAATGCAAAAGCGTTAATTCAACAAGTTTTAGATGGAAAAGCCCCTATTTTCCATGCAAGCGGTTCAAAAACTGCAGATTCTTCTGAATCATCTTCATCTGAGAAAAAAGGACTTTACAAGCACTTATTAAGTGGAGTTTCATATATGCTTCCGTTAGTAATAAGTGGTGGAATTTTGATAGCATTGGCATTTTTAGTTGATACATTGTCTGGTAATGGTGGAGCTGGAGCAGAATACGGTTCTAAAGCGCCATTAGCTAAAATGTTAAAAGATATTGGTGGACAGGCATTTGGATTGTTTGTGCCAGTTTTAGCTGGATATATTGCTTACAGTATTAGTGAAAGAGCGGCATTGGCGGCAGGATTAGTTGCAGGAGCTATTGCAACAGCTGGTGGTTCTGGATTTATTGGTGCATTGCTTGGTGGATTTTTAGCTGGATATGTTGTACAAGGTTTAGTAAAAGCATTATCAGGTATGCCAAGATCTTTAAGCGGATTGAAAATGATATTATTGTATCCAGTTTTATCAGTATTAATCACAGGTGTAGCAATGGTACTTGTTATAAATCCATTTGCAGCAATAATTAACAATGGTTTAAATGCTTGGTTAAATGGAATGTCTGGTTCAAGCGCTGTTCTATTAGGTGCGGTTCTTGGTGGAATGATGGCTATTGATATGGGAGGCCCTGTAAATAAGGCAGCTTATGTATTTGGTTCTGGAACATTGGCAGCTACAATGACATCTGGTGGAAGTTTACCAATGGCAGCAGTTATGGCTGGTGGAATGGTTCCTCCAATCGCAATTGCATTAGCATCAACATTATTTAAAAATAAATTTACTGCACAAGAAAGAGAAGCAGGACTTACAAACTACATTATGGGATTCTCATTCATCACAGAAGGTGCAATTCCTTATGCGGCAGCAGATCCAACAAGAGTAATACCAGCAAGTGTCGTAGGTTCAGCAATCGCAGGAGCATTAACAGGACTATTTAATATAAAAATACCTGCTCCACATGGTGGAATCCTAGTAATGGCATTAAGCAACAACTTCTTCCTATATTTAGTAGCAGTTATAATTGGAAGTATTGTTTCGGCTATTGTTTTAGGAGCATTAAAACCTGCTATAAAAGAAGGATAAAATTTTAAATATATTTTAATTTAAGAACAAAATAAAAAACCGTCTTGTTTGATTAATTCATTTAAAACGGTTTTTTTTATTTACTATGAAACTTAATATTAAATATATTTTTTTAATATTTCTATTAACTCTTCTCTGCTAATTTTCCCTTCTACTAATTCAACTATATATGTTTCCATATCAGTTATATATAAATCTATTTTTTCTCTATAACCATTGATTGAAAGAAAATATGCTCCACACATTAATGCAGTTCTTTTGTTTCCATCATTGAAAAAATGATTTTTAGATATACTAAAAATTATATATGATAATTTTTCTAAAAATGTCGGATAATATAAATCATTCTGCACAAAATCACATACTTGACTAATTCCGCCTTCATCTTTAAAACCAAGCAATCCACCACTTTTTTTTAAGACTTTTTCATGAATCAAGGCTACGTTTTCAATATCAAAATATCTAATCATTATTTATCACGTAACCTTCTCAAAACATCTATGTGTTCATCCATTTTTTTATCTAAAAATTCCATATTATCAGCTAATATTTTTTTATTTTTTCTATTTTCTTCAATTTCAATATAATTTTTTAGCATTTTAGTTACTATATTGGCTTCATCGCCTCCACTTTCTTTTAATACTTTCTGAAAATTATTAATTAAATTGCTGTCTAATTCTACTGAATAAATCATACTATCAACTCCCTTTCCTTCTTTTATGAATAAATCCTTTACAAATGAATTATATCATATTTTTTATTTAAAGGAAATAATAAACTTACTAAAAACTTTTTTAATTATTTAACTTTAAAAAACTTCAATCTCAAAGCATTTCCCAAAACTGACACCGAACTAAATGACATTGCAAAAGCCGCAATCATTGGGTCTAACTTTGGTCCATTGAAAAATGCATAAAATATTCCAGCTGCAAAAGGGATTCCAAGTACGTTGTAAAAGAATGCCCAGAATAAATTTTCCTTTATATTTGTAATTGTTGCCTTGCTTAATGCAATCGCTCCTGCCACATCCCGCAAATCGTTTCTAATTAAAACAATATCAGCTGATTCTATAGCCACATCTGTTCCATTTCCTATCGCAATTCCTACATTTGCTTGGGCTAATGCTGGCGAATCGTTGATTCCATCTCCGACCATTGCGACAAATTCATCTTTTTCCTGAAGTTCCTTTATTTTCTGAGATTTCTGGTAAGGCAGAACTTCTGAAATTACATCATCAATTCCCACTTGCTTTGCGATAAATTCTGCAGTTTTTTCATTATCTCCTGTAAGCATTATTGTTTTAATTCCCATTTTTTTCAATTTTTCAATGGCTTCTCTGCTTGTTTCCTTAATGACATCGGCAACTGCAACAATTCCTGCCAATTCATTGTCAATCGAAATATACATTGGAGTTTTTCCTTCATTTGACAAAATATTATAGTCCTTTTGAGAAATTTCCACATTAATTTTTTTATTTTCCATTAATTTTTTATTTCCAATTTGAATTTCCTTGCCTTCAAAAGTCGCACGAATCCCATAACCTGGCATTGCCCTAAATTTTTCATAAGGCTTAATTTCGATATTTTTCCCCTTTGCTTCATTTACAATCGCTTCTGCCAGTGGATGTTCAGAATCATTTTCCACACTTGCGGCAATTTTTAAAAGTTCATCTTCCTTGTAATTTCCATAAGCAACCAAATCAGTTAATACAGGCTTTCCTTTAGTAATTGTTCCTGTTTTATCAAATACAATCGTTTTAATTTTATATGTTGTTTCAAGAGCTTCTCCACTTTTAATAAGAATCCCGTTTTCAGCCCCTTTTCCAGTTCCAACCATTATTGATGTCGGAGTCGCAAGACCCAATGCACACGGACATGCAATTACAAGTACGGCGATAAAAAACGACAATGCAGTAACTAATCCACTTCCGCTCACAAACCAGGCAACTCCTGTAATTATCGCAATTCCAATAACAATCGGCACAAAATATGCCGCCACAACATCAGCCATTCGTGAAATCGGAGCTTTCGACCCTTGCGCTTCCTCAACTAACTTTATAATTTGTGATAAAACTGTATTTTTCCCAATTTCAGTCGCTTTAAATCTAATACTTCCATTTTTATTAATACTTCCTCCAACAACCTTATCCCCAACTTTTTTACTGACTGGCAAACTTTCCCCAGTCAACATTGATTCATCCACAGAAGTCGAACCTTCCACAATTTTCCCATCAACCGCAATTTTTTCCCCAGGCTTTACAATCACAATATCTCCAACCTTCAGATTTTCAATTAAAATCTCCTTTTCCACACCATTTTCAATAATTTTAGCTTTTTTAGGCTGAAGTCCGATAAGTTTTTTTATTGCCGATGAAGTTTGCCCTTTTGTCTTTGCCTCCAATAATTTCCCAAACAAAATTAACGTAATAATTACACCAGCCGATTCATAATACAAATCCATGTGCGCTTCAGGATCCACAGTAACAATTCTATATGTCGCATAAATTCCATAAAGTATCGCCGCTGTCGCTCCAATTGCAATTAACGAATCCATTGTTGGTGATTTTCTTACCAAATTTTTAAAACCATGCGAAAAGAAATCTCTCCCAGCATAAATAATAGGCAAAGTCAGCACAAACTGCGCTAACGCAAAATTAAGCGCATTTACCTTAGGATTCAAAAATTCAGGAAGTGCCGCCCCAAGCATATGCCCCATCGAAATATACAAAAGCGGAATAACAAATACAATCGCCAAAATCAGTCTCTTTTTCAAACTCGCTATCTTTT
>QWCO01000819.1_pt1 | contig 12528 bp, 10 predicted proteins | sample 1972611 | NCBI WGS metagenome assembly QWCO01 (sample SAMN09866706, study PRJNA288562) | Human oral metagenome isolate term1_saliva, whole genome shotgun sequencing... | reverse complement strand
CAATGCAGGCCTTGTCCAAGCCATCGAAAGCAAGAACATCACCTACTTGACCAAGTTTCCGAAGATCGGCAAGAAAACAGCCCAACAGATGGTCTTGGACCTAGAAGGTAAGATCAATCTTGATCTAGAGGATGCACCGGCTCAGTCCAAAGCCAAAGTTGCAGAAGAAAACCAAGCCTTGGAAGAAGCCATGGAAGCCATGTTGGCATTGGGCTACAAGGTAACGGAACTTAAGAAAATCAAGAAATTCTTTGAAGGCACGACCGATACAGCAGAGAACTATATCAAGTCAGCTCTTAAGATGTTGGTAAAATAGGAGAAATCTATGCCAAAACGTTGTGGCTGGGTTAAAATGAACAACCCTCTCTATGTAGCCTACCATGATGAGGAATGGGGACGGCCCCTCCATGATGACCAGACGCTTTTTGAGTTGCTCTGTATGGAGACTTATCAGGCCGGTCTATCTTGGGAAACGGTGCTCAATAAACGGCAGGCTTTCCGAGAATCTTTTCATGGTTACCATCTTCAACGCGTCGCAGAGATGACCGACTCTGAACTGGAAACTTTGTTAGACAATCCAGCCATCATCCGCAATCGTGCAAAGATTTTTGCGACACGGGCCAATGCTCAAGCCCTTCTACAAGTCCAGGAGGAATTTGGATCGTTTGATGCTTATCTTTGGTCTTTTGTAGATGGGAAAACCATCGTCAATGATGTCCCGGATTACCGACAGGCTCCTGCCAAGACAGCTCTTTCTGAGAAGCTAGCCAAGGATCTCAAAAAACGTGGTTTTAAGTTCACCGGACCAGTCGCAGTTTTATCCTACCTACAAGCAGCAGGCCTGGTCAATGATCATGAGAATGCTTGTGAATGGAAATAGGAACAATCATGACCACCCGTCAAACGGGTGGTTTGTACCAGGGCTATAAGCCCAGATAACTAGCCAGCGCCTAAAGACGCTGGCTTTCACTTTGTTCAAGCCTTATTGCATTTGACTCGTCACAGACCTCTCAAAGAGGTATACGTACTACTTGCCACTATCCCTAAAGGGATCTTCATATTCTTTTACACTCAACTTATCTAAAGCAATATCTTTTCGCTCTTGTCCCTGAATGTATTTCTTTATTGTGGCTTCATTGAGGCCAACTGTACTTACATAATATCCCTCTGCCCAAAAATGTCGATTTTTAAACTTATATTTCAGATTTGCGTGTTTATCGAACATCATTAGAGCACTTTTACCTTTTAAATATCCCATGAAGCTTGCAACACTAATTCTAGGTGGAATGCTTACCAACATATGAACATGATCTGGCATTAAATGGCCTTCGATAATCTCAACACCTTTATAACTACATAATCTATGGAATATTTCTCCCAAACTACTTCGATATTGATTATAGATCACTTTTCGTCTATACTTAGGGGTGAACACAATGTGATATTTACACATCCACCCTTGTGTCAAGTATTGGATACATTTTTTCTTTCAGAAAGTGTTTTTTTAAGGTCAAGATTTTTAATCACACTTGCTTTACACTTATTCATGGTGAAATTTTTGCACCCTGAAACTTAGCATAGCAATCAAGTTCTAAAATTTACTACCTATGTCAACCTGTTCATAAGTTCTAAAATCATATCTACATCTGTAAAAAACAGATTGATTCCTCTTTTCTTTATAGCGATGACTTCCTTCAGCTTTGTCCGAAGTTCTTTATCCAATTTTTTGTGTACCGTAATCGGATTCCCTTGAATCGTATGCACATGATCCAAATAAACCGCTTTAACCGGAAAGGCATTTTGTATCAAAAACGCATTTTCTTCCCCGGCAAATGTCCCAATTACAATCGTGCTACACTTTCCGTTTCTCTTTATTTTAGAAGCAACAATCTTTTTGTATTTTTCTACTTTCGAGCTAATCGGTATCATCCAAAAAATATCTTTATTCTTTGAATCCTCAATTGCATAGTAATGCGGTCGATAATTTCCATTTTCCTTGTTGCTCATTAGAGAGGAATCTGACACATCAGAAAAGAAACGATCCTTTATATGATAAGAATATCCTTGTTTTACCTCCATACAAACCTCCAAAAAAATCCCTCTATCATTTTGATTAGAGGGATTTACGCACTATATTATTTATACCCCACCCATATAGTAAGTGGCTACATTTACGCACCGAATTACTTATATCCCACACCATCGGCAAGTGGCTAAATTACACCTCATAATTTTATATCCCGTCCTATGAGAAACGGCTAACATTTGCTTGCCTAAATTATAGCATATGATTCGTTTTTTTACAACACCCAAATCATTACAATAAGACTGGCACAAAAAGTATTTCCCAAAGTTTGAGGTGAAATTATTGCACCTCAAGTCGATCACCTTCCTTGAATTTCCAAACAATCTCCACCTTATCCTTGTCATAAACATAGATTTTGTCTATCACTTCGTTGATCCAGTCTAAAACAAGTTCTCCTCCCGCTACTGTTTCTTTCAGCTTATCGACATTCAGATGATGTCTTGAAGCTGTATTTTCTTGTATCTTATCTTCTATGACCGATATTTCCTGCTTGATGTCCCTCGCTCTTTGTATCAGTGATTCTCGTTTTGAAAGGTATTCGTCTTTCTCTATTATACCTTGCTTATGCCTTTCATAACACTGTATTTTGGAAATTTGGTTCTTTTGTTGTTCCGCTTCCAGCTTTTTCTTTCGCTCAAGCAGGTTCTCACAAATACTTTCTCTCACTCTATGCTCAATCATTCTCGTCTGTTCTTTTTCAAGAAAACGCTCGGTATAAAGCTGAATTTCCTTTGACACGATTTCTTCCAATACCAAGGCTTGTATTTTTCCTTTCATACAGCCACAGTCTTTTGCCTTGTACCGATATGGACAATAATATCCGTTGCTTTTGCCATAGTAAACGGTATAACTCATCTTATGATGGCATTTCCCGCAATAGACTTTATCCTGAAGAATATGAAAATGCTTCCGTTCTCGGCTGATATGTTTTACATTGCTGCTTAATCGGTTTTGAACTTCTGCAAAATCCTCTTGGGATATGATGGCTTCGTGCATATTTCCCCGTATTATCCAGTCTTTGCTATCAACCCATTTTCTATTATCAGAACCAACTTCCTGTACCCTTGTCTTTCCACCAACAACCGCTCCTGTATAAACTCTTTGTGTTAAAACATATCTGATAATCTGTCCTGTCCATACTCCACTTCCTCTTTTAAGCCCTATATGTTTTGCCGGCGTTAAAACACCTCTATGATTAAAATCCTTGGAGATGGAAAGCATACTTTCTCCACTCAGGTATCTTTCAAAGACTTCTTCAATGATGTTTCTCACTCTTTCATCGACAAGTAGCTGATGATGGTCTTTTTCATCTTTTACATATCCATACGGTGCTTTTGAACCGAAATAATACCCTCTATCCTGTCTTACTCTTACTGATGAACTGATTTTTTGTGAAATGTCCTTGGAATAGTAGTCGTAGACAAGATTCTTAAAAGGAATTTCTAAACTACTGATTCCATTCTCATTGTTATTACTGTCATAATTGTCATTCACAGAGATGAAACGAACCTGCATAAAAGGGAATATCTGCTCAATATATGCTCCGGATTCAATATAATCTCTTGCAAATCGTGATAAATCCTTTACAAGAATAGTTCTTATCTCATTTTTCTTCACAAGACCTATCATCTTTTGAAATGCAGGACGATTAAAATTTGTTCCGGTATAGCCATCATCAATATGTTCTCTTATCTTCACTCCAATAAATTCTTCTTTTGAACCGATATAGTCTTTTAAGATTTCTCTTTGGGAAGTAATGCTGTTACTTTCGTCTTTTAAGTCGTCATCTTCTAAGGAAAGTCTTAAATAAAAATCTACTGTATTCATATCAGCTCCTCCTTGTCTTTCTACCGAGTTTTTCAGTAATCACAGGAGTTTCTTCAAAATTAAATTTGATTTCTATTGTATTATCTTTCCCTATAAAGATCTTATCAATGATGCTGTCTACAAAGTCTTTATCCCATTTCTTTGTTTTGCCTTTAAAAAGTGCTGTAAGGTACTTATGCCTTTCTTCAAGTTCAAATACTTCTTTTTCAAAGATAGCAACTTGTCTTTCTTTTAGGTTTTCGAGTTCTGCTTTCTTTTTACCCAGAAGTCCTTTTTCCCTTTCAAAATCTTCTTTCCTCCACTTGCCCAAAACATATTTTTCATAATACTCACTTTGAAGTCTGCTAAAGCCTAAAATTTTTCTTTCAATTTCAGTTATTTCTTTTTCCTTTTTCTTATCCAACTCTATTTTAAGATTGTCATAAGCATCCAGATAAGCCTTATAACTTTTACTGTTATTTAAAAGAATAGCATCAAAGGCTGCTTTAACAGTTTTTTCAAGAGTAGCCTCTGTAATAGATGTTCCGCATTTTTCTGTTGTAAATTCTCTGAACCGATTACAACTAAAATAAAATACAGTTTTATTACCGCTTTTTTGCCTGTGTACGCTCATTTTTCTCTTACAAATCCCACAATAGAGTTTTCCTCTAAATACTGTATCATCCTTAGCATTCTTATTTTCTTTTCTGCTATTTTTAATGGAATTAGATTTTGAGAAAATTTTCTCCTGTACCTTTTCAAATGTACCAAGCGAGATAATAGCTTCATGGGCATCTTCTGTTATTGTCCAATGTTTTTCGTCAAGCCTTTCTCTCTTTTTCCCTTCAAATAAATGCTTTTGATTTCTGCCTTGAATGAGTGTTCCTGTATATACACGATTTTTAAGCACTTGTAATATTGTTGTTGGCATCCAAGCTCTTATAAGTTCATTTTCATCAGCTTTAGCTTTTCCAAACTTCCTATAATCAGTTGCTATATATACTTTCTTTTCAAGCAGTAACTTTGAAATATCAAGTGTACTAAATCCCTTCAAATACGCATCAAAGATTTCTTTTACGATGGAAGCTGTATTTTCATCAACATATAACCGTCTTACTCCATCTTCATCTTTTCTTGCTGTATAGCCATAAGGAGCTGCACCACAAATAAATCCACCCTGCTTAATTCTAATCTGATGGGAAGTTGATATTTTCTTTGAAATGTCTTTTGCATAAGTTTCATTTACAATATTCTTCAAGATTACCTCAAGAGATTTATTGGGATCTTCCATGTGAAAGGTATCCAGATTGTCATTAACCGCAATAAATCTTACTCCAAGAAACGGAAATATCTTTTCAATGAAGTTTCCAAGCTCCGTATAATTTCTTCCAAAGCGGGATAGGTCTTTTACAATAATGCAGTTGACTTTTCCAGTCCTTACTTCTCCCATAAGTTTTTCAAAGTCAGGTCTTTCAAATTCTGTCCCTGTCTTTGCGATGTCTTTATATATTCCAACCAATTTATGCCCATCATTTTTCTTTATATAACTTTCACAAAGAGCAATTTGATTTTCAATGGAATCACTCGGCTTTTCTTTTTTATCTCTTGATATTCTTGTGTAAATCGCTGTTTGAAAACTGTTTCCGCTTTCTTTGCTTAACAGAGCTTCTTCCGCTTTTGCCCGCCTGTTCGCTGTCCTTGCCATCTACACCACCTCCTTCATCAGCTCGGAGGATTGCTTTGTGTAGTCGCTTAACTTATCCAGTATATCTGTAGTTTCATCATAGTTAAAATGGATTTCTATCCTTTTTTCTTCCAAAACATAGATTTTATCGACAAGTCTTACAAGAAGCCCTCTTTCTAAGGTGCTTATATTCCTGTACTTTTTAATATCTGACAGGAAGTTTTTGTTTCCCAAACTCTTTTGATAGATTCTTGAAATTTCTTTATTCTGCTTTTCTAAAATCAGTTCGCTTTCTACGATACGGTTTGTATAAAACTCTCTCATACCGTAAAATTCTTCTTCAGAAATGATTCCCTCTTTTAAGTCCTGATACAGAGCCGATTTTAAAAGTTCAAACTTTGCCTTGCTTTTCTTGGTATATTCCTGTCTTTTATCTATTTTCTTAAAAAGCTCATAGGATACTTCCATGTCCCTTACTTTTTCCGAAATGCTTTCATACTTTCCAAGAAAGTTGATGTAATGGCGAATCATCTCAAGTACGCTTACTTTTAAATCCTCCTGTTTAATTGAATGCCTGCTGCACTCTTTTCCTTTGTTGTACTGGGAGCAGATATAGTAAATAGTGGGAGTTTTCCCTCTCTTATCGACTTTCTTTGTCATCTGAGCATTACAGTCCTTGCAAAATAAAAGCCCTGAAAACAAATCTGCTTTCTCTCCGACATTTTTTGCCTTTATATCACATTTCAAAAGTTTTTGGACAATTTCAAAGTCATAAATATCAATAATGGCTTCATGATTATCCTCTATTTCAATCCAATCACTTCTATCCTTGGAAACCACTTTATCCAGCTTATAATTGATTTTTTCCCTTTTTCCCTGTTGCAGTGTTCCGATATAGACCTCGTTGGTTAAAATACGATTAACTGCCGGCGTATCCCATTTGGCAACCGCCTTTGTGCTAAAGCCTGTCTTATACCTTATTCCCTTTGCCTTTTTATGCTCCATCGGTGATGGGATTCCATTATCGTTTAAGTGTTTGGCAATAGAGTAGGAGCTGTACCCTTCAAGCTTCATTGAGAAGATTTTCCGCACCACATATTCCGCTTCTTTATCAATTACTATTTTGTGCTTATCTTCCTTATCTTTTTCATAGCCGTAAGGAGCATAGTTTGATATAAACTGTCCCTGTTTTCTCTTTACCTTGCAGACACTTCTGACCTTTGCGGAAGTATCCCTACAATAATTGTCATTGATGAAGCTTTTAAACGGAATGACCAAGTTCTTTTCCGTTTCACTGGCTGTATAGCTGTCATAATTATCATTTAGGGCAATAAATCTTATATCAAGAGAGGGAAATACTCTTTGCAGGTATCTTCCGCTATCAATATAATCTCTGCCGAATCTTGATAGGTCTTTTACAACAATGCAGTTAATGCTCCCTGTAATGACATCTTCCATCATTTTCTTAAATGCCGGTCTTTCAAAGTTTATCCCTGAATATCCGTCATCGACATATTCTTCTATCAGCTCCATATCCTCATTTTTATCAATGAAGTCATTAATCTGAAGTCTTTGGTTGGAAATGCTGTTGCTTTCCACCTTAAAGCCTTTATCATATTTTTCATCATCCTGAGATAACCGAAGATACATGGCTACCCGATAGGTATCCGAAATTCTTTTAGACATAACAAAACCTCCAAACTTTCATATTCTTTTTTAAGGAGAAATATGATAACTTGGAGTCTTTTCAAGCACTTATTTAAGTTGTATCCCTATTTGATTCGTATTATACCATAAATTCGTAAAAAAGTCTGCCCCTTTATCATATTTTTAATCAAGCAGCATCGCTTTCTTTTCTAAATAGGACAAAAAGCAATCCGCTAAACTTCTTCCGTTTCCTGAATAACTGCATTTAACGATAACATTTCCGACTTTCATAAAGTACATGGAAAGCGGATCCATTTTTTTCTTGTTCTTTATATCTTCAATGTCCGGAACGAGTCTTTGATCAATCTCATTCACTGACATATTTTTATATCTTGTTAATTCTTCTGTGTCCATAAAAAAGCTCCTTCCACCGTTATTTTCTTTCTTTAAGTTTTTTGACATTGATAGGTGTCTTGGCTGACAACATAGGAATCTCACCTCCGCCTCTTTTCAAGATAAGCCGGCATAAACTATTGAAGTATCATTATCACTGCTTGTATCAACGAACAGACTGCCACATCTGTTTTTTATGTTTTCTTATTTGTCGCTCACTTTCTTATTTCCTTGGTTTAACCAGTATTCATAAAACCGAAATCTTTCAGCAGAAAGGTCTTAGCGTAAGTCATAATTCTCCACAAGCAGATAAAGTCCTACCTTGGTCTATTCAGTTGTCAAAGAACAATTGCTTAACAGCTTGTTTAAAAAGGGGACTTTAAGTTCTATTCAATGTCAAACTCTCTATTGAGTAAAAATAAAAAGACAGATCTCCCTTTACTTTATAAAGGAAAATCTGTCCTTATCTACAAGGCGATTATCTCAGAAAATCTTCCAACAACAACTTCAGTTTTTTCAATATATTATTCTTACGCCATTGTATAGCTTGATAACTCACTTTCTTTCTTTTTGCAATACTCGAAAGAGTTTCGTCCTGAAAGTACAACCGTTCTATGATGTCCCTTTCTTCAGCATTCAACCTTGATATAGCGTTTCTGACCGCTTCAATCATCATCTGTGTTTCCACAATCTTTTCGACATCAACGCTTTCATCAACAAGTGTTTCTGCAAAATGTCCATCCTGATCCAAAGACGAAAAAAAGAGCAAGTGGTTTTTTCTGTCCACCTGCTCTAAATACTTTTCATGTTCTCTTTCCCGCCAGTAGACTTTGTATATCTCCTCACTGACTTTAACCTTTTGTCCGTTGACATAAAGGTAATATTCTTTTTTCATTTCGAAGTCCTCCATTTCTTTTTACTGACTGTTTTTCAGACAAAAAAAGGAGGACTTCTGCATCCAGGCATAAGAAGTCCTCTAAAATGAACGAAATTCGTTCTTTTTTGAAATGTATTTAATTGTTTAAGAGAGTATGCGTAAGCACAGACAACTACAAGGATTATAGAAAAAAGGAGTATTTTTATTCCATTTCAATTCTACAAGGAAACTTTTACACTTGTTCATCTCCCTTTCCCTCCATTCATTATTGATAAATAGCATCCATACCCTCAGCCTCTTTTGATTATTTTCGCTTTTATATCAAATGTCCTTATCTTTATGCTTTGTCTTTCCCCATTTTATTAAGTTCACTAAGCATCATAAGTATTCCAACAGTAATCATAATGAAATCTACCAGTGGTTGTGTGAACCATACTGCTTTTATTCCAAATACCATTGGCAAAAAGATCATTGCAGGAACAAATAAGAATAACTGTCTAAGCATAACAATAGTTCCGGCTTTCTTTCCATTTCCGATTGATTGGAAGAATGTAATCGTCATAACCATCACGCCATACAAGATAAATACAGAATAGAACAATCTGAAGTTTCCTACTCCCTGTGCAATAATGCCTGCCTCTACGCCGAACAAGGAAAGGATCTGACTTGAAAACAGTAAAGATGGAAGCCAAAAGATTGCTGCAAGGCTAAGTCCTCCAATAGAAAATACCTTCATACCTTGTCTTACTCTATCAAACTGTTTTGCTCCGAAGTTTGTACCAACCACAGGTTGCAGCCCCTGACTCATTCCCCAAAGCGGAATAAAGGAAAAGGCATATACACGAAGCGATGCTGCCATCAAAATTCCGTTCGTATCTCCACCATATTTAAATGCCATTTTATAAAGCATGGTCTGCTGTATCATAAATAGGAGCTGCATCATCATAGCGGATGAACCGACAGAAAACATTTCTTTTTTAATTTCCGCATCAGATTGTATCTTATGAATTTCAACGACCTTACTCTTTTTCAAGAAATAATGTAATGTTACAGCAGCTTGAACAAACTGTGCTGTGATCGTTGCAAGTGCAGCACCTTCAATGGCATATTCACCCATAACGGTCATTAGTATCGGATCAAGGATGATATTAAGCAAAGCACCAAATCCCATAATCAGCATGGCTTTTTTCATCAGTCCTTCGCCACGCATTACCATGTTGGCAGACTGTGTAAAGTTCACAAATAGAGAACCGATGAAAATTACTCTAAGGTATCTGATTCCATAGGCTTTGATTTCACCTGTCGCACCTACCATATCTAAAAAGTGTGGTGCAAGAAGGATTCCTCCAACTGTGATGATCGCTGAAAACAAAATCACCCAAAAGATTAGATTACCCATGATTTTATCTACGGTTTTCTGGTCTCCTTTTCCAATTGCTCTTGATAGGACAGACGCAGAACCTACACCAAGCAAGGTTGAAATACCGCTGTTAAAAAAGGTGAGAGGCATTGCGACACCACAAGCGGTCATTGCTGTTTGTCCTATAATTTTACCCGCAAAAATCCCATCCATGAGAGGATATAAACCGATGACTATCATTCCGATTACCGCTGGAATAGATAGCTGAAAGAGTAAGTCTATCGGTCTTTTGGTTAACAGTTGTTCTTTCATGTTTTCTTTCATATATTCCTCCTATTCGTACAACATCTATATTTTTATAGGAATTCACTTTTTTGATAAAAAAATTTTTCAATTAGTTTTAAATTTTCTTCATTCATAACACCATGCCACTTTACTTTTCCATTCTCTAAAAACATATAATAATCACAACAACAAGCTACTAATTCAGGATCGTGGGTAATAATGAAAATAGTTTTGCCGAACTCTTTGAGCCTTATCATTTCGTTTGAAACTTCTTTCATATTTTTAAAATCAAGACCGCTTGTAGGTTCATCTAAAACCAGAATCTCTCTATTAGAAGCAATAGCACTTGCGATCGCCACTCTCTGTTTTTGACCTCCTGATAAAGACATTGGGTGACAATCCAAAAATTCCATCAAGTTAAGTTTTTTGCATATCTCTTTTACCATTTGTTCTTCATTCTCATTATCTTCAATACTCAATAGAATTTCTTCTTTAACTGACTCCGTAAATAGTTGGTGATTGACATCTTGCATCACCATAAAACACTTTCTTAGTCTTTCTCTCGTAGAGTAAGTATCCGTTTCTATCTCTAAAACTCCTTTTGCTTTTTCTTCAACTCCACATAAACATTTTGAAAATGTTGACTTCCCTGAACCGTTAGAACCTAAAACAGCAATAATAGCATTCTGAGGTAATAAGGTGTTTTTAATATTAAGAAACGGAGTCTTGTTATAGCTAAACTCAAAATTCTTAATATTTATTTTGCTGTCAACCTTAATAAAGTTCTTAAGATCTTTAAAATTAACAGGATTTATACTTCTAAGCCCCATATTGTTTAAAATATCATTAGATAATCTTTTAAATTCTTCATTCGTGAATATAGTGTGTATCTGTCCATCTTTCATATAAATGAATTTATCTGCAATATCTATTAAATACCGTAATCTATGTTCAGCAATAATTATAGTTGCCTTTTTTTCTTTCCATTTGTTTATAATAGCTTTTAACATTTCTATCGTTCCAATATCTAAATTAGAAGACGGTTCATCTAATACATATATTTCAGGCTCCATAACAGCCGCTGAAGCACAAGCAATTTTTTGCTTTTCACCGCCTGACATTGAAAACAAATTTCTATCAAGTAAATTTCTTATGTTTAATTCTTGTGTTACCTTTCCAATTCTCGTACATATTTCTTCTCGTGGAACTTCAAAATTTTCACAAGCAAATGCAATTTCACTTGTAGAATCTACATTAAAAAACTGTGTTCTTGGATTTTGAAATACTGATCCTACATATCTGCTCAATTCATCAATTGGATTTTGTGAAATTTTATAATCCCTTACTATAACTTCTCCCTCCAATGTTCCCGTATAATATCCGGGAATAAGTCCATTAATCAATCGACTTATAGTAGTTTTTCCACAACCGGATTCACCACAAAACACAATCACTTCTCCATCGTCAATCTTTAAGTTTACATTATAAATTCCTGCATTTCTATCAACACTGTCATAAGTAAATGACACATTTTTAAACTCGATCATTCCTTATCCCCTCCTATACAAAAATAACCCTATAAGAGTGATTGAAATACATAAAATAAGTGCATCATATATAGTAAAACATACTTTGACTACACTGGTTCTTTTTCTTAAACCTCCCAATCCTCTACTTATTGCAGCTGCTGATAATTCATCCCCTATTTTAGCAATAGACATAATTAAAGGGATTGTTACATATTCCAAGTACAAGCCGGGATTTTTCCATGCTCTTTTGTTTTTAAAATGAATTCCTCTCATTTTCATAGCAATTTTAATTGAACTATGTTCTTCCTTTAAAGTTGGAATAAACCTGAAAACAACTGCTGTTGGAATAATAAATGCATTTGGAATTTTCCACTTTACCATAGCTGCTATAAACTCACTTGTCTTTGTAGACATTACAATATAATAACCCAACATAAAAATCGGAAATAGCCTCAAAATTAAAGCATTCAACAAAACGGAAATGGTATTTATAAGAGTAGGGAAGGTGTACATATCTTTTGTAAAGTGTGCTATCAAAGCCAAAGCAAACAACCCGCCATAAATAAAAGCAATTCTAAACTGCTTATTAGATAACAGCAACATTATCGCCACAATGGCGGATATAAGGCTAATCACAATATCCTTATATCCGACAGACATTATGGTTGTGATAAATATCATAAAGAGAATTTTAGTACGAGGATCTAAATAAAAACCCTTCGGCTCATTAGGTCTATATACCTCATACTCTTCCATTAAACGATACCTGCTCTTTCAAAATGTTTTTTAAGCATTTTTCTTCCCAAATTCGCACCAATAATTGAACCAATCAAAATAATTACAAGTGCGGCAATTCCCATC
>QWCO01001035.1_pt1 | contig 12535 bp, 10 predicted proteins | sample 1972611 | NCBI WGS metagenome assembly QWCO01 (sample SAMN09866706, study PRJNA288562) | Human oral metagenome isolate term1_saliva, whole genome shotgun sequencing... | reverse complement strand
ACTTATCTTTGCAAACACTAATTAATAGCATACTAAATGGAAAAGTTAATTATCAATTCTTACGAAGAGTTTGCTGCTCATTTGGGTGAACAGCTTGGTGTTTCTGATTGGTTAGAGGTGGATCAAGAGCGTATAAACCTATTCGCAGACGCCACTTTAGACCATCAATGGATTCACGTTGACGTGGAAAAAGCAAAGAAAGAAAGCCAATACAAAAACACTATTGCACACGGATATCTAACTCTTTCGCTCCTTCCTTATTTGTGGTCGCAAATCATCGAGGTGAATAATATCAAGATGCTTGTGAACTATGGAATGGATAAAATGCGCTTCGGACAACCCGTTGTTACTGGAAGTAAGGTGCGCTTAGTTACTAAATTGCAAGCCATTAGCAACCTTCGTGGTATTTGCAAAGCTGAGATTGAATTTAAAATCGAAATTGAAGGACAAAGAAAACCTGCCTTAGAGGGCGTGGCTACCTTCTTATATTACTTCGAATAAGTGGTTCGAACAATTTACTTCGCATCGACATCACACAACTAACACGTTGATGCAGAGCAACCTAAAGCCTACTTTAAGAGCGTTTAAAGTAGGCTATATTTACATTATAAGACTACAAGAACATGACTAAAAAAAAGAAAGTTGCCGTTTATCTATATAACCTTTCTAACAAATATGTGGGACTTGGCGAGTTTGCACATAACCTTGCCATTCGCATGAGCGCAAAGGCTGCTGAGCTAAAAACACAACACAACCTCGAATTTTGTTTCCTTGTGCCTAAGGGTATGAGTGGAGATTATGGCGATGAGGTAGACTATCTCGTTTTAAGAAAGTGGCGTTACCTCCTTCTAAACGCTCGTCTTCCACGCTTCATCAAGCACCTTTTCTTCCCTAAAGTAGACCTTGTGCACTGGACTCAGCAACTTCCTCGCATTCACACCACCATCTCTCCAAAGGCTTTGGTGACCATTCACGATGTCAACTACTTCCATAATAACATTCCACAGAAGAAGATCGACAAGCGAACACGCAAGATTAACCACACGCTTAGCTTTGCAACTCATCTCTCGTTTATATCGAAATTTGCTCAAGATGATGTGGTGAGCCGTTTCAATGTGCATCAACCTCAGCGAGTGATATATAACGGTGTGACCGATCAAATGCAGGTTCCACAAGAGAAAATCGACGGACTTCCATCTCAATATCTCCTTTCTGTGTCGGGATTAGACGATAAGAAGAATGTGCATCTCTTAATTGAAATGATGCGATTCTTGCCCAATGAGTTTTTAGTTGTGGCAGGAAAGGGCGACAAAGAATACACTAAAATGCTCCATCAACTTGTTGAACGCTATCAACTCACCAACGTTCGCTTTGTGGGTTGCGTGTCGGCAGGCGAGAAAGCCTATCTATACCGCAATTGTAAGGCGTTCTTCTTCGTATCAAAGAGCGAGGGATTTGGTTTGCCTGTGGCAGAAGCGATGACGGCAAGTAAGCCTGTTTTCTGCTCGAAGCTCACCTCTTTGAAAAGATGTGTTTGGCTCAAGCCCAACAATTCTGCTGGGACAAGGCAGTAGACGAATACATCAACTACTACCTCGATATTTTGAAGGAGAAATAACATTCTAATTATATCTTTTATAAAGATTTAGGGAGAGGAGAAAGAAATACTTTCTTCTCTCTTTTTTCTTTTAAAACAGATAAATTTGCGTTTAATTCATTATCTTTGCTAAATAATATTTTTAGATGAAATGGAAGATTTAAATCAACTTAAAGTTGTTCTAACAAAAAAGAAACGTACCAGTAAATGGTTGGCAGAGCAACTTGGGGTCAATGCTACAACTGTATCAAAATGGTGTACCAACACTTCTCAGCCTGACTTGCAGACTTTAAAGCACATTTCTAAGCTGTTAAATGTCAGTGTAAGTGAAATTATAAACTTTGATTAGAAAGAATGCTATGGGCAATACTAAGTTTAATGAAAATACAAGGGTGCAAGTTCCTGCTGCATTACACTTATGCAAACTGGGCTATACCTATTTAGATAAAATAAAAACCTATAACACTAAGACGAATATCTTGGATGATATTTTTCTTAATGCAATAAAACGTATTAATCCAGACCTTTTAGATTCTGACGCAAAGTTATTACTTTCAAAAATTATCAATATTGCTAATAACGATGATTTAGGACGTGAATTCTATCAACTTCTATCTTCTAATAGTGGAATTAAGCTGATAGACTTCGACAACCCCAACAATAACGACTGGCATGTTACCACTGAATTTACTTATGAAAACGAAGATACAGAGGATAATTTCCGTCCAGATATAACCTGCTTTGTAAATGGTCTTCCTCTTGCTTTTATCGAAGTGAAGAAGCCTAACAATCATGAAGGGATATTAGCAGAAAGAGAACGCATCAATAAAAGAATGAGCAAATCGTGTTTTCGACGCTTCTTTAACATTACCCAATTGATGATTTTCTCTAATAATCAAGAATATGACAACGAGAATCGTGTACCAATACAGGGCGCATTCTATTGTTGTACATCTAAAAATAAAGCTTTCTTTAATGTCTTTCGAGAGGAAAATAAACACTTTGTTACTGAATATCCCTACCATTCTATCAGTTCCGAAACAGAAAAGAGCATACTAAGCCATCGCAACTGCGTTGTTATAAAAAATCAACAAGAGTATAAAACCAATCAAGAGGTAACAACTCCAACCAATCGTATCATTACATCTATGCTTAGCAAAGAACGGTTTTTGTTCTTGCTACGCTATGGCTTTGCCTATGTAGAACGTAAAGTTGAACTCGAAGATGGTACAATGGGCACAACTCTTCAAAAGCATGTTATGCGATATCAACAAATGTTTGCATCTTATGCTATCAAAAAAACTCTGAAGAAAAACATTAAAAGTGGAATTATTTGGCACACACAAGGAAGCGGGAAAACGGCTCTTGCCTATTACAACATAAAGATTCTGACTGACTTCTTTGCTCAACGTAATATTGTAGCCAAGTTCTATTTTATTGTTGACCGCATCGACTTGATGGAACAATCTACAGACGAATTCGCTGCACGAGGACTCGTTGTTCGCAATGCCAAGAGCAGAGATGAGCTGATGAAAGATATTACCAGTCGCTCTATCACACATAACAACGAGGGAAAACTCGAAATTATGGTTGTTAACATTCAAAAGTTTAAGGAAGATAAGACGACTGTAAAAGTAGAAGATTCTTATAATACACAGCTACAACGTATATTCTTTATAGATGAAGCACATCGAGGATACAACCCTCAAGGTAGCTTTCTTGCCAACCTATTAGAAGCTGATAAAAATGCAGTAAAGATAGCATTAACAGGAACACCTCTACTTAAAGAAGAAAGAGAGTCGTGGAGAATCTTTGGAGATTACATCCACAAGTATTACTACGACAAATCTATTGCCGACGGATATACTTGTAAATTGATGCGTGAACCCATTGAAACTGTTTATAAAGAAAAGATAGAAGATATCCTGGACCAATTGGCTGGTAGTGTTGAGGTAAAGAAAAGTGACATTAATCGCAATCAAATTATAGAACATCCCAGCTACTTAAATGCATTACTCGACTATATCATTGCAGACTTTAGACGATTTCGCAAAGAGCAAGATGATAATTCTGTTGGCGCAATGATCGTCTGCAAAACCAACCCGCAGGCAAGAGTATTATATCGTTTGTGGCAAGAACGATTTGGATATGCTAAGGATATTTCTCTTCAACAAAAAGAAATAAATGGCCTAATAGCAGAACCTATGCTCGTACACAGTAGCTATAAACCGCTGACAGCATCTCTAATTCTGCACGACGAGGGTGACAAACTTGAGCGCAAAGAATATATAGAGGGCTTTAAAAAGCTTCAGGAAGTGGACGTTCTGATTGTTAATCAAATGCTTCTAACAGGCTTCGATGCACCACGTCTAAAGAAACTTTATCTTGGTCGATCACTTGATGGACACGACTTACTACAGGCTCTCACAAGAGTAAATCGTCCATATCGTGATTTTAGATATGGTTATGTAGTAGACTTTGTAAACATTAAGGAGAATTTCGATACCACTAACGACAGATACTTGAGAGAATTAAGTCGCACAGAAAGCGATGAAAATACTGAACAGAAAAAGAGTATTGCTAATCAAGTAATGGTTAGTGAAGAGGAAATAGAGGAAAAAAGCAGACAAGTAAAGAGTCTACTCTTCAACTTCACGACCAATAATATGGAGGAATTCCGCAAAGAAATAGATGAGATAGACAACAAAGATATATTGTATGAATTAAGAACTACACTTTCAGAAGCCAAAGCTATGATCAATAGAGTACGTTCTTTTGGAGAGGAAGATCTCAAAGAAAAATTGACATCATTATCTTTCGGGGGTATACCTACACTTTTATCAGAAGTTAATCATCGCATAGAACGTTTAAATCTGCTTGAAAACACCGAACATAAAGCAGATGTGTCTGGCATTATTAATGTAGCATTGTCTGAATTAGAGTTTGAGTTTCAAAAAGGTATTCCTGAGGAACTCCGCATTATTGTCAATGATTTGCGAGAACGTTGTGAGCGTGTACAGGCTGAGTTTGAGGCTAATTTTGATGTGCGTGAAGAAAAATATGTGATACTTGCAAATGAATTTAGAGAGTATTTCAGAAAGAAAGGATTTATACCTGAAAGCACAGCAGAGGCAAAAGCAAGCATTCAATATATGGAAGAGGTGATGAAAAAAATACGTGAGATAAACCGTCGCAACAATGTTCTAAAGCATAAATATAACGAAGATGAACGGTTTGTACGTATTCACAAACGAATTGAGGAACAAAACCGCCAAAACCCTCGTCCTATTATATCATCACACGAATATAAAATTGCTGAAACTCTGGCAGAAATGAAGGCTGAGATTGACAAAACGATCTTTCTCAACATCAATATTCTCGAAAACGAACCTGCTTTTCAACAAGAAGTATTATCCATTATCGGGCAAAAGCTGTTATCATTAAATATAACAGCAAATCTTGGAGAGCGAAAGTATATTAATAATCTTATCACAACAGAATATTTACAACAATATAACAAGACATATTAAAAATGAGTAAAATCAACATATCTGAGGCTACTATTGCCCTCATAGATTCACTAAAGAGTACAACAGGAGCCTTTGGTCTTGCAGGAACAGGAAGCGAATACAAAATTGTCACAGAGATGTTTTTGTATAAGTTCTTTAACGATAAGTTCGGTTATGAAGCCAAACGTGACCCTCAGTACGGCAAACGCCTGTCTAATGCAGAGAAATGGGATGCAGAATACGACACCTTTACCGAAGAAGAAGTAGAAGATCTCTTTAGTTATCTCCCCGCTTCTGTACCTCGACTAAAGCCAGACCATACATTATCTCATCTATATAATGCTGCTACAAAAGGAGATTTCTCAACATTACTCGATAGCACATTGGTAGACATCGCATTGCTTAATGCTAATACTTTCTCTGTAACAACATCTGGAAAGAGTAAGGTCAATATCTTTTTTCCATTGACAACCTTTATTACAGATACTCAAAAGCGTGACGATTTTGCAAAATCGCTCATGAACAACGTTGCATCTTTTAATTTTGAGAGCGTATTTACAGAGAAATACGATTTCTTCTCAAGCATATTTGAATATCTTCTAAAAGGATTCAACAATGCTGGTGGAGGTAAATATGCCGAATACTACACCCCGCATGCTATTGCACAAGTAATGGCTCGTTTATTAGTTGGAGACAATACTAATCTTCGTGGCATCACTTGTTATGACCCTTCTGCTGGAACAGGAACATTGTTAATGGCACTTGCACATCAAATTGGAGAAGAACGATGTTCGATTTTCTCACAAGATATTTCAGAGAAATCATCAGAAATGTTACGCCTTAATCTAATTCTAAACAATTTATCGACATCGCTTCCCAATGTAATACAAGGTAATACCCTAACAGAACCATCGCACAAGGAAAGCAATGGCGTTTTACGCAAGTTTGATTTCATCGTTAGCAATCCCCCTTTCAAACTCGATTTCCCTGAATATCGAGACACACTAGCAGCAGATAGTATTAGATTTTGGGCGGGCGTACCCAACAACGCAAAGACAGTAGACCCCAATAAGCCCAAGATGGCAATCTATACCTGCTTCATTCAACACGTTCTTAATTCTTTAAAGCCAACAGGAAAAGCTGCAATCGTTATCCCTACAGGCTTCATTACAGCTAAAAGCGGTGTCGAGAAACGTATCCTACAACGCATTGTAGATGAGAAATGGGTGTATGGAGTTGTTTCAATGCCTAGTAATGTATTTGCAACTACAGGAACTAACGTGTCGGTTGTGTTCTTCGACAAGTCGGCAAAAGCAGATAAAGTGATTTTGATTGATGCTAGTAAGCTGGGAGAAGAATATAAAGAAGGTAACAATCAAAAACGTAGATTACGTGATTTCGAGATCGATCAAATCGTTAATACCTTCCAAAATAAAGAAAGTGTAGATGACTTTTCTGTGGCTGTTACATACGATGAGATCAAAGAAAAAGGTTATTCCCTTTCTGCAGGTCAGTATTTCGACATTAAAATAGATTATGTAGATATCACAGAAGAGGAATTTAATGCTCGCATGTCTCACTTCCGACAAACACTTTCCGAGCAGTTTGAAGAGAGTCATAAACTTGAAAAGGAAATCATGCGTCAGCTCGATAGCTTGAAATTTAATGAGAACATAAAATAAGAAGATGATAACAAAGGAAGAAGTACTTCAGCTTTTGAAGAGCGCAGAGACCTACAGAATAGAACGTACAGCCTCAATAAGCGACATGGATAAGTTCCAAGAAGCCATCTGTGCGTTTTCAAATGACTTGCCAAGTTCACGAAAAAACGGCTATCTTATTTTGGGTGCTCGTGATAATGGAAGCCTATCTGGACTAAAGGTTGACGATGCTTTGATGAAAAAAATAGCAGGAATTCGCTCTGATGGCAATATTCTACCACTCCCAATGATGTCGGTAGAGAGGTTTGAATTTGAAGAAGGCGATCTACTTGTAGTAGAAGTATATCCCGCTTTGGTTCCACCTGTACGCTATCGTGGTCGCACCTTTATTCGTATGGGCCCTCGAAGAGATATTGCTACCGAGTCAGAAGAAAGACTACTCTTAGAAAAAAGAACATCTTACATGGCAACTTTCGATGCAACACCTTGCTTTGGAGCATCATTAAACGATATTGATACTCAATTTATAGAGCATCAATATCTCCCACACATTATAGATGCTGATATTCTAGCAACAGACAAACGACCCTTAAAAGAACAATTAGCAGCAATACACCTTTATGATATTAATAATGATTGCCCAACAAATGCCGCCATTATCCTATTCGGACTAAATGCTTCTTTCTTCTTACACGGTTGTTATGTTCAATATGTACACTTTGCTGGAGAAGACAAAGGTAGCGAAATACTTAACGAAAGGCAGATAAAAGGAAGCCTTTGCTCTGTATTGCCCAAGCTCGAGAACTTCGTTAAAGATGCTATTGTCACTGCACGACCTATGCCCGTAAGCATGTTGCGTGAGCAGATAGTTTTTAATTATCCAGAATTAGCACTTAGAGAATTGCTGATGAATGCTTGTATGCATCGAGACTATCAATCTAATATGCCCATCAGAATTTACCAATTCAGCAATCGTATTGAGATTCTTAATGCAGGAGGATTGTATGGACAAGCTCGTCCTGAGAACTTTCCTACAATCAACGACTATCGTAATCCTATCATAGCAGAAGCTATGCGTGGAATGAAATACGTTAATATGTTCAACAGAGGCATTCAACGTGTTAAAAATATGTTGAAAGAAAACGGTAATCCAGAACCTAACTTCAACGTAAATAAAATAACAGCCTTCGAAGTAACCATCCAACCATCTTTATCACTTAACTTAGTCACAGACGGAGATAAAGTGACTAAGTCAGCAACTAAGTCAACAGAGATAATGAATGAGGTCATAGCTTTCTGCGAACAGCCCCGAAGCTTCACTGAAATTATGGAACATTTGGGACTAAAACACCGCAGTAATACTAAGAATCGCTACATAGATCCATTAATAGAAGGAGGATTTCTGGAGATGACAATACCAGAGAAACCCAATAGTAGAAATCAAAAATATGTAAGAGCTTTATCTTAGTCACTTATCTTAGTCGCTAAGAAATGACTAAGTTATTTTGTGAACAACCATTCACTAAATAATAAAACTGTTACAAGATAGTAATAGATAAAATCACAATGAAGAAATATAAACTTGGAGATTGCCTTTCAATGATAAAAAATGGTGCAATAATCAAACAAGCAAAAGGCGCAAAAGGTTATCCCATTACACGTATAGAAACATTATCTAATAATTTTTTTAATCGAGATAGGCTTGGATATGCTGATATCTTTGATATCACTCCCTATAAAGATTACATATTAGAGAGTGGTGATTTAATAATGTCCCATATAAATAGTCGGCAATTCTTAGGAAGAACTGTTTTATATAATAAATTAAAAGATGAAATAATCATCCATGGTATGAATGTTCTTCGAATAAAGACTTGCCCTGAACTCTTAGATCCTATTTATGCTTACTACTTATTCAAAACAGAATATTTCAGAAAGAACATTGATAACATACGTAAAGATGCAATAAATCAATCGAGTATTTCTATTTCTGACATCAACAATATCATACTTGAACTTCCTGTAATCTCTCTACAAAAAAGCACCGTTTCTATTTTGTCCTCTATTGATAGAAAGATTGAACTCAATCGTTCAATAAATCATAATTTAGAGGCAATGGCAAAACAACTCTACGACTATTGGTTTATGCAGTTCGACTTTCCTGATGAAAACGGCAAGCCATACAAAAGTAGTGGTGGTAAAATGGTATGGAATAAGAAGCTAAAGAGAGAAATTCCTGAAGGGTGGAAGGTTTCTAATATATTTGATGAATTATCTGTGCAATATGGCTTTCCCTTCTCAACTAAATTATTCACTGAAGAACTTACTAATATTCCCATAGTTCGAATTCGAGACATTTTAGAGAATAGTGTTTCTACATACTCAAAAGAAACAACTGATGAAAAATACAAATTAAAGAAACAAGACTTGTTAATTGGTATGGATGGTAATTTTCATATGAATTATTGGAATGATAATACTTCCTACTTAAATCAACGAAGTGTAAGATTAAGAGCTAAAACAAATTCTACAGTTTCTATAGTACAAGCACATTATGATATTTCCCCATATATAAAGGCAAAAGAATTAAGGACTAAAGGTTCTACTGTAGGCCATCTTTCTGATAAGGATATAAAGGAATTGTTTGTATTAGTTAGTCCCAAAACAGAACTTAGAAAGAAAATGGATTCTCTGTTAGCAAGAATAATAGAAAATAGATGTGAGATAACAAAGTTAACTAAGCTACGAGACGATCTTCTCCCTCTCTTGATGAATGGACAAGCATCACCTCAAAATTGCGACTAACGTCGCCATTTACGGCATCGGCTCGGCATAGTGAGAATATAATTCTCCTCTGCTCTCGCCTCGCACGTAAATTATGATTTATTCTTTCTCTGTTCTCTGAACTTTTCATTATTATAGGAACAACACTAAATATGAATTAGATGAAAGAGACAGTTACAGAGAATATCCTTTTGGGTATGGTTGAAAGTTTAAATGCTGAGCAACAAGTTAAATTACGAATGGTTTTAGATTCTGCTTTTAAGCAAGTGATGATAATGCCAGTTGAAAGTGATGAACGACAACGAGAGCAAGCCAACGGAGAATTGCTACAAGCCTTTATCTCTGCAAAGAAGATCGAGGGCTGTTCTGATAAAACCTTATATTATTATCAGTCGTCGATAGAAGCGTTATTAAGTAGCGAACAGAAGAGGATAGATGCTCTTGAAACAAATGATATTCGTTCGTATCTTGCTCGCTATCAAGAGGAACGAGGATCAAGTAGAGTAACGATAGATAATCTAAGACGTATTTTTTCTAGTTTCTTTGCATGGTTAGAGGATGAAGATTATATTGCTAAGAGTCCTGTTCGTCGTATTCATAAGGTACGAACAGAAAGCCTTGTAAAAGAGGTTATAAGCGATGAACACATGGAAACGCTACGTGATGCTTGTCATGAAATAAGAGATTTGGCGATGATTGATTTATTAGCTTCTACGGGTATGCGTGTAGGAGAGTTAGTAAAGATAAATTGTGGGGATATAGATTTTCATGAACGCCAATGTATTGTCTTTGGTAAGGGTAACAAAGAACGGGAAGTATATTTCAATGCACGAACAAAAATACACCTTAAAAGGTATCTCGAAAGTAGAAAGGATAATAATCCTGCCCTATTTGTTTCTTTGTCTTTGCCTTATAATAGACTTTCAATAGGAGGTGTGGAGAAACGTTTAAGGCAACTAGGTAAGCGGGTAGGACTAAGTAAAATTCACCCACATAAATTTCGTAGGACGTTAGCAACAATGGCAATAGACAAAGGAATGCCAATTGAACAAGTGCAACGACTATTGGGACATGTCAAAATAGACACTACATTGCATTATGCTATGGTTAATCAAACAAATGTAAAGATGGCACACCGCAAGTATATAGGCTGATAATAACTATTTAATCTTTGATTTCTTCGTCTTTTAATTTCAGGTGCTGTATCTTTGCAAACAAAAGAAATAAATATGAAGTTATCGGAGATTGTTGATGTTTTTATATCTGGCGATTGGGGAAATGAATCCCTAACTAGTGAAGCTCCTCATGCTGTTTCTTGTGTGAGAGGGGCAGATATTGTACCTATAAGTAACAATGAGTTTGGAAATATTCCTCTTCGTTATATCTCTGAACGCTCATTTCAAAAGAAATTGCTTCAAGTTGGAGATATTGTTATTGAGAAATCTGGTGGAAGTCCTACCCAATCAACAGGACGTGCTGTGTATATTTCTAAAGAATTACTAGCTAAATCTGTGAATGTAGTTTGCTCTAATTTCTGTGTTGCTTTTAGAGTAAAGAACGGATGGAATTCATATTTTATTTATCAATATTGGCAGTATCTATATAATCATGGTGTGTTTTTTAATTTTGAGGGAAAAACTTCAGGAATAAAAAACCTCCAATTAGATATAGCTCTTTCTACTATTGAGATTGAACCATATCCAATTGAAAAACAAATAGCTATAGCTAACAGCTTAAAAACATTTGAAGATAAAATAATTATCAATCGTTCTATAAATCATAATTTACGTGCGAGGCGAGAGCAGAGGAGAATTGTATTCTCACTATGCCGAGCCGATGCCGTAAATGGCGACGTTAGTCGCAATTTTGAGGTGATGCTTGTCCGTTCATTAGAAGAGGAAGAAGCTCGTTACGCTGCTTAATCAAAGTTATATTGGAAAAGATATTCTCTTTTCTTTGTTTGAATAACGGACTTATAACTTCTGTAAAAGCATTGACAATATTACTTTCTGGAATTATAATGGGAAGTTCCTTCAAGTATTTGAAGTGTCTTGAGTAACCAGGATTCGGAATTTGCAAGGACGATATAACCATATACAGGTAGTACTGACTCACATTAGGGTTGTTAGAATAAAGAATTTGTGTTCCGTCTGCACCTCTTGCAAATACAAAGTCAAGTAGTTTTACCTTTGTGGAATGGTCTCCAAAAAGAACTGCAGGGATCCTTGTTAGTAAGTTGTCATCTTCATTAGTGAACCCAACAATATAAGTATCACCTTGGTCTACAATGGGATTTTTACCTTCCTTTAGATATTCTTTGGTCTCATACCTTTTGGTTGTAGGATACTTGTCCAATATGTTGCCTATAGCATCTATTCTCCACCCCTCTGGTATTTCTCTCTTTAGCTTCTTATTCCATACCATTTTACCTCCACTACTTTTGTATGGCTTGCCGTTTTCATCAGGAAAGTCGAACTGCATAAACCAATAGTCGTAGAGTTGCTTTGCCATTGCCTCTAAATTATGATTTATCATATTAAACCTATTTAGCCCTTATAGAGAGAAGTGAGACAGAGTCATCAAATTGCTAGACCATAGAGATATAACAAAAAGCTTATCCAATTAGCGCACGAAAGCAACGCTATTATATACAAAAAGCAACGCCCTTGCCCTGCAATAGCGTTGCTTTTCTTTTGCACTCTCACAAGCCTTATAAACAAAGGGGAGAGGCGTTAAACGTGAAGAATTATTTTAGTTGCTTTGGAAAATCATTTCATTCGCCTGCAACACTGCCTTTTTTCGTCCTGTAAATCAATCTTGATTGCCCCGAGAAGGGTCTAACTCGCCCTGAAATAAAACTTCGTCGTCCATCGTATGGAGTGTTGGTTGTTACTCCTTATCGTCGCTTAACGTAAAGTCGAGTTGCTTTCTTTCGAGGTTAGCACGTGCCACCTTAATTCTAAGCGCATCGCCTAAGCGGTAGG
>QWCO01001265.1_pt1 | contig 12552 bp, 8 predicted proteins | sample 1972611 | NCBI WGS metagenome assembly QWCO01 (sample SAMN09866706, study PRJNA288562) | Human oral metagenome isolate term1_saliva, whole genome shotgun sequencing... | reverse complement strand
GTATATTATGGCAAATGATATCATTTCACCTGAGAATCTGGTGTATAAGAAGCCTACTTTGATGAACGATACGACAATGCACTATTGTCCGGGTTGTTCTCATGGTGTGGTTCATAAGTTAGTTGCAGAGGTTATCGAAGAGATGGGAATGAGTGATAAGGCGATTGGTGTATGCCCTGTTGGCTGTGCCGTATTTGCTTATCGTTATCTTGATATCGATTGGCAGGAGGCTCCTCATGGTCGTGCACCGGCTGTAGCAACAGGTATTAAGCGACTTTGGGAGGACCGTTTGGTTTTCACTTATCAAGGAGATGGTGACCTCGCTTGTATTGGTACAGCAGAAACAATCCATGCCTTGAACCGTGGCGAGAATATTCCTATCATCTTTATTAATAATGCCATTTATGGTATGACAGGTGGACAGATGGCGCCTACAACGCTTATGGGTCAGAAGACAGCAACTTGTCCATACGGTCGTGAACCAGAACTGCATGGCTATAATCTGAACATTACGGAGTTGGCAAGTCATCTGAAAGGAACTTGCTATGTAACTCGTCAGAGTGTTGACACCGTTGCTTCAATTAATAAGGCGAAGCGTGCAATCCGCAAAGCGTTTGAGGCAAGTATGCAAGGAAAGGGAAGCTCATTAGTAGAGATTGTTGCAACCTGTAACAGTGGTTGGAAGCTTTCTCCTGTTAAGGCTAACGAGTGGATGCGTGAGAATATGTTCCCTGAATATGAAAAGGGTGATTTGAAAGATACTACAGGTCTTTAATCCTTCCCTATATAAATAAGGTGTAAAATGAAAAAAGAGATAATTATTAGTGGCTTCGGTGGTCAGGGCGTACTCTCTATGGGTAAGATCCTGGCTTATTCGGGACTAATGGAAGATAAGGAGATAACATGGATGCCTGCTTATGGACCAGAGCAGCGTGGTGGTACAGCCAACGTTACTGTTATTGTAAGCGACGAACGCATCTCTTCTCCTATCCTTAGTAAGTATGATGTTGCGATTGTGCTGAACCAACCTTCGCTTGATAAGTTTGAACCAAAGGTTAAGCCAGGTGGTATTCTTATCTATGATGGTTATGGTGTATTCAATCCTCCTACGCGTAAGGACATCACCATCTATCGCATTAATGCTATGGATAAAGCTGCTGAGATGAAGAATGCAAAAGTGTTTAATATGATTGTGCTGGGTGGTCTGCTTAAGGTTTGCCCTGTTGTCAGCACTGATGGACTAAAGAAGGCACTCTTCAAGAGTCTTCCTGAACGCCATCATAACCTCATCCCACTAAATATGGAAGCAGTGGAAGAGGGAATGAAAATCATTACTCAGCAATAATTAAGTGGTAAACAACAATAGTAACTGTTGTTATAATAAAGGAATTTAACCTGATTTTTTATAACTCTCTAATTTGTTTAAGGGACCTAAGCAGTGATGCTACGGGTCCCTTTTTCTTTAGTAAACATCTTATCCTTCAAGATTGTGTCTTCTTATATTTGTCGTTGAGGGCTGAACAGATATTGTTTCTGTTATCTTGCTAATAGATTCTCATTAGCATGCAAGCAATCTTCTAACAACAAGTAGAAGGCTATTATAGCTATTTGTTGCTTGGCGTTACGAGTTAGCACGAAACATAATAACTTATAGCACCATATTTGTAGTGTGTTCGCATGATTGTAGAAAGTCGGAGGTAGAACTTTCGATAGCCGTAAGTGAAACAAACGATAAGGGCCTGTTCGAACCACTTTGTGGACTTCCAATAATTTTGAAATATCGCTTTCGGTATTGAAGAGGGTTCTCCCTACAATATATGTGATATAGCCCCATTGTTTCACATGTTATTATGTTACAATAAGATAAAAGATATATAACATTGTTCAATATTTCCATCTTTATGGTTTCTTATGCTCATAATATAGGGGCCTGTGCATTTTTTATCTAAAAAAATTTGGCTGTCTCATTATTTTTTTATTACTTTGCAGCGAGTTTAAGACACTGACATTATAGATTTTACAAATATTAATTAATTCAGAGAAAACAATGAAAAAGTTAGTTTTAATGTTGGCAGCTGCTTCTATGGCAGCTTCAGTTTCTGCTCAGACAGTGGCAGAAAGCAAGGCATTTGACAACGTCTACGTTGGTATTAACGGTGGTGTTGCAACAAAGACAACTGGTCACAAGTGGTTGAGCGACCTCGATCCAAACGCTGGTATCCGTATCGGTCGTTATTTCACTCCAGTATTCGGTTTGGCAATTGAGGGTAATGCATACTTCTCTAACAAGCCTTGGACTTCTACAGGTACTGTAGTTCGCGCTACAAACGCAAGCTTGCTCGGTACTGTAAACTTGAGCAACCTCTTCGGTGGTTACAAGGGTGAGCCACGTACCTTCGAGGTTAGCGCACTTTATGGTCTTGGTTGGATGCACGTATTCACAAGCAACAAGGCATTCAAGGATGCTACTGCTGACAACCGTAACCGTATGACTTCTAAGGCAGCTCTTGATTTCGCTTTCAACTTTGGTTCAGAGAAGCAGTTCCAGTTCTACGTAGAGCCTTCTATCAACTTCGCATTCTTGGGTCAGTCAAAGAACAAGGAATTGGTTGCAACTGGTAATGCTTTGAATCCAGTAGCTTTAGCTGATCATCAGGAGTATGGTTACAAGGCAGCTTCACAGGCAGGTCAGCCAGCTTACAACATCAACAACTCATTCGTTCAGTTGAATGCTGGTCTTGTTTACAAGTTCAAGAACTCTAACGGTACACACAACTTCACAATCGTTACTCGGTTGTTGGTACAGCTTCTCCAGAGGGTTCTAAGGAACTTAACGATCGTCTCTCACAGGCTCGTGCTGACGTAGTTGCTAACTACCTCAAGGGTCGTGGCGTTATCGTTGACGAGGCAACTGGTAAGGGTGTACAGGGTGTAACTTCTAACCGTCTTGCAGTTGTTTACGTAAAGTAATCTAAACGAGTAGGTTAAGAAGGACAATCCTTCAAACAATAACAATAAGGGATGCATCTTTAAGGTGCATCCCTTTTTATTTTGCTTTTTCGTTATCAACTTACTGCTTGTCATATAGTGTGTTCTCTGTGAGAAACATAACACTTAACATCTACCATACATGTCATCTTATCAAGTGGGAAAGTTCTTTTCCATAGAGGAACACTGAATTTTGCACGCAAATAGAATCTATATATAGGGCCTATCCCTTGTCTTAACGTAAACTTTTTTCGACTCTCAAGAGAGTAATACATGGTCTTTAAGATAGAAGAAGAGGCCTAACAGTATTCAAGAACATGCTCTTCTTGGGTGATGAAGACGCCCTTCTTGCCTCAAGAAGGGCATGTTCTTTAATGCAATATGTAACATGTTGATACAATGTGTGTTATGAATTTTATCTGAAAGGATATTATACCCCAACATAAGGGGTGTCCTGCTCGACTATGTGTAATTATTTTTCTTAATCCTATTAATCCTCATGAAGAGTGAGGTTAAATGTTTGACCTGTTCCCTAAGAAGTGGAGTATGCCCTCTTTAGATATAACGATTCATTTCTACTAAGGGCAACTACGAGTCTTCAGATTTTCTTGCTTACATAGAATATAATGACAATTTTTCCGTTATAATAGTAAGTTAGGCATTGGTAAATGCATAAAGTAAATGTTCGTGTAAGATAAGTGTAATATGGAAAAGTTATCAAAGATAGGAAGATATGAGTTTTTGGCTGAGCCGTTTCATTGCGACTTTTCCAATCATTTGTTTATGGGTCACTTAGGCAATCACTTGTTGAATGCTGCTGATTTCCATAGTAATGATCGTGGTTATGGTATGAATTATCTCAATACTGTCAATAAGACGTGGGTATTGAGTCGCCTGGCTATTGAGGTGATGGACATGCCGAAGGCCTACGATAAGTTTTTCGTAGAGACTTGGGTGGACAGTGCTCTGAGGTCTTTTACAAGCCGTAACTTTAAGATAGTCGGGGAGTCTGGGCATGTTTATGGTTACGGAAAGAGTGTGTGGGCCATGATAGACCTTGATACACGTCATCCTGCCGACATACTTGCCGTTCGTGGCGGCTTGATAACTGAGTATATAGAAACCGAATACCCTTGTCCGATAGAAAAGTCTTCACGTGTGAAGCTATTAGTTGGTGCAACTCCAATCCGTTCAATCGACACTTATTATAATGATGTAGATATCAATGGGCATATAAACTCAGTCAAGTACATAGAGCATGTATTAGATCTGTGGGACGTAGCTTGGTATAAGCAGCATTGTATCAAGCGTTTTGAGATAGCATACGTAGCAGAATCTCATCAAGGAGATAGACTCCACTTCTATCGAGAGGGTCGGGATTCAGATACTGATTTTAATGTTAGAATAACCAAGAGTAATAGAGACAGCGCAGAAGTAGAGGTTTGTCGTTGTAGAGTTCAGTTTGTTTGATACCAATCAAATATTAGTAGAACCAACGAGAAGCTGTTGGTTCTTACTGATGCGAGCCTACAATAAGTAGGCTGTATCTACAAAATAATTTTTCCTGTCACATCTGTCATGCTTTATGAGTATCTAACTAATTAGATTGCAATGAGTTAGTTCTAAATGTTAAAATGACAGCAAATGAATTTAAAAATAAATTTGTTATAAACGTTGTATTTCAGCTTTAATTTTAGTCCAATTAGTGAGGACTCCAATAAACCGAGATGTGTTGAGACCTACCACATTAATCCATGTATCAGAAGACCAAATCTTTTAGGGTAGAAGTAAGAAACTTCCATCCAAAAGGATTTCCTCTTCCAGAATCATCTCTCGCATAACTTGCTGAACAAGGTCCCAATCATCATTCAGTTGACGAATCTCTGTAATAGCATGCTTATGCCCATCTTCTAAGAGTGTCAGCAGTTGTTTTCTGATTTGTTCTTTCTCGTTCGTATCATCCTCTTTGGTATGCGATAAGCAAACATCACATTGTCCGCAGTCGGTTGATTTATTTTCTCCGAAATAGGATAGTAGCTGTCTGCTGCGACACACTCGCTCATTTTGTGCGTAATTGATAACAGAGTTGATGCGTTTGATAAATTCTTCTTTTCGATTTTCATATACCTCTTTACTAAGAACAACATCAACGCCGTCAATACGATCTTGTGTGTAGCTAATAAGTGGTATATTCTTACGAGGGATGAAATTGATGATACGCTTTTTACTAAGATTGGTGAGTATCATGTAGGTTTGGTTTCTATCCAACCCAGCTTCCTGTCCAAGATAACTTTCATCTATGTAGCCATTGTCAGAGAAGAGTCCACCATAATTGCGAAGTAGTGCTGTTACGATATTGTCTTCCTTATCGCTCAGCGAGTCTAATCGGTAAAGTTCATCCCTATTGAGAAGGAAGCGAACACGTGCCTTAGTGTCTGGGTTAAGTTCGTAATCAATATATCCTGCTCGTTGAAGGATGGTCAATGCTGCATTAACACGTATGGGAAAATGCTTGAAAGTATTGCAGAATTTGTCAATCGGAAACTCAAATATACATCCGTAGCCACTCCCAACGCCTATCTGATAGAAGTAGGCTAAGTGTTCATAGACTGTTTGGATATAGTCTTTAGGTGGGAAGGTATCTTCGATGCGCTTCTGCAGTGTGCGTCTGTCATTGCCATTATAAAGTAGAACAGCGTATGCCTTATTACCATCACGACCTGCACGACCCGCCTCTTGGAAGTAAGCCTCCAATGAACTCGGGCAATCAATATGGATAACTACACGTACGTTAGGCTTGTCAATACCCATACCAAATGCGTTCGTCGCAACCATGACACGTATCTTATCAGTCTGCCAGTCGTTCTGGCGTTGGTCTTTAACACCAGGTTCTAAGCCTGCGTGATACCATGTAGCCGAGATACCATGTTCTGTGAGCATCTTTGCAATCTCCTTTGTGCGTTTTCTGCTACGGCAGTAGACAATAGCTGTCTTGGGTAAGGATTGCAGAATATGTACCATCTCGGCATCTTTGTCTTCAGTCTGGCGTACGACATAAGCTAAGTTCCTACGCTCAAAGCTCATTCGGAAGACATTCTTCTCTTTAAATCCTAAGCGGTCTTGAATATCATCAACGACATCTGGTGTAGCTGTTGCAGTTAAGGCAAGGATAGGTGCATCAGGTACTAACTTTCGGATGTTCTCAATCTGTAAGTACGAAGGGCGAAAGTCATAACCCCATTGACTGATACAATGGGCTTCATCAACAGTGATGAAACTCACTTTTATGTGTCGTAGTTTTGTTTGAAAAAGGTCAGACCCTATACGCTCAGGAGAGATATAAAGTAACTTTATTCCACCAAAAGAACAGTTATCCAAGGTTGATACAATGTCATCATGGCGCATGCCAGAATAAATAGCAGCAGCAGTGATGCCTTGTTGACGGAGATGGTCAACCTGGTCTTTCATCAACGCAATAAGAGGAGTAATGACCAGGCACACTCCTTCTTGGGCTAATGCTGGTACTTGGAAAGTTATGGACTTTCCTCCTCCTGTTGGCATTAGTCCTAAGGTATCCTTTCCTGAACCGATACTCTCGATGATGTCCTTCTGAATACCACGGAAATCAGGATAGCCCCAATATTGATGAAGAATGTCGAGATAAGACATTAAACTACATGCTTTGAACGATGAACATTGAGGTTTTGAGCTTTTGGACTTTAGGGTTGATAGTCCTTATTGTTGATACAAATAATACAGCTCTATACTATTGTTAGCAATCCTCAGTAGGTCTGATATCTTCTATTTGCAGTTGAACAGAGCCACGCTTAAAGACGTTATCTTCAATCGTGTAGGCAATGTCAAACGAGCGTTTTGATTTGATGTAACGGGCTGAAGCACTCTGTCCGAAAGCGATACCATTCATTACGTTGTTGGATTTAGAGTCAACCAGTTCCAACTTGATATGCTCTTGCTCGCGTCCTACAACCTTACTCGTTCCAAAGTCGTAAACATCTAACGTACAGAAGAGTGGTTTGGGATTACCAGGACCAAATGGGGCAAAGCGTTTCAGATCAGTGTGTAGCTTTTTGGTTATATCCTTAAAGTCGATAACAGCATCGATATCGAGGATCGCCTCACGCTGTTCAGGCTCAATGTGCTGCTCTACGTAGGCTTGGAATCTTTTACGGAACTCCTTTACATCTGCCCACTTCATGGTTAGTCCGGCTGCGTATGTATGTCCACCAAAGTTCAACAATAAATCACGACAACTCTTAATCGCTGCATATACATCGAATCCAGCTACACTACGTGCAGACCCTGTAGCAAGGTTCTCGTCACGTGTTAAGACTACTGTCGGACGGAAATAGATTTCAGTCAGACGAGAGGCAACGATACCTATGACACCTTTCTTCCAATGCTCATCATAGAGAACGATACTTGATTGATGCTTCTGGCTCTCCAAACGAGCAACAATCTGGTTGGCCTCTTCTGTCATCTGACGGTCTACATCCTTTCGCTGTTCGTTGTATTCGTCAATATGCTTTGCTTGATCGAATGCCAGACTGTATTCTCTTTCAACAAGTAGGTCAACACTTTTCTTGCCATTCTCCATACGGCCGCTGGCGTTAATACGTGGTCCAATCTTGAAGATGATATCGCTCATAGATAATTCACGACCATTCAATCCGCAGATATCTATAATGGCTTTCAATCCGAGACTTGGGTTTTGATTCAACTGTTTCAGTCCGTGGAAGGCAAGAATACGATTCTCGTCTACTACAGGAACTAAATCGGCTGCAATGCTGACAGCACAGAAATCGAGTAGGGGAACAAGTCGAGAAAAGGGAATATTATTGTTCTTTGCAAATGCTTGCATGAACTTAAAACCTACACCACAACCACAAAGGTTCTTGAAAGGATAAGTGTCATCTGGTCGTTTTGGGTTAAGGATAGCTACTGCAGGAGGCATCTCTTCATCAGGAACATGGTGGTCACAGATGATAAAGTCTATTCCCTGCTCCTTGGCATAGGTTATCTCTTCGATTGCTTTGATGCCACAATCGAGAATGATAATAAGTTTAACTCCTGTTTCTTTAGCAAAGTCTATTCCCTTCTTGCTTACTCCATAACCCTCATCATAGCGGTCGGGGATGTAGTAATCGATGTTTGAATAGAATTGTCGTAAGAATTTATATACCAACGCTACAGCTGTACAGCCGTCTACGTCATAGTCTCCGTAGACAAGAATACGCTCCTTATGCCCCATCGCATCATTGAGACGGTCGACAGCAGCATCCATATCCTTCATTAAGAAAGGGTTGATGAGGTCTGCCAACTGAGGACGGAAGAACCGTTTTGCAGCACTCTCCGTCGTTATACCACGACGTATCAGCAGTGAAGCAAGAATAGTGCTAATACCTAACTTCTCTCCTAAGTCTTTAGCTGCATTGTCCTGAGTCTCTGTAGGTGGAATGTAGTTCCATTTAAATTGCATTTTAAGTTGTTTTTATTTCTGTCCGTAAAGGTACAAAAAAAAAGCCAAATGAGAATGTTATGTAGCGTATTATTTGGTTCTGTTTTTTTATGATATTAGCCCTATCAGGCTAATTAGCTCAATTGATAATAAAACAACAATCCCGCTCCAATTGCTTAGAGCGGGATTGTTTATGATTTATAGATTGTTGAAATGATAATATCAGTAAGGCTTGTTCTTTGTTATCAATTCAACTTGTTTTATTCTTTTAGAGACCCATCTTCTTGCGGATATCCTTAGGAATAGCATTCTTGTTTACCATATAGTCCATGGTGTTAGCTGCGATGAAATTCTTGCTCATATACCAGATACCCTTGTAATCGCCAGTCTCACCCCATGAGTTCTTTACCATATAGTACTCCTTACCATTCTGGTCTTTAGCGATACCGAAGATAAGCATACCGTGGTCGTCAGTAAGTTCCCAGTTATCGAAACGATCCTGACGCTGCTGCTGTGTAGGAACAACCTCTGGTACGTTTACACCGAGTGAGTCGATGATATCCTTCTTCTTTGCTGCAGAAAGACCGAGCCAATGAGCCATATCACTACCCTTCATGCTCTCAACCTTCTTACCGTCAACCATGTAAGCCAAACCCTTACGAGTGAAACCAGGCTCACTAACGTCGCCACCCCATGCTACAGTGTAGCCGTTCATGACAGCGTTATCAATGATACGCATCATCTCATCCATTGGGAGGTTATAAGACAATGGGTTGCGCCAGTTATCCTGTACCTCAACAGCAAACTGTGAGTAGAATGGGTGATGTGTGTAAGAAGTAATGGTTACATAGTCACTCCAGTTCAAACCAAGACTTGCTGCGAAGCTCTTTGGAGTGTACTGCTTGCCTTCGTAAGTGAATGTCTCTGGACACTTGCCAAGATAAGCATCGAGGATACCCTGCAAGCCTTGCTTCCACTGACCTGAAATCTTGTTTGCCTTGTTGCGTGCAATACTATTTACGTATGGCTCTAACAATGAGAAGAACTCATTGAAATTGTTCAATGAATCACCATAGAGTGAGCCTGGGAATGGCATAGCACTCTCTGGACAAATACCATGAGTCTCAAGGGTGTGCAATACATCGTATGCAGAGCCACCTTGAGCAAACTGGCAATCACCATGCAAACGTACTACTTGGATAGCACGTTCCATATATGTCTTATTAGCTACAAAACTCTCACAAAGATCGTAAGTCTTACCAGTCTTCTTCAAAATCTCAGCCTCAAAATAACTGAGAGTTGAATAGTCCCAACACGTACCAGAACGGTTCTGGTCTTTAATACTTGTAATTGGATTCTGCTTTACTACTGTGAAAACAGGCTTGTTTGAGGTTGCACCCTCTTTCTTGTCTGCGGCATTAGCACCTAACGCAAGCAAAGCGAACAATGCTACTACTAAAGTTTTTTTCATAAGTTGTTTCTTATAAATCGGGTTGCCGTTGTGAGTGACACTCTTGCGGCAACCTTGATGTAAATATTAATTAAAATGTTTTATTACTTTCGGTTTGCTGCAATGAAATCTTCAACATCCTGTGGATGATAAGGAATAATATCCTTGCCAATGAAGCGGCAACCATCCTTGGTAATGAGAAGGTCATCTTCAAGACGAATACCTCCAAAGTCCTTGTACCCATCCAACTTATCAAAGTTGAGGAAATCAGCACAATGTTTCTTTGCACGCCATTCATCAATCAATGCTGGGATAAAGTAGATACCTGGTTCATCGGTAACAACAAAGCCTTCTTCCAAGCGTCGACCCATACGTAGACAGTTTGTTCCGAACTGCTCAAGGTTAGGGCGTGTCTCTTCATCAAAGCCAACATTAATCTGGTCGAATGACTCCATGTCATGAACATCCATACCCATCATGTGACCGAGTCCATGAGGCAAGAACATAGCATGAGCACCAGCAGCAACGGCAGCATCGGTGTCGCCCTTAGCCAATCCAAGCTCTTTCATTCGGTCAAAGAGAATGCGGCAGATTGCAAAGTGAACATCCATATATTTAACGCCAGGCTTAGAAAGCTTCAATGCAGCGTCGTGGCATTCTTCTACCACCTTATAAATCTCCAATTGTCTCTGTGTGAATTTACCACTTACAGGGAATGTACGGGTATTATCAGAGCAGTAGTGGTTGATGGTTTCAGCACCACAATCACAGAGAGCAAGGCGACCAGCCTCCAATACAGCCATTGAAGGATTACCATGCATAATCTCACCATGCTGGGTGAAGATAGTAGGGAATGATACCATTGAGCCGTATGAGTTGGCAATACCACTAACCTGACCACCGACGAACAGCTCTGTCACACCTGGCTTACCCAGTATCATTGCAGTTGTGTGCATCTTATGTCCAATAACAGCAGCACGCTCCAGTTCTTCGATTTCTTCCTGTGTCTTTACAGAACGCATCTTAACAATCGCATGAATAAGGTCCATGCTTGCTGACTCTTTCTGCTGGTTTGGGTGGATACCAAAGAGGTCAAAGATTTGAATCATGATGTCTGCACGATAAGGTGGTAAGAAATGAACCTTACGATGCTCTCTTAGTGCATTGTTGCAGATAGTCTTCAATCCCTTCATGTTGACGGTGTTAGCTACGCCAACAGCGTCTGCCATATCTTTTACAGAGTCAACACTACCATACCAAACAATGTCGTCAATATCAATATCATCGCCAACGAGAGTCTCGGTGTCATTGTCAATATCAATAACACCAACTAATCCGTCACGTTTTTGACCGAAATAATAGAGGAATGATGAGTCCTGACGGAAAGGATAATATCCATTCGCAGGAAAGTTTGCAGGCGACTCGTTGTTGCCAAAAAGGATAATAATACCTTTCCCAACAAGCTTCTTTAGCTCTGCACGGCGCTTTACATAGGTTTCTTTGTTAAACATATTTCAATTATTAGTTGGTTTGATTGCAAAGATAGTTATTTTTGTTTGAAAGTTATTAACTTTGCAGTTGTTTTTTAACGAGATTTTATGCAAATAGATAGGAATACAGGCTTAGTGTTAGAAGGGGGAGGCATGCGTGGCGTCTTTACCTCTGGTGTGTTGGATGCTTTTATGAAGTATAAGCTCTACTTTCATTACACTGTTGCTGTCTCTGCAGGAGCGTGTAACGGCTTGTCGTATGCCAGTCGTCAGCCACGTCGTGCACGCATCTCTAACATTGATATGCTTGCCAAATATGATTACATAGGACTGCGTTATCTCGTTACGCAGGGATGTATCTTTGATCCTGAATTACTTTACCACCGTTTCCCTTATGAGATTATTCCATTTGATTATGAGGAATATTTCCGTAATTGTAAGAATGGTGATGTATTTGAAATGGTGGTCACAAACTGTCAGACTGGTTTTGCTGAGTATCTTACGGAGGCATCAGGAGACAAACAGAGACTCAATGAGTTAGCACGAGCATCTTCAAGTCTTCCTTATGTAAGTAAGATGGTTACGATCGATGGTAAGGATTTGTTAGATGGTGGGATTGTTGACTCTATTCCTGTTCTCCGTTCTATAGAAACAGGACACACTACCAATGTCGTTATTAGTACGCGTAATAAGGGTTGGAGAGATACCGGACGTGACTATAAACAGCCTAAGTTTATCTATCGTAATTACCCACGTCTTCGGGTTGCTCTTAGCCATCGAATAGAAGCATATAATCGTCAGCTCGATTTGGTAGATGAGTTAGAAGAACAAGGGAAGATACTTGTTATTCGTCCAGTGGCACCAGTAGTTGTCGGACGGATGGAGAAAGATGTAGAGAAACTTGAAGCGCTATATGAAGAAGGTTTCCGTTTGGGAGAAGAGTTTGTGAAAGAGAATCTTCCTCAACTACTGTAACACCAGTCCTTTGTGTATCGTGAAATGACGGAGCTAACCCTACATGTGAGAGATGATCAATTGTTATACTTAACCCTCAATTCCGCAGCATTATTCTTTGCGATCTACTTTTATATATTGACGTGACATTTTGGTATTTATCCATTGATTTGGGATTTTTCTGGGGTTCTTGG
>QWCO01000816.1_pt1 | contig 12554 bp, 10 predicted proteins | sample 1972611 | NCBI WGS metagenome assembly QWCO01 (sample SAMN09866706, study PRJNA288562) | Human oral metagenome isolate term1_saliva, whole genome shotgun sequencing... | reverse complement strand
CCGGGCGGCACCGAGCTGGGAACGGAGATCCGCCGTCTCGTGCAGAACGGCCCCGAGGACGTGGATGCACGCACGGAGGCCCTCCTGTACGCGGCCGACCGCGCCTACCACGTCGCCACGGTCATCCGCCCCGCCCTCGAGCGCGGAGCGGTCGTGCTGGGGGACCGCTACATCGACTCCTCGCTGGCCTACCAGGGCGCGGCCCGCTCCCTCGGCGTCGACGAAATCGCCTCCCTGAGCGCGTGGGCGACCCAGGGCCTCTACCCGTCCCTGACCTTCCTCCTGGACCTGCCTCCGGAGGTCGGCGCGCGCCGCCGCACCGACGCCCCGGACCGCATGGAACGCGAGTCCATGGACTTCCACGAGCGCGTGCGCCACGAATACCTGCGCCTCGCCGACGCCGAGCCCGAGCGCATCGTCGTCATCGACGCGGTCGGCACGATCGAGGAGGTCTTCTCCGAGATCCGCGGCGTCCTCGTCGAGCGTTTTGACGGCGGGGTGGCCACCATCGACGAGGCCGTGGACGGCTCCGCCGGATCGGTGACCGTCGCGGGCGCTGGCGCTGACGCTCCTGCTGAGGCTCCCGCTGAGACCGAGGATACCGCTGCCGAGGTTGCCTCCTCCGAGGCGTCGACCGAGGAATCCTCTCCCACCGACGCCCCCGACACCGCGGGCGAGGAAACCGCCACCGACGAGGCAGAACCCGTCCTCGTTGACACCCCCGAGGCCACCGCCACCCGGAAGCACCGCGCCGCCAAGGCCTCGCACAAGGGCAGCACCGAGAAACGGTTCTCGCGTAAGCCGGCGACCATGGTGGGTGCCCTGGGCGAGTCCCAGGGCGCGCTGTGGGATGAATGATGAGCGTCTGGTCCTCGCTGGTCGGACAGGACGCGGCGGTCGCTAAGCTCAGCGAGGCCGCGGCGTCTGCCCGTGCAATCGTCTCCGCCCGGGGCAGCGGGCGTGCCGCCGACGAGGCGCGCTCTATGAGCCATGCCTGGCTTATCACCGGCCCGCCCGGATCCGGCCGCTCGGTCGCAGCCCGTGCCTTCGCGGCAGCCCTCCAGTGCACCGGCGAGACCCCCGGGTGCGGAGCGTGCCCCGGGTGCCGCACGACGATGGGCCGCACCAACGCGGACGTTCTCTTCGCGGCCACCGAAACCTCGATCATCAACGTGGACACCGCGCGCTCCCTCGTGCTCCAGGCGCAGTCCTCGCCCTCCCAGGGTCTGTGGCGCGTCATCGTCGTCGAAGACGCCGACCGCCTGGGCGAATCCGGCGCGAACGCGTTGCTGAAAGCCATCGAAGAGCCGCCCGAGCACACCGTGTGGCTCCTGTGTGCCCCCAGCCCCGAGGACATGATCGCCACGATCCGCTCGCGCTGCCGCCACCTGGGCCTGCGCATCCCCACCGCGGCCGCCGTCGCCGACCTGCTCGTGCGCGAGGGCGTCGCCTCCCCCGAGGTCGCCCTCGAGGCCGCGCGCGCCGCCCAGTCCCACATCGGCCTGGCCCGGGCCCTCGCCCGCGACCCCCAGATGCGCGCCCGCCGCCGCGACATCATCACCGCGCCCGCCTCCGTGCGCAGCGTCGGCGAGGCCGTCATGGCGGCCGACCGCCTGCTCGAAACCGCCAAAGCACAGGCCGACGCGCAGGTCAGCGAACGCAACGCCCGCGAAAAGGCCGAACTGATGCGCCAGCTGGGCATGGAGGAAGGCGAGAGCGCCACCAAGGCTTCGCGCACCATGATCCGCCAGCTCGAGGAAGACCAGAAGCGCCGCTCCAAGCGGGCCCTCACCGACGCGATCGACCGCGCCCTCATCGACCTGCTCGCCATCTACCGCGACGTCCTCATGGTCCAGGTCGGCGGCGACGGTGAGCTCATCAACACCGACCTGACCGACCTCGTGCGCCAGATCGCCGACGACTCCACGCCCCGCCAGACCCTGGCGCGCGTCGACCACATCGAAACCGCCCGCAAGCGCCTGGTCGCCAACGGCAACCCCCTCCTCGTCCTCGAAGACATGGCGATCTCCCTGCGGCCGCAGGCATAGGAACCCCACGCGTAAACTCCGTTACAATCGGGGCCATGAAAACACGCTCCATCGCGGCCGCAGCCGTCGCGATCCTCGCGGTCGTCGCGATCGTCCTGACCGTCATCGGATACTTCGGTATCCACCGCCGCAAGGGCCCCGCGCCCACCCAGACGGCCACGGCCTCGTCCGCCCCGATCGACGTCCACGGCGGCTCCGTCCAAGCCTTCTACGACCAGGGCATCACGTGGGGCAAGTGCGCGCCCGGCACCTTCGACAGCTACCGAGGCGTCGACAGCTCCGACCCCAGCGAATACCAGTGTGCCTTCCTCAAGGCCCCCCTGGACTGGGATAACCCCGACGGCGACCAGATCTCCCTCGCGCTGGCCATCCACCGCTCCGGTAAGAAGGACGCGCCCGCGCTGTTCGTCAACCCCGGCGGCCCCGGCGGCGCCGTCGTCTCCGCGCTGCCCTACTACGCCGGCCAGGGCATCGGCGAGGCCGTGGTCAATGCCTACGACATCGTCGCCCTCGACCCGCGCGGCGTCGGCGACTCCACCCCCGTCTTCTGCATGACCGACGCGGAGAAGGACAAATACAACGCGGGCTCCGAAACCGAAGGCACGGACGCCGACAGCCCGCAGTCCGCGATCGCCGAAGTGCAGGAAGACTCGCGCGAATTCGCGCAAGGATGCCGCGACCACTCCGGCGCCATCTTCGAGCACATCGACACGGTCAGCGCCGCCCGCGACTTCGACATGGTGCGCTCCATCCTCGGCCAGGACAAGCTCAACCTCCTGGGCTACTCCTACGGCACCTTCCTCGGCGCCACCTACGCTGGCCTCTACCCGGCCCAGGTCGGACGCTTCGTCCTCGACGGCGCCCTCGACCCCTCCCTGAGCGTCGACGAAGTCTCCTCCATGCAGATGCGCGGCCTGGATGCCTCCCTCCAACAGTGGATCACGGACTGCGCCACCCAGGCCTCGTGCCCGATGGGACGCACCAAGGACGAAGGCATCGCCAACGTGCGAAGCTTCCTCGAATCCCTCGAGGCCAGCCCGCTGCCGACCAATGACCCGGACCGCCCCCTCACCGAAGGGCTCGCCGTGACCGCCATGATCGGCGCCATGTACAACACCCAGTGGTGGCCCGAGCTCACCAACGCCTATTCGGACGCCACGCGCCGAAACGACGGCACCGCGATGCTCGAGATCGCTGACCTCATGAACTCGCGCAACCCCGACGGCACCTACGCGGACAACTCCACGGACGCGATCAACGCGATCAACAATCTGGACTATAAGCCCGCGGGCACGGACGCTGAGTGGATCGCCCGCGCCGACGCGCTCAAGAGCGAACTGTCCATCCTGGACCGCTACGTCGGCTACCCCTCCGCCGGGCTGTCAGCCTGGCCGACCGAGCACGCCGAGCGGGCACCCATCCACGCGACCGGTGCCGCGCCCATCCTCGTCATCGGAACCACGCACGACCCGGCTACGCCCTACCCGATGGCCGAGGCGCTGGCCAGCCAGCTCGACTCCGGCGTCCTCATCACCGTCGAAGGCTGGAACCACACCGCCTACCGGCGCGGCGCCAACCAGTGCGTCGTGCGCGCCGTCGAAGACTACCTGGTCAAGGGTACTGTCCCCACCGACGGACTCACCTGCCAGTAGTTCGTGACCCACGACATTACTTTGCTGGACGTCCTGGTTTGCGCTGGCGCCGGTTCGTCCAGTAGAGTTGTGCCGTTGCCTGCACGCCCCGGAAATGGTGGAACGGCAGGCGCGGCCGCCTTAGCTCAGTCGGCAGAGCGATTCACTCGTAATGAATAGGTCGTGGGTTCGATTCCCACAGGCGGCTCCATAAGAACGTCACTTTGGATACAAAAAATCCCGGCCCAGCCGGGACGTGTCCAGGGTGGCGTTTTCGCTGTTCCTGGTTGTTGTTCGGGGTCTGGGGTCTGATTGCAGAGCATGGTGAGGCTCACCTGACGGCAGCCGGTCAGTGGGCATGAGTGGCCTTCCAGAGGATTGCTCGGCTAATGGAGATCCAAAGCGTCAAAACGTACTGCCCTGCGTCAAAAGGTTTGGAGATTCAGGCGGACCTGATGGGTCTGTCTTCGGCTGTTGAGACATGGAGCACTTCTTAGCTGAGAAACCCGACTTGGCCTCGTCAGTTTCGGTCTGGCTGAGCTCGACGTAGATGAGATTCCGGGTGGCGACGTATATTGTGGTGAGCTGACACAGAGCGTGGGACCCGATCGAAGCCGATGGCGGAAAGCTCGCCGAAGATCTCATCCAAACTACCGCCCGTGACCTCCTCACCCACACGATGCACCAAGTTGACGCAGCAGGCCACCGGATCGTCAGACACATTCACAGCGTGTCCGTCGTCGACGAACCAACAGAAAGCGCATCGGGCGAGGAGGTCGTGGCGCGCATGGCCCAGCTTCCCCCTGTGGCCAGAAGCTCTGCCACTGGATGCTGACGGTTGCCAAGGCCATTTTTTGTAAAAGATTAGAAGAGTTCATGTGCGAATGCATTTGTATCTGTGTTGATGAGCGTCGAATGAACTCAGTAGTGATATGACTAACCCCTCGAAATTAGTGGTTAGCATCGAGACAACTGGACAGTACTGCTTGACAAACGTCTTGGCCAATATCGACTCCTGTAGCTTCTAGGTGGCCACTTATGCCACCAGGATTGACAAGGTTGAGCTCAATAAGATTCTCACCGGACACATCAATTCCGACAAAGTGAATTCCGTAAGTGAGAAGCTCCTCTGCTACATTTTTGGAAATCGTTTCTGCAGAATCTGAAATCTGTAACGGGGCAGTGCTCGCGCCGACAAGATAATTGCCTCGGAAGTCATCGTGCGCCGAAATTTTACGATAACCGCCAAGAATCTTGCCTCCAGCCAGAAGAACCCGGTTCTCATTCTCTCGGAGATGTGGTACGAATTCTTGCAGAACAACATAGTTTTCTGTCTGGCCGACGACCGGTAAACCAAACATCTCCATCAATTGTGCAGGATTACCTAAACTGGACTCGATTAATGCATTCGCATTTACGTCACCCGGAGACAAAGTAAATACATCTGCGCCGCAACCCTTGTCCGGAGGCTTAAGTACGAATCGCTGATTCGGCATAGCTTTACGAATCTCGCGAATCGAATCAGCATTGTTTACAACGGAGCTGGTTGTAAAATAGCGCGCTGACTCAAGGCCCAATGGTCCAACCTTATTGTTTAAAATGAAAACAGAAAGCGGATCGTTCACGAATGGAACTCGCTTGCTTAAAACCCATAGTATCCTAAAATATTCAACTAGCCTGTTCGGATGGGGGTAATCAAGAAACCAAACAATGTCGAAGTTTTCGCAAGAAACTACAGTGTTCATTTTGGGGTGAAGATCACCAATATTTCCGCCGAAGAAGCTGCAAGTCTTCGCGGTAACGACGCCATTTACGATTTGGAGTGTGTTAGGGTCGGCTAGTGTGACTTTTAATCCGAGTTCATGTAGCGAATTAGGTATGAAAAAATTGTTTACTGGACGGTATTCGAGATCCTGAAGAACGAAAACTATGATTTTCATTGTTGAGCCTTTCTTTCAAATGCTGATAAAACGAATGCGTGTCGATCGGCTGAGCACCAAATCGGACCTCTATCGCCAGCGGGCTTCATCACCTCGGCAGAATATACGTTTGGCTCAGAAAGCAGTGCTTCCTTCCATTCCTGATCAGAGCCACGATAATCCATCAAATTCACGAAATCGATACGGCTACTTGAAGCGATTGGCTCGATTGGAAGAAACTGTCCTTTTAGGATAGCGAATCCAAGCCGCTCGAAAGCGTCATACCCAGTTGTGAAACGCAGTAGATCGGCGATTCTATCGCCACCGACACGCCCATGGGACTCTACAATTTTAGGAGTATCTCCATCGAGAATGATTTCGGTGTGACTTAATCCAAAACGAAATTGAATTGTGTCCAGTAAGCTAGTGGCAGCGTCCATAAGGCAAAGTCTCGTGGCCTCATCAATGTCAGCAGGTTGAATTTGGCCGACCTCAACCACTCCCGACTCTCCTCCTAGCACCTTTTGAGTGACAGCCAACGGCTGATGCTGACCGTCAATTGTCATAACCTCGACAGAAAACTCACTCCCAGAAAAGAATTCTTCAGCTAAAGCCGGAAAGCTAAAACGTGCAGAATCCTTCATGATGTCGTCTTCAGATAGCAGGCGAAAGACACCAAGCGATCCAGATCCATCAAGAGGCTTGACAACAAGTCCACTAGGCACTTGTCTGAAAGCATCTTTGATCTCATCAACACTATGAACCACTCGAAAGTAGCCCGAGTATTCAGGCAGCGAGGTAGAGAGTAGACCCCTAAGCAATGGTTTGTTCTTTAAAACAAAAAGGTTTGATAGAGGGGAGAATTTGCTCTTGTCTACACCGAGCAGTTCGTTGACTACACTAGCAACAAGACTGGTAAGATCGCCTAAGCCAATACAAATCGAATTGCTTCCATGTACGGTTGGGTCTTGTTGGCTGATTGCATCCGCAAGTTCAAAAGGGTTCCCGATGTTTGATACAACTATGGAGTCGCATTTTTCATGGAACGTCGCCTGGGTAGGACGGCGTGTTTGTAGAATCTGGGTAACCCGGTATCCAAGTTCCATGAAAGCTGATATCACTTCTTTTCGCGGTTGGATGATATATGCATGAAGCATCAGATTACCTCCTGTGGGTGAATCGTTTAAGTATGACAATGAGACAAATGGCTATAGCAGTTACAGGCATGCCGAAAAATGCGGTTGCCGATGGAGATTCAATAGTTTCTATTGCTAATCCGCCTATTGAAGAGCCAGCGATCGAAAAGATTCCTGTAATCGTGTCCTGTAGCCCATAGGCTCGAGTAAGGCCTAGACCGGTAGGGGCAACTTTCGCTGTTTGAGAATCTAAGGTAGGGCTAACCAGTAGTTCGGCAATGGAAAACCCGATACAGAATAGAGCTAGCATGAACAATGACGAAGGAATGAAAAGTACGCCGAAACTGGCAAGAAACACAGAAAATCCGAGTAGTAAAATGGTACTATCTTTGACGGATTTAAGGGCTACTACGACCAATGGATATTGTAGCGTGAGCACGATGGCTGCATTTGCCATGTACACTAAATTTGAAGCTTCCTCATAACCCAAGGCTTGTGTAGATATGAGTGGAACAACGATTGCCCATTGTGAATATATTGCCCAATAAGAAGAGGCTATTAGGGTAATATATATATAGCTGGAATATTTATTTTGTTTTACTTCGTTGTGACTATTCGCAAAAGAAGTAGACTCCGGTGGTGAAAAATAGATGAGAGTAAGAATCGTTCCAAGAATAGCGTAAGTGCCAATTGATATATAGAGAATGATATGGAAGCTAAAAATGTGGTAAAGTGCAGCTCCAAGCGCTGGGCCTACAATCGCGCCTGAGTTAATCGCCATTGAGCGCATCGTTATGAGCTTTCTTTCGGCAGATTGGCGTAGCAACTCTGTCTTAATACCCAAAGCGGAAGCTGATGATCCTATTGAGGCCAGCGCCGAAAATATGATATATGAGTATATATGTGACTCAAAAGCAAATATCGAAATGCCGATAATCCTGAGGAAGATACCGAAACATACGGTTAGCTTAGAACCGAATCTGTTGTTCGCGCTTCCTATGATGAAAGAGCAAACTCTTCCGGTGCCTGATAATGCTCCTAAAATCAATCCAATCTCACCAATACTGGCCCCAACGTCTAATAGGCGAAAGAACAGTAAAGGATAAATCATAAAGGTAGAGATTCCGCTAATAGTTATTGCCACTAGCAGAATGTAAGACGTGAGTTTTGGTCCTTTCTTAAACATGCGTAGTTCCGCCTGTTGAGATTCGTACTGAAATTAAGCTCGAAGCGCTAATCGCTCTATCTTGCGCGATCGCAGCGGTTTCGCCGGTCGCCATGAGGTTGCCGATGCGAGACCGATACGTTCCAACCTCGACGATACGATCACCGATCTCACGAGAAGGTACCCACGTGGGCGCTCCGGGATTGTGCACCAGTTGATCGATGCCGTGAACTGATGCGATGGTTCCGGTGCTTGTAGCGTAAACGCTGACATGAGAGTATCCGCCCCGTATCTCTCGATTCATGACTTCGCACAGCGGGACGTCTAGTGCCTGGTGAACTGCCATGGCGTACGGATTGAAGTTCGTTGTCGCCAGGATACCGGGTGTGATCAGTGCTCCTGCCATTCGCGCATTGATTTCAACCAGCCGAAAACCATTAGACGTCTCGATGAATTCGATGTGTGCCAAACCAAGAGTGTAATCTAAAGTGCGAAGAAGCTGAAAGGCCCATTCTCTAACTTTTGTCTCCCATTGGGAATCTGCGGCCCATGGAAATGATTTGACTCGCTCAGTGAAGTATGGCGGGTCAGATAAGATCCGATTGGTGATGCCAAAGAAGATCTCGTGGTGGGTATCTCGCCATACTTCCGCAGAATAAGCTGGTCCGAAGTAGAAATCTTGAACAACGAAGTCATCTCTTTTGTAGCCAGAGATGTTGACAATCTTGGTTACTTCATCTTCAGACTGTGCGAAGTAGACGCCGATTTTACCCGTACCGTTTCGTAGTTTCATGACCTTTGGCCATGAATTTGAGCGTCTGGCGAATCCATGTGCAATGAGTGCGGATTCAACAGCTTCTTTGTCCCTAAAGAACTCAAGCTTTGCTGTGTCACCAAACTGGTAGAAGCCGAATTTATCGCGAATTTTTGATGCAATGACACCCCACGTGTCGGTGACGCTGAAAACCTGGGCGATTGACGCACGGTTCTTTTCAATATAGGTGGCCAATTCGTCGTGATTCCTGGTGGGGAAAGTGACCATCTCTGCTTCGGTATCACCGTAGTATGCAGCATCCTCAGCTAAAACACGAAGGTGATATCCATGCTTGTCTGCAGCAGCAGCCATTTCGTCAACTTCGGACATGGCTTCAATTGCTAAGAGAATTTTCTCAACCATTGGTATCATCTTTCTTATGCGTAGATGTGGGCGTTGGAGTAAAAGGGGTGCCGTTCCACTCCATCGCACACCACGGCGGAGCTAGTTCGTCGAGAGTTGCGATCCACCGAGGCGCACGAACTATGTGACTGCTAATTTGAGTTCCTTCGAGAATGTGGGCGTACCTATAGCCCATGTCAGGACAAACGAATAAGGTCAAGTTGCTGGAATCGGACTCGGATAGGTATTGACCAACTGTATATGCGGCCCCGGCAGATAGTCCGCCAAAGATCCCGGTATTTGTTAAAAGTCGCATTGTTCCCTGACGAGCCACCTCGGCAGAAAGCCAGTGAATGTTTGCAAATATTGAATACTCAATATTGCCAAATGGTATTGCACTTCCTATTCCGGCAACTAAGATATCTGGATCTTCGATGTTTTCCGATCCGAAGGAAATGCTACCGAATGGCTGGATGCCTGTCAGCCAGACATCGGTGCATGCTCTGGTTAACCCGTTGAACAAACCGCCAGATGATGCCCCAGAGCCGATCGCGCATACTAGATTTATCGATATATTGCCAAATTCGTTACGGAGCAGCACTCCAAGTTGTGTTCCTATTTCCTGGTAACCTTTGTAGTGAATTCGATCATGATATTGGCGCATCCAGTAGGATTTGGAATTCGCTGCAAGATATTCATGGACTCGACGAACGCGAAACTCCTGATCGTACTTGAGGCTTTTAGAAGGGGGTACTTTCTCTACACTAGCCCCTAATGCTTCCAACTGTAGTAATAGCGTTTTGTCCACAGTTGTAGAAGCGATAATATGGCATGGTAGAGAATATCTCTGGCATGTTAAGGCGAGAGCGTAAGCGTATATGCCGCTTGAACTATCTACGAGTGTTGTTTCGCCATCAATCTGTCCGCTCATAAGAAGTGATTCCACCGCAGCAGAGCATGAGGCGAGTTTCATTGACTCAAAGCGAAGAGCTAAAAGATTCTCTGAGATTTGAATGCATTTCGGCATTGAAATGGCTTCAATGAGATCTTCAAATAATTCCATAACCCGCTCGATTCACTAGAGTTGGAAGGCTGTATTTGTTAAATGTTTGGCGAATAGTGGGTAGTGATTCCAAGAGTAAATCATCTGTTCCTGGGTAAAGTAGTCCTGTAATGTGTCCGGTGTAGGCGCGAATAACGCCCAAGGCGTTAACCTTTGGGGCCAAGTTGATGAGCTCGTCAACTAACTGAACGGGCATGAATTTTTGAAAAATGCTGGCACATTGTGTAGAAGCGGCGGCTATGCCTTCGTGACTTTTCTCCTGAAAACCTTCGTTTAATAGAGCAAGGGAGTTTTGGTATTTGCTCGAGTTGTTTTGATAAAAAGCAAGTAAGTCAGCCTCATTTACGCTTTCTGTGTCTGTTGCTCCCGGCAAAATGGTATAAACAACTGTAAACTTGGGATGCCAATCCCAAGAGTAAACAAATCGTTGGTGTTTGCTCAGATATAGGCCGGGGTTTGGATGGAAAACAGGATCGGACCGCTCAATTCCTTTTAGAATATCCTGGATATGGTCAGTGGTCAGTTGGATTTCGTGGAGAAACGCGAGCGCCTTGATTGTCGCGACGATGTCCGCTGTTGAGCTCGCCATTCCTTTCGATTGTGGAATGTTAGAGTTTACGGACCAAGAATAGCTTGATGTATTTGATTTTATCTTGAAGTAGGAGAGGAAACGTTCCATCGTCAAGGCGCTTTTTGGCGGTGGCGAAATTGTCGAATAGCCGAATTCGACAGTTACTTCTGAAACATATTGTTCACACGGCAAGGTTACGATTGCAATGTGAATAGCTTGATCAGACGTCATGTAAGGGCCTTGCCATAACTCCCCTATTGTGCCGTATTGTATACCTTTGGGCATGGTTACCTCTTATCTCATCAGGGGAGGGGTGTTATGGATGTTGCCTGGGTGTAAAACGATAGCCTGCGTATGGATGTTCTGCGTCATTGCCTCCGGTGTTCGATTCATGGGACTCTCTTCTGATGGAGAGATATTGAACTATTTCACGAAGTGTACTTCTAGGTGTATCGGTTGTCAAACCTGTGGCCTGCTCAGCATCAAACTGGAATGAAGCACTCCTAACTGCGGCCTGTTTTGGGTGTCAAACTATATGGGGCGCAAATGAACCCGCACTTCAGCCGGTACTTTGAGCGGGGTCGGGCCTGCCCCGGCTTCTCGCGGGCGAAACGCGCGTTCCGCCTGGGGCAAGGCCTGAGCCGTAGACAAAACGGGCTGTCTCCCAGTGACCCTCATGGGTCACTGGGAGACAGCCCGCCGCGCTTACTCTGGCGCTGGTGCGTGTTTAATCCAGCCAGGCCCAGGTTGCGCATCGACTCTGCGACCGTGCGCACACCAAGATCCAAACCGGCGCACATCAGAGATCGGCCGATAGGAAGAGCCTCATCTTTGCGGGCAACACACCCGCCTCGCGAAGCGTCAACAACACCAGCCAAAGCCCAGAGGTGTTGACGTCCTCCAGTTGTTCCCTGGGGCTTTAGCCGTCTCACGGTGGTGCCCGTGCTCCGCGCTCGCATCCGCTCGGCAGAGTCCCACGTCATCCGTCTGTGGGTATTCCAAACAATTGCGCGCTCATCATTGCAGCGGTAACTATTCAGACGGTAATGAAACACAAACTCGAATGAATCGCGTGCGATTCGTGCGAGGGAGGCACCGCCTGTGGGCGCCGATTGGAGGGGTCTGGGTTTTTCGGACCGTTTGTTGTGAGAGGGTTGTTCTGAGTAGTCCTGGCTGCTTGTGGCCGGGCAGAGTGGATGACCATGAGGACGTTTTCGAAGCACACGCCTGAGCAGATTGTCGTGAAGCTGGAGAAGGCCGAGGCGCTGCGAGGTGAGGGCATGAGTGTGGCCCAGGCCTGCCGCGTGCTGGGTATCAGCGAGGCGACGTTGTGCCGGTGGCGCCAGCGTTATGGGGCGATGAATCGTAGTGAGGCCAAGGAACTGCGTGAGTTGCGCGAGCAAAACGCGCGCCTCAAACAGTTGCTGGGCCAAGTCGAGCTGGAGAAGGCAGCGCTGCGAGAGTTGGCGGAGGGAAACTTCTAGGCCCGGTGTGCCGGCATGAAGCTGTGAGCTACCTGGTTGGTCAGGGGTTTTCTCAGCGTCTTGCGCGGGCGCGTTGCTGGGCTGTCCCGGTCAGCGTATTGCCGGGCCCGCGCGGCGGGCGGGGCGAAGACGCTGCGTGATTATGGGCCTGTGCGCCAGTGGATGAACGATTTTGCTGCCGCGCATCGACGCTGGGGCTATAAACGTGCCTGGGCGCGGGCCAAGAGTGAGGGCATTGTCGTGGGCCGTGATACCTTCCGGCGCTTGTGGCGCACCGAAGGACTGCGCGTGCGCCCGCGCAAAGCCCCCAAGCCCCGCACCGCGCCGCGCCTCCAGCGCCTGGTCAGGGCTAGCGCTCCTGGGCAGGTGTGGGCCATTGAT